>Ga0209084_1001244_pt1 | contig 21888 bp, 19 predicted proteins | sample C_130820_MF_Meta_FD_187309 | JGI IMG/M metagenome (GOLD analysis project Ga0209084, IMG submission 187309) | Freshwater microbial communities from Lake Croche, Canada to study carbon cycling - C_130820_MF_MetaG (SPAdes) (version 2) | ecosystem: Environmental > Aquatic > Freshwater > Lake...
TGATCCAGGCTTGCAGTGCGTTGGTTTTGGTGTCGTTGACTCGACAGGCAGTCAATTGCGTTATGTGGCCAGCGGAACCATCACCACCACGCATTTGCCACGTGAAGACTTACCCGCTCGATTAAGTGTCATTTTCAAAGGCATTGTTGAAGTGGTTGAGCGCTACCAACCTCAAGAATCGGTGGTTGAAATTGTGTTTGTGAACATGAATCCCCAAGCCAGTCTGTTGCTTGGACAAGCCCGCGGTGCTTGCTTAAGCTCCTTGGTTTACCAAGATTTACCCGTTGCTGAATACACAGCCTTGCAAATGAAGAAGGCAATTGCGGGTCATGGCAAAGCGGCCAAAGCGCAAGTGCAGGAAATGGTTAAACGCTTACTCAATTTGCCCAGCTTGCCTGGGCCGGATGCTGCGGACGCGTTAGGTATGGCAATCACGCATGCACATGCGCGTCACAGTTCGCAAATGCTCAAACTTGGCGCTATTTCTACCAAGCCGGCGCCAGTTGCGCCAGTCCGCGTGGGGCGCACCGCTCATCGTCAAAGCTGACAATTTCATAGGCTTGGGGTTGGCTGAGCAACTCGCGCAGTAACTTGTTATTCATCGCATGTCCCGAACGAAAGGCGCTGTAAGACGCCAGCAACGGACGGCCCAATAAATACAAGTCCCCCATGGCGTCCAATATTTTGTGCTTTACAAATTCATCGTCGTAGCGCAAGCCATCACTGTTGAGGACCTTGTAGTCATCCATCACGATGGCATTGTCTAATCCACCCCCTAAAGCCAAACCATTGGCGCGCATATGTTCGATGTCTTTGGAAAAACCAAAGGTACGCGCTCTGGCAATGTCTTTCACATAACTACCCTTTTCCGTATCGAACTCCACACGCTGGCCGGTGGCGTCTACCGCGGGGTGTTGAAAATCAATTTCAAAACTGAGCTTATAGCCATGGTAGGGAGAGAGCTTGGCCCATTTGAGCTGTTCTGCTTGACCTTCGGACACAGAGACTTCACTCAAGATTCGGATAAAACGCTTGGGAGCATTTTGCAAAGCAATGCCTGCACTTTGCAGGAGAAAAACAAATGAAGCGGCGGACCCATCCAGTATGGGTACTTCCTCCGCGGTGATGTCGACAAACAAATTGTCAATGCCCAGCCCAGAACATGCCGACATCAAATGCTCTACCGTATGCACTTTGACACCTTGCGCTGATATCGTCGAGGCCAGACGCGTGTCTGTCACGGCCGTGGCTGTGACGGGGATATCAACCGCATGGGTCAAATCGATGCGCCTAAACACCACCCCCGTATCTGGGGGTGCCGGGCGAAGACACAGCTCAACCCGTTGGCCGCTGTGCAGACCAACGCCAACCGCACGGGTAAGGGTTTTGAGGGTTCTTTGCTTTAACACGCAGTGGATTTTAATCCGCTTGTTTGCGCAAGAACGCTGGTATTTCGTAGTTATCCATTCCACCCGATGACATGGCGTCAACTTTGGCCGCAGCTTGTGTGCGGTCACGCGTACGCCACACTCGGGGCACGTTCACATCACCGTAATCGGTTGGGCTGGCCATTGAGGACTTACCGCTCATCGTGGCGACGTTGTCCGGCATCGCACTGCTGGGCATGATGGCTTGCGGTGCATAGCCGACATCGTGAGTACCCGTGCGTTGAATAACCGTCAATGGTGGCGCTATGCGTTTGCCTGCATGCGCCAAACCAGTCGCCACCACCGTGACACGAATTTGGTCACCCAAGGATTCATCGTAAGCGGTTCCATAAATCACATGCGCCTCGGCTGAGGCAAAAGCCCGAATGGTGTTCATGGCTTCGCGTGATTCAGCCAATTTCAAACCACCTTTGGCCGCTGTGATGAGTACCAACACCCCTTTGGCACCTGTCATGTCGACGCCTTCAAGCAGTGGGCAAGCAACGGCTTGCTCTGCAGCAATGCGAGCACGGTCGGGTCCATTGGCTGTGGCGGTTCCCATCATGGCCTTGCCTTGCTCGCTCATAACGGTACGAACGTCTTCAAAGTCAACGTTGACCAGGGCCTCTACATTGATGATCTCGGCAATGCCACCGACAGAGTTGCGCAACACGTCATTTGCATAAGCGAATGCTTGGTCTTGTGTGACATCGTCGCCAAGCACATCAAGCAGCTTTTCATTCAACACCACAATCAATGAGTCGACGTTTTCCTCCAACTCGGCCAATCCCGCTTCTGCATTGGTCATTCGACGCCCGCCTTCCCAATCAAAGGGTTTGGTCACGACGCCAACAGTCAGGATACCCATCTCACGTGCAACACGAGCCACCACGGGTGCAGCACCTGTACCGGTGCCGCCGCCCATGCCCGCTGTGATGAAGACCATATTGGCACCTTCGAGCATCTCGCGGATGGTTTCTGTGGCGGCTTCTGCAGCAGCTTGTCCACGCTCTGGTTTGCTACCCGCGCCCAACCCGTTGTCGCCTAATTGAATCACACGGTGTGCCGAGCTGGCACGCAAAGCTTGTGCATCTGTATTGGCACAAATGAATTCAACACCACGCACACCACTTTTGATCATGTGCTCCACCGCATTGCCACCGCCTCCACCCACGCCAATGACGCGGATTTGGGTGTCAGAGCTAAATTCGTTTTTTTCAATCATTTCAATATTCATTTTTTTCTCCGATGTCTGTGATTTTGTTTACCGTTAAGTTGTTGTGTGTGCATACAGGCCTAACTGGTGGGCGGTGCGCCTCCGGCACAAGGTCGCCATCGTCGATGGTTGCCATCGCCATAGGGAACTGTTTGGTTTTGCATGTAAGCATGTGTTTTCATCATCAAAAGTTCCCTACAAACCAGTCTTTAACCCGACCCATAGCCGTTTTCATCGAACCATTTTTTTGCGCCACTCTGAAGCCGCGCAATCGCGCCATGCGAGCTTCTTCTAACAATCCCATGACGGTTGCAGCACGTGGATGAGACACCATGTCTGACAACGCACTGCTGTAGCGGGGAACGCCACGACGAACCGCTTTTAAGAAAATATCCTCACCCAGTTCGATCATCCCCGGCATCATTGCGCTGCCGCCGGTAAGGACAATGCCAGAGGAGAGAACTTCTTCGTAGCCTGAGTCGCGCAAGACCTGCTGTACCAATGAAAAAATTTCTTCAATGCGCGGCTCAATCACGCCGGCTAAGTTTTGACGGCTCAACATGCGTGGGCCGCGGTCGCCTAAGCCGGGTACTTCAACTTGTACATTGGGGTCGGCAAGCAATTGTTTGGCAAAACCAGACTCCACTTTGATGTCTTCAGCATCCTTGGTGGGCGTACGAAGCGCCATGGCAATATCGCTGGTAATCAAGTCGCCGGCGATGGGGATGACCGCGGTATGACGTATGGCGCCGTTGGTGAAAATGGCGACGTCTGTGGTACCTGCACCAATGTCCACCAATGCCACACCAAGCTCACGTTCATCTGCAGTCAGCACGGAATGGCTCGAAGCCAATGGATTGAGCATCAATTGCTCTACATCTAAGCCACAACGCCTGACACATTTGATGATGTTCTCAGCTGCGCTTTGTGCGCCTGTGACGATATGCACCTTGGCTTCAAGACGGATGCCACTCATGCCGATAGGCTCTTTCACATCGTGCCCATCGATCACAAACTCTTGCGGCTCCACCAAGAGTAAGCGCTGGTCGGTTGAAATATTGATGGCCTTGGCCGTCTCCACCACTCTGGCCACATCTGCTGCGGTGACCTCGTGGTCTTTGACCGCCACCATGCCGTGTGAATTCATGCCACGTATATGGCTTCCGGTGATTCCCGTGTACACACGGGTGATCTTGCAGTCGGCCATCAGCTCAGCTTCTTTCAACGCTTGCTGAATACTTTGCACAGTGGCATCGATATTGACAACCACGCCTCTTTTCAAACCGCTGCTGGGCGCTATACCAAAGCCCGCAAGCTTTAGTTCTGCGCCCGGCAATACTTCGGCTACAACCACCATCACCTTGCTGGTGCCTATATCCAAACCTACGACCAAATCTTTGTACTCTTTTGCCATGGAAACCTCTGTATGTTTACCTTGTTTTGGGTGATGTCAACGTACTCACCCCACGCAATCGCAATGCGTACCCATTCACATGTCGCAAATCTGCAGTTTCAAGCGCTTGTGTTTGTCGACCAAATCTTTGGCTGACTTGAGCCAGCGTCAGCGTCATTCGCTGAACTCTTGCCATGACTTCTTCCTTTGCCCCTCGACCTAACTCTATTTGTGCACCACCTTTAAGCACGGCACGCCAACTGCCTCTGCCTGTCAATTCCAAACTTTTCAAATTCAGTTCAACCTTGCTGAGTTCAGGTTTTAAAATTTCATACATCCGCAAAACTTGAATGGATTCAGTGTCTGGACCACTGAGATGTGGCAGGTTTTCATCATCCAATTCACCAAAATTTGCGCTAAATATCTCGCCTTGTTTGTTCAGCAACCTCGACTCTGATTCACTGCCCCAATAGGCAACGGGTTGGTGCTCTTCAATATCGATACTGAGGCGATTGGGAAACTCCCGTCTCACCAAGGCTTGACGCACCCAGGGTACTTTTTCAAATGAGGTGCGAACTTGCTCCAAGTCCACCGTGAAAAAACTTCCCCGCAAATTGGGAACAACATTGGCACGCAAAGTCACGGCATTGTTGTGCCGAACGTCGCCTTGCACTGAAATGGCTGACAGTGCAAAAACGGGATGGCGCACCATCCACCATAACAATGCCAACACCAACACCAATGAAAAAATCACCATCAGAAAAATACTGGTGACATTCATCAATCGAATATCTAATGCCACTGGCTCGGCTTCGGTTTTGTACAGCGCGTCTCTTGCCTTCATGACGCCTCCACTCCAGTGGGTGAATCAAGACTAGCCTGGGACAAAATCTTTAAGCACAGTTGCGGATATGAAATACCTGCAGCCATTGCAGACATAGGCACCAAGGAGTGGCTTGTCATACCGGGACTGGTATTCATTTCAAGCAAGAAGGGTTGACGGTCGCTGGCACGAATCATCACATCGGCTCTGGCCCAACCCCGACAACCTAAAGCCTTGTAAGCGGCTACGCTCAAAGCCTGTATCGCTTGCTCTTCTTCTTCAGGTAAACCGCTTGGGCAGTGGTAGCTGACATCGTCTGTGAAGTATTTGTTTTGGTAGTCATAAGCGCCCAGCGGTGCCACGATTTTGACCACAGGTAAGGCCACTGCATCCTCTCCTTGGCCCAACACAGGGCACGTAACCTCGTCCCCTTCAATAAACATTTCACACAACAGGTCTGCGTCATAACGTGTTGCCAAGGCAATTGCAGGTTCGAGTTGCGCTGGCGTGCTTACTTTTGAAATACCAATGGACGAACCTTCATGGGGTGGCTTCACAATCAGCGGCAAGCCAAGTTCTTGCGTAATGCTGTTGATATATTGAGGTGTCTGCTTGTGAGGAGGTAGCCATACCGAGGCAGGCGTAGACAAGTGTTCGGCACGCCAAATGCGCTTGGTCATTTGCTTGTCCATGGCAATGGCTGACGCCATGACACCGGAGCCGGTGTAGGGAATACCCATTAACTCCAAGGCACCTTGCACCGTTCCATCTTCGCCATGACGGCCATGCAATGCAATGAAAGCATGGGTGAATTTCTGCTCTTTCAAGTGCGCAATGGACTGTTGTGCAGGATCAAAACCTGTCGCATCTACACCCACAGATTGCAGCGCTTTTAATACGCCTTGCCCCGACATCAGGGAAATTTCGCGCTCAGCGGAGCGTCCGCCCATGAGCACGGCGACTTTGCTGGTGCTGGCGTTAAAGGCCATCATGCAAGCTCCACTTTCAGTCGATCTGGGTTTGCAATACGCTCAACCACTTTGCTTGGCAGTGAACCAATGGATCCTGCGCCCATGCACATCACCACATCGCCATCTTGTGCATTTTCAACAATCAGATCTTCCAATTGCTTTAAGTCTTGCGCAAAGACCAGGTGCTGCTGACCCGCCACGCGCACTGCATGGGCAAGTGCGCGGCCATCAGCAGCTGCGATGGGTGCTTCTCCCGCGGCGTAAACCTCGCTCAACCACAGCACATCCACGCCCTGCAAGACCTGAACAAAATCTTCAAAGCAATCTCTTGTTCTGCTGTACCGATGGGGCTGAAATGCCAACACCAGCCTGCGCCCTGGGAATGCCCCGCGTGCGGCCTCAAGCGTGGCAGCCAACTCCACAGGATGGTGGCCATAGTCTTCTATCAAGGTGAATGTCCCACCTGCTTTGGCAGAAATCTCGCCATGCCGCTGGAACCTCCTGCCTACGCCACTGAAGTTTGCCAGCGCAGCAACCACGGCCTCGTCTGGCACATTGAGCTCAACCGCAATGGCAATGGCAGCTAGCGCATTACGTACATTGTGTATGCCTGGTAAGTTCAAATCTATGTGCATATCCGGCAGTGTCACGCCATTGCTGCGCTTGACCAAAAAGCGCATACGCGCTCCGTCGGCTTGCACATTCATGGCCCGCACTTGGGCTTTATCGGATAAGCCGTAGCTGGTGATGGGACGGGACACCTGCGACAAGATGCTGCAAATCACAGGGTCATCTACGCACAAAACCGCTGCGCCATAAAAGGGCATGCGATGCAAAAATTCAATGAACGCTGATTTCAATTTGTTGAAATCATGTCCATAGGTTTCCATGTGGTCTGCATCAATATTGGTAACCACAGACATGATGGGGTTCAAATTCAAAAACGAAGCATCAGACTCATCAGCCTCCACCACAATGTAGTCGCCAGACCCCAGTTTGGCATTTGCGCCTGCGCTGATCAGTCTTCCCCCAATCACAAAGGTGGGGTCTAAGCCACCTTGTGCCAGCACACTGGCCACCAAGCTGGTGGTGGTTGTCTTGCCATGCGTGCCAGCAATCGCAATGCCTTGCTTGAGACGCATCAGCTCTGCCAACATGACCGCCCTTGGAACCACTGGGATCAATTTTTGATGGGCGGCAATCACTTCGGGGTTGTCAGCTTGCACCGCTGTTGAAGTGACAACAGCATCTGCACCTGAGATATTTTTGGCAGCATGGCCTACTTGGGTTTGAATGCCCAATGCAGACAAGCGCTGTAAAACAGGTCCATCGCTCAAGTCGGAACCAGAAACGCGATAGCCAAGGTTATGCAAGATTTCTGCAATGCCACTCATGCCAGCGCCACCAATACCGACAAAGTGCACATGCGTGATGGCGTGTTTCATGCCAACACCTCCGTGCAGGCAAGTGCAACTTTTTGGGCCGCCTCGGTTTGCCGCAACGCATAGGCTTTGTTGGCGACTTTCGACAAAGTCTCTCGGTCTGTGGTTTGTAAGTAATGCGCCAATAACTGTGGCGTCAATTTTTTTTGTGGGATTAACCAACCCGCTCCTTGGTCCGACAAAAATTGGGCGTTCTTGGTTTGGTGATCATCCACCGCATGTGGGAAAGGCACCATCAAAGCAGCCACCCCCAGAGCTGCAAGCTCACTCACGGTACTGGCACCTGCACGACAAATCACCACATCAGCCTGCGCCATCACCTCTGCGGTATTGCTTATGAATGCGGTGAGTTCTGCCTCCACATTGGCTTTTGCATAGGCCGCTTGCAAATCTGCCAAATGTTTTTCACCCCCTTGGTGTAACACCGTTGGGCGATCGTGTAAGGGAATCAATGCCAATGCATCAGGTACGGCTTGGTTAATCGCCTGCGCACCCAAACTCCCGCCCATGACAACCAAACGTAAAGGTCCTTGGCGATCTGCAAATCTTTTTATCGGTGGGTCTTGGTTTAAAAATTCTTCGCGCAACGGGTTTCCTACCCATTCGGCATTTGCTAGGGTCTGTGGAAAACTGCTGAAGACTCTTTTGGCAAGTTTTGCCAACCAAGTGTTGGCCATGCCGGCGACTGAATTTTGTTCATGCAGGATGAGAGGCTTACCGCAAACAACTCCCATCAACCCGCCAGGGAAAGTGATGTAACCGCCTAAGCCCACCAACACATCAGGGCGCAATCGTTTGATCAACAACCAACTCTGCGTGAGTGCTTTGAGCATTCGCCACGGCAACATCAAGATCGTAGACAAGCCTTTGCCACGCACACCGCCAAACTGCACCGATGCAAATGCAAAGCCGTGGGTAGGAACCAGTTTTGACTCCATGCTCGGCGGTGGCGCACCCATCCAATGCACATTCCAACCTTGGCTACGCAAAACCTCTGCAATGGCCAATCCTGGAAATATATGACCGCCTGTTCCACCTGCCATGATCAATGCTGTAGGGCTACTCATACGCGCCCCCCATGCATCATCAGTCGATTTTCATAATCCACGCGCAACACAATGGCCAGTGCAATCAAGTTGAGCAATATGGCCGAGCCTCCGTAGCTCATAAGGGGCAATGTCAAACCTTTGGTCGGCAAGGCTCCCAAGTTCACTCCCATGTTAATGAACGCTTGAAAACCAATCCATATGCCCACGCCTTGCGCGACCAAGCCTGCAAACACACGGTCCATGGCAATGGCTTGACGACCGATGAACATAATTCGCCGGGTCATCCACATGAAGACGCCAATCAAAATGACCACGCCAATCAGCCCAAACTCTTCGCCGATGACGGCAAGTAAAAAGTCGGTATGCGCTTCTGGTAACCAATGTAATTTCTCTACGCTTCCACCCAAGCCCACACCAAAAACCTCGCCCCGACCAAATGCAATCAATGAGTGTGACAACTGATAGCCTTTGCCAAGTGCATATTTCGCGCTCCAAGGGTCAAGGTAGGCAAAAATTCGCTCGCGTCGCCATTCCGACAAACCAATGATCAAGCCAAATGCAATCAGCAACACCAAGGCAATCAAGAAAAACATTCTGGCGTTGACGCCACCTAAAAACAAAATGCCCATGGCGATGACTGCAATCACCAAAAATGCACCCATATCGGGTTCAGCTAGCAGCAACGAACCTACAACAGCAATGGCGACACCCATAGGCGTCACGGCTGCGAAAAATTTCTGTTTAACGTCCATTTTCCGCACCATGTAATTGGCGGCATACAAGAGTGTTCCGAGTTTGGCCAATTCAGAGGGCTGAAAATTTAACAGGCCTAGGTTTATCCAACGTCTCGCACCATTGATGTTTTTTCCCATGAATGGCAACAGCACCACAATCAATAAAACAATCGACGTAATAAACACCCAAGGGGCTGTTTTTTCCCATGTGTCCATGGGAATTTGAAATATCAACAAGGCGGCAACAAAACCTATCCCCAGTGCCACACAGTGGCGCACCAGATACTGAACTTGTGTAAACCCTGTCGACTGCGGCCCGTCGTTGAGTGAAATGGAGGCGGAATAGACCATCACCAATCCCCACAGCAACAAACTGCCAATGGCCCAAGCCAATGCTTGATCAAAAGCTTTGATGCCAGAAGGTACGGCGCGTGTACGTCCATATTCACGCCCATGCACACGCACGGGCAAGGCGTCAGGACCTTGGCTTGGCGCACTGCCAAACCAACGGGCCATACGGTCACCCCAACTCAGATTCGCCGCTTCACTCATGCGTGACCCTCCGCAAATACCAAGGCGTTCACACACTCACCAAACAGACTGCCGCGCTCTTCGTAGTTTTTGTACATATCCAAACTCGAGCAAGCTGGGGAGAGCAATACCGTGTCGGCGGTTTGCGCTTGTGCACTGGCCTTGGCAACCGCACCTGGCATATCAGTTGCAATTAGCACAGGAAACTCAACGCCGGTTAACACTTTTTGAATGTGCGCTGCATCTTTGCCCATCAAGATAACGGCTCGCGCGAATTGTTGAAGTGGCTTGCGTAAAGGCGTGAAATCTTGTCCTTTTCCGTCCCCACCCAAGATGACAACCAAGTTTTTATCAACACCCAGACTGTGAATGGCCGCAACGGTTGCGCCCACATTGGTCCCTTTGCTGTCATCCACATACTCAATATCGTTGACAACGCCAATGGATTGCATGCGGTGAGGCTCACCACGGTATTCACGCAATGCATGCAACATGACAGCCATTCCTGCGCCGCAGGTACCAGCCAATGCAAGAGCTGCAAGGGCATTGACAGCGTTATGCTGCCCACGTACTCGCAGCGCATCGGCAGGCATCAATCGTTGAATGGGTATGTCCTCTTCCACACGGCGCTTACCCTCTGTTTCAGGGATGCCAGCACGAACCAACCACGTCATGCCGTTGATTTTTTCAAGACCATAGTCACCGGCTTGGATGGGCATATCGTCACCAAAACTGATGACCTGTCTTTGTTCTGATTTCTTCTTGATTGAATGTTTGGGCAGCAAGGCGAGCACCGCATCTTCATGGCGAGGCATCACAGCGACAGCATGTTGCCCATAAACACGCGATTTGGCTTGTCCATAACTGGCCATATCGGTATGCCAGTCCAAATGGTCTTGTGTCAGATTGAGAACACAAGCTGCAGTTGGCTCAAAAGTGTCTTCTGCGTCAAGCTGAAAACTCGACAGCTCCAAGACCCACGCTTGTGGCAACTCTGCCAAGCAGTTTCTCAAGGTATCCAACAAGCTGGGGCCAATGTTGCCAGCCATGGCCACATTCAATCCAGCACGCTTTAACAACAGTGTGGTTAAAGCAGTCACTGTGGTTTTGCCATTGGTCCCCGTGATGGCAATCACATGCGGATGGTAGTCACGCTCTTTTGCCAAGTGTGCCAAGGCGTGGCTAAACAAACTCAATTCGGTGCCTACCCAAATACCTTGCTGCTGGGCTGCATTCCACACGGCTTGCACTTGCATGGGTGTCAGCCCAGGACTTTTGAATACGCCTTTAATGGTTTGATCTTCCAATAATGAAGCATGGAAATCACCGTGAATAAAAGTGGCCGATATTCCTTGCGTGCGCAATTTATCAAGGCCTGGAGGATGCGCGCGCGTGTCGACCACGGTGACTTGTGCCCCTTGCATCACACACCATCTGACCATGGCCAATCCAGAGTCACCAAGACCCAATATCAATATGTGGAGATCAGCCAATATGTTCATGATCACCGCAACTTCAATGTGGACAAACCCACCAAACACAACAACATGGTGATGATCCAAAACCTCACCACCACCTGTGTTTCTTTCCAGCCAGATTTCTCAAAGTGATGGTGCAGTGGCGCCATCTTCAATATCCGCCTGCCCACCCCATATTTGCGTTTGGTGTATTTGAAATAGCTCACTTGCAACATCACCGACACCGCTTCGGCCACAAAGATGCCACCCATGATGGCCAACACAATTTCCTGCCTGACGATAACGGCGATCGTGCCCAAGGCCGCACCCAACCCCAGCGCCCCAACGTCCCCCATAAAGACTTGCGCGGGGTGGGTGTTGAACCATAAAAACGCCAACCCAGCACCGGCCATCGCCGCACAAAAAACCAATAGTTCGCCTGAACCCGGTATGTGCGGGAGAAACAAATACCGCGAATACACGGCAGAGCCTGTGACATAGGCAAACACACCTAAGGCTGAACCCACCATCACCACAGGCATGATGGCCAGTCCATCCAAGCCATCGGTCAGGTTGACGGCATTGCTAGATCCCACGATCACCACATAAGTCAAACCCACAAATCCCAAAATTCCTAAGGGATAGCTGATTTCTTTGAAAAAAGGTAACAGCAAACCTGCTTTGGGTGGCAAGTTCACATCAAATCCCGAGCGTACCCAGCTGTAGAAAAGCTCCAGAACACGCAAATTGCTCACCTCTGAAATACTGAACACCAAGTACAGAGCAGCGAGCAATCCAATCAACGACTGCCAAAGGTATTTTTCTCCCGATGGCATTCCCTCAGGGTCTTTTCGAACAACTTTTCGCCAGTCATCAGCCCAACCAATAGCACCGAAACCCAGGGTCACCAACAACACAATCCATACAAAACGGTTGGACAAATCTACCCATAGCAATGTGGACAAAGTGATTGCCAACAGTATCAATACCCCGCCCATGGTGGGGGTGCCAGACTTCACCAGATGTGACTCAACGCCATAGCCTCTGACGGGTTGGCCTATTTTGAGTTCTGCTAATTTTCGAATCACCCATGGGCCTGCTATCAAACCCATCAGCAGTGCCGTCAGTGCTGCCATCACAGCTCTGAAGGTCAGGTATTGAAATACCCGCAAAAATCCGTAGTCGGGGGACATGGCTTGTAACCACTGCGCCAAACTCAAGAGCATGAAGCCTCCGCCGCAGTTGAAGATATTTGTGTATCGACCCAAGACTGAACCGCTTGGACCACTCGCTCCATGCGCATGAAACGCGAGCCTTTAATCAGCACGGTGGCAACTGCAGGGAGGAGAGACAGCACATGTGCATTGACTTCATCGATGGAGGCGCAGTGCTTGGCATTTGAAAACACCTTGGCTGAATGCCGGCTGAGTTCACCTAAAGTAATCAGATGTTCGATGCCGCTGGCTTGGGCGTACCTTCCAACTTCTGCATGAAATTCTGGTCCTTGCGTTCCTACTTCACCCATATCGCCAAGCACCAATATTCTGGGTTCTGGTGAATGCGCCAAGAGATCGATAGCCGCACGAACGGAGTCCGGATTGGCGTTGTAAGTGTCATCAATCAACACCAGTTGTCGATGATGAAGAGTCAAGATCAATGAACGCGATCTTCCAGCAACAGGTTCAAAAGCAGCTATCCCACTTTCAATCATGTTGAGCGGCACCTTTGCAGCTACTGCACAGCTGATGGCTGCCAAGGCGTTGTGAACATTGTGCTCACCTGCTACGGACAAATGGGTTGAGAGTTGCCCCATCGGTGTATTGACACTTAATTGCCACTGCTGATTGACCCATGTGCCACTTAAAAGATGCACATCCGACTTTGCGGTTCGACCAAAACTGATCACCTCTTTACCCACAGCCAAATTTCGCCATACTGCCGTGTGCGCATCATCGGCTGGAAATACGGCGACACCATGCGCTGGTAAAGCAGACAGCACTGCACCATTTTCAATGGCTACTGCTTGCACGCTGTGCATAAATTCTTGATGCTCACGCTGGGCGTTATTGACCAAGGCCACACTGGGCGCAGCCAAGGAAGCCAGTTCAGCAATTTCACCCGGATGGTTCATGCCCAGCTCAAGGACGGCACTGCGATGGTGGCGTTGCAATCTCAGCAGGGTGAGGGGGACACCTATGTCGTTATTGAAGTTACCTTGGGTTGCCAAAGCGTCTTTGCCCTGCCATGCTTGCAAAATACTGGCGATCATTTGGGTGACCGTGGTTTTTCCATTGCTGCCCGTCACTGCAATCAATGGCAGGTCAAACTGAGCGCGCCACGCTTGGGCAATTCGCCCAAGGGCTTTACGTGTGTCATCAACTTCTAAGCCCATCAATCCAGCTGCTGCTAAGCCATGGGTTGCGAGAGCTGCAGAAACACCCAGTCCTTTTAATTGCGCTAAAAAATCATGTCCGTCAAATCGATCGCCTTTTAAAGCCACAAACAAATCACCTTCACCCAGCTTTCGCGTGTCAGTGTTCAATCGTGAAAACGCAGCATGGCCGTCACCAATCAAGCGACTTTGCGGCAGCCACGCATGCAGTTGACCCAGCGTGATGTTGAGCTCTTGACTCATTCCTGCCCTCGCAATTTCAATGCGGTCAAGGCATGCGCTTCATCAGAGAAAGGCAAACGTGAAGAGCCAATTTCTTGATAGGTTTCATGTCCTTTTCCGGCGATCAAAATCACATCGCGCTGACTGGCTTGTGCAATCGTTTGCGCAATGGCTTGCGCTCGGTCAACGCAAATGGTTAGCTTTGTCTTGTTGCTAAGCCCCGCAACCATGTTGTCAATAATTTGCAAAGGCTCTTCATTGCGTGGGTTGTCACTGGTGAAGACCATATGATCGGCCAAGGCTTGGGCCGCGCTGGCCATCAGCGCACGCTTGCTTGTATCGCGGTTTCCGCCGCATCCGAAAATGCAGCGTAACTCTCCCTGACGTGCGCTGGCCATAGGGCGCAAGGCTTTGAGCGCTTGTGACAAAGCATCTGGGGTATGTGCGTAGTCGACCACCACACAGGGAGCATCAACACCCCCCATGCTTTGCATACGCCCTGGTACTGAAGGCAAGCCTTTGCAAGCCTTCACGGCATCTGCCAAAGAAACTCCCATCGCCCGCATGGCCGCCAACACGCCCAGTACATTGAGAACATTGAAATCGGCTACCCAGTTTGTTTGTAGCGTTTGAACTTCTTCGCCTTCTTGCACTTTGAATTGCAAGCCATCACCGGTGTTTTGTATATCTTTGGCGCGCAGTCTTGCCGGTTGAACCATTGAAACCGTCCAAACATCCCGCACTTTTTCGCTGGTTTGCGTGAGAAGCTGCTGCACCAAGGCTTGCCCTTTGGGGTCGTCGATATTGATGACTGCGGCTTGCAAGTTTGGCCAAGCAAATAATGTTGCTTTGGCTGTCCAGTAAGCATCCATACTGGCGTGGTAATCCAAATGGTCTTGTGTGAAATTGGTGAATATAGCCACGCTGATGTGCGTACCGTCCAAGCGGTGTTCACTCAAGCCAATGGAAGACGCCTCCATGGCACAAGCCTCAACGCCTTCATCAACCCATTGACGTAACTGTGAATGCAAACGCACTGGGTCTGGCGTTGTCATGCCAGTGGCCTGCATCTGATCGCCAAAACCCATCCCTAAGGTGCCTACGACAGTGCATCGTTTGCCCAATTGGGTAAGTGCATGCGACAGCCACCACGCTGTCGATGTTTTCCCATTGGTGCCCGTCACTGCCACTGTCTGCAATTGTTGACTTGGAGACTCGTAATACGCATCTGCAATGGGGCCACAGGCTTGCTTCAAATTGGCATAAGCGCCAATTTTCGTCTCAGCGTGAGCCCATGTGTATGCACTTGCACCCTTGGCTTCTACCAAACAAGCACTTGCACCTTGCGCCAAGGCTTGCGCCACATAGTCACGTGCATCATGCGCCAAACCCGGCCACGCCAAAAACCCATCGCCTTGCTTGATTTTTCGACTGTCAATGTGAAGTTCGCCCGTCACCGTATTGCGCAACCACTGGGCAGCTTGTGCTGGTGTTTGCAGGGCTTGCATCAAAACGACTCCGCTTCGGCTTTAGCAACCACTTGAGCCTTGACTGCTCTGTCTGGTTGAACGCCCAACATCCGTAATGTTTGTTGAACGGTTTCACTGAAAACAGGCGCAGCTACTTCGCCACCAAAATAATGACCGTTTGACGGTTCATCAATCATCACTGCAACCACTATTCGGGGATTTTCAATGGGTGCCATGCCCACAAAAAATCCCCTGTATTTTTTGTCTGCGTAACCCTTACCTTCTTGCTTATGGGCTGTGCCTGTTTTACCGCCCACCGAATAACCCATGGTCTGTGCTTTGGGTGCCGTGCCGCCGGGCCCAGTGACCAAATTGAGCATGGTGCGAACTGCGATGGCATTTTGCGCACTGATGGCGCGCACACCAACGACTTTATCTTCTCGTTTGATCAGACTGACGGGAACCACTTCCCCATCACGCGCAAACACGGTGTAGGCTTGGGCCAATTGAAACAAACTGGTGGATAAACCGTAGCCGTAACTCATGGTGGCTTGCTCCATGGGACGCCAGGTTTTGTAGGGCCGTAATCGTCCGGCGACTGCGCCCGGAAAGGGCACTTGTGGTTTTCGCCCAAACCCCACTTGCGTGTACATCTCCCACATGTCTTTGGGAGGCATCTTCATGGCGATTTTGACAGTACCTATATTGCTCGATTTTTGGATAACCTCGGACACACTCAACACCCCATGGGGGTGGGCATCTGTGATCGTCATGCCATACATATTGAGCTTGCCAGGTGAGGTATCGATTTGCGTTTCGGGTTTAACCAACCCCTTTTCCATGGCCAAGGCAATCACAAAAGGCTTCATGGTTGAGCCGGGTTCAAACGTGTCTGTCAGTGCGCGGTTACGCATCTGCATCGCATTGAAGTTGCTCCGCTTTTCAGGTGCGTAACTGGGGTAGTTGGCCAACGCCAATACATCGCCTGACTGCGCATCCAATACCACCACGCTGCCGGCTGCTGCTTTGTTTTCTATGACGGCTTCACGCAGTCGTTGGTAGGCAAAATATTGAACTTTGCTGTCAATGCTCAACTGCAGATCACGACCATCTTCGGGTGGAATCTCGTCACCAATACCTTCAACAATTTGTTTGTGCCCATTGTGAATGACCCGACGCGAACCACTCTTGCCCGCCAAATGTTTATTGAATGCCAGCTCAACACCTTCTTGACCTATATTTTCAATATTGGTGAAGCCCACGACATGCGCTGCGGCTTCACCTTCGGGGTACATGCGCTTGTACTCCATGGTGGTGTAGATGCCGTGTATGCCTAGCTCAGTAATTTTTTTGCCTGTGGCCATGTCGGCCTGGCGTTTAAGCCACACATGTTTTCGTCGCTCGTCTTTGATTTTTCCTTGAATATCCGATAAAGACATGTCTAAAAGTTGCGCCAGCTCTTTGAGCTTTGGGTTAGCGGCATCAATCTCTTCTGGGCTGGCCCAAATGCTGGGCATGGGAACACTTGAAGCCAAGATCAATCCATTGCGATCCAGCACACGCCCTCGGTTGGCAGGAATTTCCAAGGTTCTCTCAAACCGCACCTGCCCTTGTTTTTTAAAGAAATTGTTATCCAGCACCTGTACGTAGGCTGCGCGTGCCACCAATCCTATGAAGCCCAAGGCAATGCCCGCCACGATGAACTGACTTCGCCAAATGGGTGTCTTGCTTGCCAGCAAGGGGTTGGTGGAGTACTGCACACTGCGGCTGCTCATGGTTGCGCCTTAGGTGGTGTGTTAGATGAAATTTTTTCGCTGTTTGTGTTTTGTGTTGACACATATTGGGTGATGGCCGGCGAAATGGTTTGCATATGCATTTGCTCGCGGGCAAGTTTTTCTACCCGCAAAGGTGTGGCTTGTGCGCCTCGCTCCACATCCAATCGATCATGTTCTGTATCGAGTCTTTGTGCGAGCGCCTTGGCTCTGTCTAGCTCGGTATACAAACGACGCGATTCGTATTGGGTACGCACCAAATACAAGGCACTCAGCACCACCAGCAAAAGCAGCATCGCGCTGACCCTTGTCATAGGGCCTCCATCAAAGGTAATTTTTGAGCAACTCGCATGATGGCACTTCGACTTCGAGGGTTGGCGCTGACCTCATCTTGGCTAGGCTTTTGACGACCTAAGGCATTGAGCGTTAAATGCTTACGCGTGGCAAACGGCGCACGACGGTCATAGGCATCTTTCGCATGTTTAGCGATGAATTGCTTGACCATTCGGTCTTCCAAGGAATGAAAACTGATCACCACCAGACGCCCTCCGGGCTGCAAAACCTGCAAACTGGCGTCCAATGCATATTCCAGTTCTTCAAGTTCGCGGTTGATGAAAATTCGAAATGCTTGGAAGGTACGTGTGGCTGGGTTTTGACCTGGCTCACGCTTTTTAACCACTGTTGCGACCAAGTCCGCCAAGCCCAATGTGCTGGCGGGAAGTTGCCCCGCCTCTCTCTTGGCGACGATGGCTTTGGCAATGCCGGATGCAAATCGCTCTTCTCCATAGTCACGAATCACCTGAGTTATTTGGTCGGTGCTTGCCACGCCCAGCCACTCGTGAACGCTTTGGCCCTGGCTTGTGTCCATTCGCATGTCCAACGGGCCGTCCTGTCGAAATGAAAATCCGCGCTCGGGGTTGTCGATTTGCGGGGAGCTCACGCCCAGATCCATCAGCACTCCCGCGACGCTGTTGTGGGCCAGTTGGCTCAGCGCTGCGAATCCTTGATGGCGTATTTCCACTCTGGGGTCGTTCATTGCTTGAGCCACTGCAATCGCTTGCGGATCTTTGTCGAAAACGATCAACTTGCCCTTGGGGGAGAGTGTTTCCAATATGCGCTTTGCATGCCCGCCGCGGCCAAATGTTGTGTCGACATAAGTGGCTTCGGCCTGGACGTCCAGCGCCTCGACCGCCTCCTTCAACATGACGGTGGTATGTGCCCATTCGCTTGTTGCCATCCCACTTTAAAACGAAAAGTCACGAAACACATCGGGCATCTCACCTTGCATGGCTTGAGCCTCTTGCGTGTCGTATGTCGACTTGTCCCACAGCTCGAAATGCGTTCCCATGCCCAGCAGCATCACTTCTTTGCTGATGTGAGCGGCGCTGCGCAATTCAGGCGAAACAAGTACGCGACCCGTGCCATCCATCTCAACATCCATGGCGTTACCCAACAAAATTCGCTTCCACCATTGCGCTGTCATGGGCAGAGCGGCGACCCGCTCACGAAATTTTTCCCATTCGACCCGAGGAAACAGCATCAAGCAACCGTGGGGGTGACGGGTAATGGTGAGTTGACCAGCAGCCGTTGCGCTCAGTACGTCACGGTGCCGTGTCGGGACCGACAAGCGACCTTTGGCATCCAAACTTAACGATGACGCACCTTGAAACACGGCTACAAACCCTTCATGACTTAGAAACGGTTGGAAATGCGAGCAATCTCACATTTTTCCACTAAATACCACTTCTATGCACTTTAACAGGATTTTCCGGGCTTGCAAACACCAAACCGAGTTTTTATCAGCAAAATCAACAACTTAGCATAAGATTCGCATTATTTATATTTTAAAAAAACGTTAAAAATGAAGCACTTACAAAGCTTATCGAATGTGATTTGTTGATTTTTTGCCGCAAAAAAAAGCAGGCCATCTGTGGCCTGCTTTGAGGTAATTGTCAGTTTTATCAATCACCAAACATTTTTTGCTTCAATTCACGACGTTGTTGCGCCTCAAGAGACAAGGTGGCAGTGGGTCTTGCCAATAAGCGACCTACGCCAATGGGCTCGCCTGTTTCGTCACAGTAGCCGTAATCGTCGCTGTCAATGCGACCTATCGATTGCTCAATTTTCTTGAGCAGTTTTCTTTCTCTGTCGCGGGTGCGCAACTCTAACGCGTGCTCTTCCTCAATCGTGGCGCGGTCTGTTGGGTCAGGCACGATAACCGTGTCCTCACGCAAGTGCTCTGTGGTCTCACTGGCATTGGTCAAAATGTCGGTTTTGAGTTGGACCAATTTCAAACGGAAGAAGGCCATTTGCAATGCGTTCATGTACTCATCATCTGGCATTGCCAACATCTCTTCATCAGAGAGGGTGGCCGCTGTTTTGGTTTTCCAGTTGTTAGCCAATTTGGGGTTTTTGACAGGAATCATGGGAACAACCGTTGGTAAGGTTGGAATGGAGATGGGCCCGTAACTGGCCTTGGCCATGGTGGAGGCCACGCTCAAGCCCGGCGGGGGCGGCATCATCGACATGGCCTTGGCGGCGCGGGGAGACTTTTTGGCCGTATCGGGAGAGGAGTCCACACGCCCAGCAGCTGCAGGCGCGGTTGTTTTCAAAGCAGATTTAACAGAAGTAGTCACAGTTTTGGATGCAGGTTTCGCCGAAGCGGTCTTTTTGACAGGCAGCGGCGTTTTAGCCGCTGGCGATTTCTTTAAAGGTACAGCTTTTTTGGCAGGAACTGCCTTTTTCGCAGGGGTAACTTTTTTGGCTACAACCGGTTTTTTAGCTGGGACTGCTTTCTTTGCAAGCGCAGCTTTTTTTGCAGGCGCAGCTTTTTTTGCAGGCGCAGCTTTTTTCGCGGGCACGACTTTTTTTGCCGGAACCACTTTTTTGGCAGGCGTTGCCTTTTTGGCTACAGCTTTTTTCGTGGCTACGGGTTTTTTAACAGTCACAGCTTTCTTCATAGGTAGAGGTTTTTTTTTGGCAGCAACAGGTGTTTTCACGGCCTTTGCCTTGGGTTTTGCAGCCGTGACCTTGGTTTTACTCTTGGCTTTGCTGTGGCTTGAATGCTTTACAGATTTCAATGCAATTCTCCTTACAGCCAGGCGTGGAGTGCATCTGCACCAAGCCCCCTACTGCTTCTGGTTGTTGTCTCAAACTTCATCAGTGACCAGTGACATCAGCCGCGGCAAAACTTCACCTTGGGGCTAATGGCGCGCGGATTGTACTCAGCTTATGCACTGTTCTAAGCCTTGCTGAAAGATATCTTTTGGCAAATCGATACCAATGAATACCATTTTGCTCGTTCGCTTCTCTCCAGGCGCCCACGCTTGGCCTAAATCGCTGCCCATGAGTTGGTGTACCCCTTGGAAAATCACCTTGCGCTCGGTGCCTTTCATGTGTAGGACGCCTTTGTAGCGCAACATGCGTGGGCCATAGATATTGACGATAGCCCCCAAGAAATCTTCCAGCTTGGCTGGGTCGAGAGCGCGGTCGGCCTTGAACACAAAGCTTTTGACATCGTCATCGTGGTGGTGATGGTGGCCATGATCGTGGTGGTCATGGCTGTGGTCTGCATGGCCATGCTGATGCGAGGGGTGGTCGCAATGCTCGTCATGCGCGTGGTGGTGATGGCCGTCGCTTAAGAAATCAGGATCTATTTCCAAGGTGGTATTGAGGTTAAAGCCGCGCAAATCAAACACCTTGTCGATGGAAACTTCGCCAAAGTGCACGATATGTTGTGGCGCTCTTGGGTTCATGTGTTTCAAACGGTGCTGAAGTGCATCGAGCTCGACTGGCGTGACCAGTTCACTTTTGCTGATAAAGATTTGGTCCGCAAAACCCACTTGACGACGCGCTTCTTGTCGGTCATTCAAGGTTTGTGCCGCGTGTTTGGCGTCAACCAAGGTGAGTACTGCGTCGAGCAAAAAACTTTCAGCAATTTGGTCATCCATGAAGAAAGTTTGTGCCACAGGCCCTGGGTCTGCCAAGCCGGTGGTTTCTATCACCACACGGTCAAAGTCGAGTTCGCCCTTGCGCTTTTTTTCTGCCAATTCTTGCAAAGTGGTGCGCAGGTCTTCACGAATCGTGCAGCACACACAACCATTGCTCATTTGCACAATGTGCTCTTTGGTGTCGGCCACCAAAATTTCGTTGTCTATGTTTTCTTCACCAAATTCATTTTCAATAACGGCAATCTTGAGTCCATGGGACTCAGTGAGAATGCGCTTGAGCAGCGTGGTCTTACCTGCGCCCAAAAAACCAGTCAGTACCGTAGCGGGAATCAACATAAGCATTTAGCCTTCAAAATAATAAACAGATAAAGTGGGGGCAGTGTAGCCAGCATTCAAGTCGGTGCTGTCACTTCTTCATGAGGACCAGTCCTTTGAGGTATTCGCCTTCCGGAAAACACACTGTCATCGGGTGGTCGGGCGCGGCATGAACTCGGTCGAGAAAATAAGCATCCACCCCTGAATCATTGCCAGCTGACGCGACAATTTTGTGAAAAAGCTCAGGAGAAATACCCCCAGAGCAACTGTAGGTGAACAAGACACCCCCCTTAGACAGCAATTTAAACGCCCAGCGGTTGATATCCTTGTACGCACGCGCCGCACGTTCTGCATGCGCGGCACTCGGCGCAAACTTGGGGGGGTCGAGCACGATGGCATCAAACTGACGCCCCTCTTTGTGCAAACTTCGCAAGGTGGCGTTGACATCAGCGTCTAAAAACACGGCGTTGCGTTCGTCGAAACCATTGCGTTTAACGTTGGCTTGCGCTTTGGCGATGGCAGGCGCCGAAGAGTCCACGGTAGTCACCACAGCACCGCTGGCCAGCAAACCGGCTGAGCGCATTCCGCTCAAAGCCGCTACGCTGAAACCACCCGTGTAGCCATAACAGTTCAGTACCTGTTGCAGTCCTAAACGCTGGGCATATTCAGCAAATTTCAAACGACTGTCACGCTGGTCAAGATAGAAGCCCGTTTTATGACCTTCC
>Ga0209084_1001245_pt1 | contig 21877 bp, 28 predicted proteins | sample C_130820_MF_Meta_FD_187309 | JGI IMG/M metagenome (GOLD analysis project Ga0209084, IMG submission 187309) | Freshwater microbial communities from Lake Croche, Canada to study carbon cycling - C_130820_MF_MetaG (SPAdes) (version 2) | ecosystem: Environmental > Aquatic > Freshwater > Lake...
CCGCAGGACAGGGGCTTTTCTGAATAGATAACTTGGCTTGGCCCGTTGATCGTCACTGCATGGGCATAGGTTGTGGTCTTGTACGTCTTCACCGTCAGCACAGGGTCGTTTGCGCCATCCTTTACGTTGGCTTTGATGACGTGTTGGTTTACATGGATGATTGTTTTCATGCCTCCCTCGCTTTCAGCATGGCGTCTGCCATTGCGTAAGAGACTCGGGCCGCTTCTTCTTTGACGTCCTTGTCCATGAAAACGCAAGCGTCTACAAACTCTTTGTCCGCACAATAACCCTGCATCGCCTTGGCCGCAAAGTAATCACGCAAGCTCATGCCATACACATTACTGAAATGAGAATTTGGAAATGCTGGTTCGTTTTTCATTTTTTACTCCTTGCCTCTCGGCATGCTTGTTTAACTTCCAGTGCCACGTCAGGGCTGAACTCCACAAGGGAGCAGTCCATCTTCTTCACCTCCGTCATTGACGGATACATCCAAAAGCACAGCGCCAAGAGGCACATAACGCCAAAGATGATTACGGCGGTGATTGCTAGTTCTTTCATAAAGTACAGTGTTGCGTTCATTTCAAACTGCTTTCTTTCTACGTGGTTTAAGGGAGGCAATCCCTCCGTCCTGTTCTGGGCGTCGAGCCTTCATCATTTCATCGGCAATGAGATAACAATCACGGGCGTCTTCCGCTTCCTCATCGCGACGCCATGCCATCTTAAGCATGGCAAACATCGCGGCTAAATCCCGCAGATTGGATTCGTGCTCAGTCATTTAGCGCCAAGCTCTCGATTGAGATACCACAGGGCTTTTTCAAGGTCTTGCTTGCGGTTGCCCTTTAAATCAGCGCGAGTAATGTACTTCACCACGTTACCCAAGTTGTAGTTCAACTTCTTGGCTTCGATAAAGTCAATTGTCTCAATCCCGCCCGCTTTGTAGTGCGGTGGGTGGTTGACTGGATCAGCTTGCGGCTCAATCATTTCAATCTGGCTGCTCTGCATACGCTGTTTTGGTTTGTTAAGGTTTGCAACGAGGCGTGAAACTTGTTCGTCAGTCAAATTTGTAATGTCGTCTTTGGCAATGGTCACACCTAAAAATTTTCTCATCTCTGGTTTATCAAACGGTTGAATGGGGGGATTCGCGCCTATTTTTCTTATGACGTCTTCAATAACTTTGGGGCTCAGATTGAGACGGCTATCTTCATAGACAGGGTCGTTGGGGTAAACGTGCCGTGCAATCGCGGCTTTATTTTTCTCCAAATAATTTTTAAAAAATTGACTGCGCACAACGTATACATACGCAACTGAAGTACCCACTATCTTGGCAATCTCTTTAGATGACCTGTTTAGGTCTTTGTTTAACAGTTCGAGAATTTTGCTTGTGATGCTTTGCTTTTTAGCCATTTTATTTTCCTTGGTTGTGGACACATGATGTAACCGGGCACCAGCCACGGCACGTAAAGTTAGGCTTTGCATTCCAGATGTCGTTTTCAACCGACGACTGCAACTGCCCAACATCTGAAACCCACTGACCCCAAGTTGCTTCTTGGTCATCAGCGTGGTACTCAGCCTTGATAAAGTCATCAGCGAACAGGAACATCAAGCCCGCTTTAACTTTCTTAACTTGCGGGAAGTGCTTAAAGATCGCAAGCGACAGCACCTCCAATTGTTTGAGGTCAGCGTACTGACTCTTCTTGCCCGTCTTGTAGTCGATGGTCAGAGCGCGATCGCCTTGCAAGATAATGATGTCGGCAATGCCACGCCACCAGACCTTCTTGTCAAAAAACCCGCACGGCTCAAGGTCAGCGGTCAGGCCCAGTTTGTTCTCGCACAGCTTGTCGCCTTGCATGGCTTTGATGGACGCAAGTGCTGGCTCAATCTCTTTGTGTTCGTCTGGAATAGGAACATCCTTGGCAACGTATTCTTCCGCAATCTTATGAATTTTGTTGCCAAACATCATCGCTTCGCCCGGCGGCTCAACAACGTCCTTGGCTATCTTGAGGTGATAGTACTTCTTAGGGCACTGCTGATACAGCGACAGTGTGCTGTACGACCATGTGATGGGTTTACTCATTAACAATCTCCATAATTTCGAGCCATGCCGGACTCACAATTGAGAGGCAACCCTTGCGCCCATGCAGGGGGAGTCCTCATACATTCTTCAATATAGGCGCGGGCTTCATCGGCTTCGCTTTCATGTACTACGCAAGCAATAGCGTCGTGCACGGTCAGCGCCACCCGATACCGTTTTTCGATCTGAATCATCTGCTCGCCGATAATGCAACGGGCCACCGCTTGGCAGAGGTTCTCCGCAATCTTGCCGCCGTACAATTTGTTCGGCCCCATGCGCGTCATGTAGGTAAACTCACCGTTGCTGTGGCGGGTCAGTTCAGGGTAGTTTTGATACAGCCCGTTGGGTAACAGGATGCCCGTGAACGGTGACAACTGCATGAGGCCCACCGAGTCAATATCCGACGGCTTGTTCTGGATCATGTTAGCCATCACTGTGGTAGTCAACCAATTCCACCACTCCGAAATAAACGGGTTGGCCGCACGATACGCTTTAATGATGTGCTTACACGTATCAAGATCAACGTCCTTGCCCATCGACGCCAACTGCATCTGAAACTTAACAGCGCCCATGCCGTACCCTGCGCCAAGCACTGTGGTCTTGCCGATGAAACGTTGATCTGCCGTTACCTCGTTCTCCGGTATGTAAAAAATCGCGCTGGCCATGTGCTTGTACACATCCTTCTTCTCAGCAAACAAACGCAGAATAGTTCTCTCGCCCGCCAGCCACGCCAACACACGCGCTTCAATCTGAGACGAATCGCAGTCGATGATGACATGCCCGCGAGGTGCAACCAAACACCGCTTGAGTTTGCCGCCCTCCGCGCCACGGCTCGGTAAGTTTTGCAAGTTGATCTTGTCAGACCCGCCCCACCGCCCAGTGTGCGCCGCATAGTATTTCAAAGGAATAGGTAGACGGCGAAGAGCGCCAACGATTGGACCGCGCTTGGAAATGGCGATAAATCTTTCGGTACGGGTTTCCTCAAGCGTAGACTTTGCACCAACACGGGCAGCAACCAACGCCTGTACGTACTCGTTGTCGTGTTCCAACAGCGCCGTAAACTCCTTATCACTCTTGGCGAAAGCATAGGTTTCTTTGCCCGTAGCCGGGCTGATCTTCATCGGCGGCCTAACGCCCTGTTGTACCAGCAGTTCCGCAAACTTTGCACTGCTGTTGAGTACGTCCTTGGTGATGTTGGCATCCTTAAACAGTTTTGCTTTGCGCTCACGCACCTCGATCAAATGCTGTTCAAGCTTGTCGGTATCCAGTTCAAGCAACGGATCACTGAACATACGGAGGGTGATGTCAATGAGCCGCTTCTCGGACACGGGGAACCCACTGTTCAATTCTTTGTACAACTTGTACGTCAGGTCAACGTCATTGATGCAGTAGCCCGCATACTGCGCCAGATGCTCGGGCGTAAAGTCCTCACGCCGAAACCCCTTGGCATCATCAACCTCTGTGCCCTTTGCACCCAGACCAAAGTGTTCCACCAATGCACGGAGGCTACCGCCCACCTGTGTACCGAACGTAGCACGAGCCATCGACAGGGTGTCGAGCCACGCCTTGGGTTTCTGCCCAAACACCCATGTCAGGATGGCGGCGTCGAACATAGCGTTATGGGCTAACACGAAGTGGTTGCACCAATCAAATTGGGCGATCCACTCAGCCGTTTCTTGATGGTCACCGGAAAACCATTCGGTTGGCTCGTCGTTCACCTTGACCGCCAGCCCAATCACTTGAAACTGCGGATCGCGCACGTACTCCTCAGTCGTTACTTTGGTGAGCGAGAAGTCCTTGGAGTAGAACGTCTCGAAGTCGAGCGTAATCATTTGTAGTTTTCCGCGCTTTGGTAGATGGCGCGGGGGTCGGTGTACACGGTGTTTTGGACGGCGTTCTGCCCCGGCACTGCGCCGTTCCACATAGCCGTTGTCATTTTGGAAATAATTTGTTCAGCCTTATCACGTTCATCTTCCTGATTGAGCACGATGCACATGGCCTTATCCAAGGTCTTAGCCCGTTCGTATTTAGCCAATCCCTGCTTAAGCAAGTACCGTTCGTATCGCGTCAGATTGTCCACGTGTATCAACGATTCAATTTTCCTTCGGGAACTACTATCAAGGGCCGCGCCCTCGTTGTCAATCTTCTCTAACAAAGCTTTGATTTGATCGGGGACGGGAAAGCGCAGTAGCTTGGTCAGCATGGTGTTGTTCCTTGATGTGTTGGAGATGTTGTTCTACTTCGTGTATGTTGGCCTCGCGGATAAGCAACGCAGTCGCGCCCGCTAGGTATATACTTTGAAGTTCCCGCAGTTGTAGGGCTGTGGGTTTCCCTTTGCCCGCCTTGCACTCGATCGCTATGAACCGCCCGTGCAGGCAGGCTATGATATCTGGTATGCCAGCACGACCGAAGCCGTTGCTTGGGGGGAAAAAGTAATAAGCGCCGTACTCTTTCAGTACTGCTGTTACCTTGTCCTTGACTTTCTTTTCCGGTGTTTGTGCCATGCCTTAAATATAGCGGCACACCTAGACTATGTCAAGGTTTTTTAAAAAATATTTTGTAGGTGAAAACACTAATAGGGTTGCGGACTTATCGACAGCTTGACGAAAAGTCCAGACAAAAAAAGACCCGCACTAGGCGGGTCAGTTGGTTAGGTGTCGGAGACAACAGCGAAGTTATCACTGTCGTATCTGTATCCTACGTCATACACAAGTTCGTTGTCTTGCATGAGGCGCAGTACTGAGATGTGATTCTGCATCTGCTCGGGTAGTTCATCAAGCGTTCGGCACACAACCTCACGTTCTTCACAGTCTGTGTCCTGCCACATTAGGTAGCCCCCGTTATGCGCACGAATGCTTTTTACGGATTTGTCGCTCATGTAATTCCCAAGTTCATACTCCGACATCGCGGTTTCGTACTTCGCTGACAAGAAGGTGTTCTCTACACTCTTCTTAATATCTGCGGGTATCTCCTTCCCCTTGAGGTGATAGAACAAATACTTCTGAAGCTCCAGCGTACCCCGTATCAGAGAACCATGTATTATGGGTCTTCGCAGGTCAGCCATTGCTTGCATCATTGAACTGCGTATTGCGTCCTCCGCTTTGACCATCAACTCCTTGATATTCTGTGGGATGAATACGTTCTTCGCTGTGCGTACAGCAACATCTAACTTAGCAGTACGGGTTGCGCCACGGTTGCCACGATCATTGCTGATACGCCATGACGAAATCATCCACACTATCTCCGTACCATTACTACGGTTGTACCGTGTGTCCAAGGATATAGAGCCGAGTAACTCAGAGCCGCAGTGTACGTTGACCTTGCGCAAATACTTAGTACCATCCGCAAGCGGTTGATGTGACCCGCGACCGCGAGGTACAGTAGACGCCCAGTTGTTGCACATCTCCCCAGTCATACCCTTCGTGCCGAACGTAAAGGTTGAGTGGCGTAGTGCCAGCTTATCCACCAACTCTTTGAGTTTCGGATCAAGGACATACTCCGCAGGGAGTCTTACGTTTGCAAAATTTGCCATGTTATTCACCATTGAAATTTGTTGAGGATACTTTGCACATCAGTCTTCAACTCAAGCCGTGCACTCGACAGCGCCCGCAAGTCTTTGATATCCGTGCTCGTTACTGCCTGCTCAAGCATACGTCTTGCCTTCTCTAGTTCTGGGTCTTTCGTTACATTCAACCGAGTCAGCAAGTCGCACAGTTCTACAGCGTTGTCGATGATCGAGTCACGGAAAATCTTACGATCGCCGTCCTCGTTGTCAGTCAGTCGTTCAGCCATGCGGTTGAGCATGGTGTGCAACCTGTCCCACGGATCACGCATTGCCTCTGCCAACTTGTCGCCGAACATCTTCTCGTACTGCGCTTGTAGGTCAGCCTTGATGCGGGCCTCGCAGTTGATGCGGAAGTCACCGCTCTCTGGCACAGGCAGAAAGTTGTACTCAAACTTGAACCGGCGCGGCAGTGTCTCCACATCGGGAAACTCGTCGGCCTTGTACCACTTGCCTAGCTTGAACGCTTGGTCGTTCTTGAGCCGTGGGTACTCCGTAATGAAGTCGTCAACCAGTGCGAAGAAATTGGACTCCATCGTTGCAAGCTGCTCACGATACTTGAAGAAGTTCTCCATCGGTAGCAAGCCTATGCCCTTCATCCACGGCAGGGTCTGCGTACCGTTCCACGCCCGACACTTGGCCGAGTACTTCTCGATCTTCTTCAGGTGATCGCTGCCCGCCATCAGGTATTTGTAGACCGAACCCGAGTCTTGGTCAGCTTCCTTAGAGGTGTTGATCTCCATCGTAGTTTCGTTGTCACGCTTACGCGCAGTCCACGTACTGATACGCAGTTCGACCAGCATCGCCATCGAGGACAGCGACATGGGGAGGGGTTGGTACGTCTCCACGGGTGTGGGCGTAGCTGTATTCTCTAGCATCATAATATTCTCCAATAGTAAAAGTTGATTGATGGACTCATCGACCGAATGTCGATAATTCCGCAAGGGTTGGTATCTTGTGCGCGTGAAAAAACTTTGAGTTCGTGCGGCTCGGTGCTTTGCCATCGGGCAGACGCACTCGTTCAAACACCTCTGTGCGGTGCAGGTGTGACGCAATGTTCTTCAGCGCATCGAAGGCCGTAACAAACTTGAGTTGATACACTTGCTTCTGATAACTGTAGTCCCCGTACCGAAAGGCAATCAGCTTCATAGCGTTAACCCAGTCCTCGGCGTTGTCGCTCGTCACCCATCTCTCCAGTACCGCGCAGTGCTCAGTGCAGAACCCCGCATTACGGTAGGTGCTGTACGGTGCTTGCCCCACTTTGTTGGCCAACGCCCACAACTCATAGCTGTGCACTCCTATTTCCTTTTGCCGATTCCGCTTGTCCGCTTCCGCCGTGATCTGCGAGTGCGTAGCCACGCCCGCTTCGGCTTCTAATAACGAAGTGACGTACTCTTTCTCGGCGTTCTCAAACTCGTTAGTCACTGCGCTCACGACCTGTAACCAGTCAAGAAACGGTACGTACTTCTGCATCACGTTATCTAACGCGCCCCTGATCTTGCGATAGTTGTGCGCCACGGGCTTGTTGAGAAAGAAATACTTCTTGCCCACCTTGGAGAACTTGAGCACATCGCCCGCTTGTATCAGGTACTCCTTGCCGTCATGCACCAAGAACATGCGGCAGTCCTTCCACCTCATGCGCAATTCGCCGGGCAGGAAATGCGAACAGTTGTCTGGTGCATACGCACTGTAATACGTTGGGCAAAAGACCTCGAACGTATCGTCTGCGTGCCACCGCACGAACGCCTTCCCAAAGAATTGGAAGTCAACGGTGTCGGCGTTGGGCATGACCATGCTCGCCATATAGTGATGACGGCGGCTACCCAAGGGGCGGATGTTGTGCTTGTTGCCACGGATCGGGGGCGTATCCATGTACCGTTTCTTTGCTTCCGCAAAGCTGTTGTGCAATCGCACTTCTGCTGTGTTGTATCCCATTTCAGTTTCCTCGTTTCAATAAAGCTTGTTGTATAAAAGACATGCTGTCTGACAGCGTGCCCAAGTAATGCAGTCTCTTGTACTGCTGTGTTGTCAGGTTCTCTCCTGATCTGCTCCCGATCTTTGGTCGTTCTTCTTTCACATGAATAACACGACCGCGTGATGTAACCAATAAAGGCATATCAATCTCCTTGGACTAATCGACGTGCTGTCGATCATTCCGGTTTAAGGTAAAGGGCGATCAAGTGACGGATCACCTGACCGTTGGTGGGTTTAAACCCAAGCGATTCCGTCAAGTCCCCGCGCACGTCCTGTAACAGGTCGAACGTCTCGCGGTTCAGGTTGATGGCATACAAACTTTCTTTCATGGGTTCTTCTCCTTCTCACGCATATTGCTCTCGACCTCAATACGCAATGCCGCATGGAACGGCGTGATTGACGCCGCCAGTGGTTGCGGTTTTCTGTACACAACAAAGTCAGACGTACCCCTGCGGTACTCGTTGCCTACAGTCACAGCCGCGCCCAGTATCTTGGCCACCTGCATGGCCTCGTCTATCGTGAGCACGTAACGCCCGCTCTCCACGTTCAACAATACTTCGTCGTCGTTCATGTAAATATCTCCTCAATTGATTCAAGTTCCCAATCAGCGTCATTTATATCTACACAATTGTTTTCTATGTCTTTCCATGCAAGGGCTTCGGCATCGTCCTCGGTCTCAGCCTCCACCGTCAGGGTGATGTAGCTGGTGCGTTGCAGTTCTACTTCGTACGTTTTCATACTTACTCCTTCACGTTAACAAGTTGGCCACGGGGCGGCGTCCAGCTATCGTTGCCGATGATGCACCACAGCACAGGATATTTGGGGCCGGACCACAGCGCCGGATTGCTGCTCATATACCCATCCGAGAGAATCACAAGCGCATCAGGGACTATCTTGTTCTCCTTCATGAACACAGGTACGCAGTCAGGGTCAGTGCCGCCGCCACCCACGGGGCTTGTGCGTTTCACGATGTCTGCCTTCGCGCCCGTGTATGTCTCGTGACCTGCTACGTCAGTATCCCAATACATCACGTCGACGCGGTCTGGGTTCACATCCCTGATGATCTTGTTCAACTCAGACAGGAACGCATCCAGTATCGGCCCCTGTATGGAACCAGATGTGTCGATGCCAATTGCCAAGTGCCTGATCCGCTTGCCAAGAATAGAGGGCAGGATGATGTCTTGCCACAGATAATTCTTGTGAGCCTTGCGCCATGACGGAGCATCACGATCCTTCAAGCTGGTCTTGATGAACCTACGCAGCACCTCACGCCAGTCCACCTTCGGTGTCAGCATCTCAGCAATCTCGCGGCTCATCTTCCCGCCGACCTTGCCCGCATAGATACCGCCTTGCCGCAGGGCTTGGTCGATGTCGTCAGCGAGTTCTTGCTTCTCCTCCTCGGTCATGCCATCAACTGCTTCCTTCCAGTCATGCTCGTCAAACCCGCCATGCCCGGACTTATCGCCATCTTGACGATCTTTCCCTTTGCCGCCGACTCCACCTTCGTCGCCGCCGTCTTCACCTTCCTCACCTTCTTCGCCGCCCCTTTCTTTCTTCTTCTTGCGCAGGATATCAAACACTTGGCGTGTATCCATTCCACGATACGCAGGGTCGAGCAAGCCCATCACCTTACCGTCTAAACGGGGTATGGCGATCAGCTCCTCGTTCGGGTCGAGGTCAACCAACTGGATGTTGATGACATAGTCACACGCCGCATTTGCACAGTGATGGTCAACGTCATGCAACGCCTTCCACGTTGTCAGGTGGCGATACGCCTTGTGCATGTTCTCGTGCATGACAAGAAAGGCTAACTCCTTGTCGCTCAGCGAGTCCACGAACCCACGCCCGTAATGTGCGTCACGCCCGTTGGTGCGGGCAGTGATCGGTATGTCGACCACGCTCGTCTTGCCCACCATGAACAAGCCCGCGAACAACGCGAACTCAGGTGAGCGCATGAGGCTAACGTGTACCAACTCTATGCGCTGTTCAGCTTTCAGTTTCTGTTTCATTTCGTTACTCCATCAAGGACAGACCACTTCACCATGTTGGCCACGGGTTGCGGTAAAGACGTATCAAATTCTGTAGACAGACGAGTCCACACCGTTGCATTCCATTTCGCAAGCCGTTGGCTTGATTGATGAATCCAGCGCCCCGTGTTGCGGTCGATCACATCGAAGCCATCATTCACAGGCACGATGTAACACCCTTTGTACGCAACGGGTGCGCCAATCTTTGTAGCTTTTTTCATTTCCTTATCCTTTCAGGCCAGCAAACATGTACTGGTTCTCACGCGCCCACGATACGAACGCAGGGTGTGCAAGTGCCCATGCCTTCTGGGTCTTTACTTCGAGCAAGCTGTTGATGAACAACGCTTGTGCTTCTTTCGGCATACGCTTGATGTAGCGCATCCATGTGCCAAAGTTCTCACGCTTGGCGGCAGTCACGGCCTTGAACATGAGAATACATTGCGCCGCAGGGCTGGTCGGGATGAGCGCACCATCGGGATCACGCTCGATAGAGTCTCGGGTCGGGAGCTGGTCGGCAAGCGTGATGTATGCTTGCAAATCACGAGACGCAGAGATACCAACGGTGCCATCCAACGCCGCAACGAGTGCGTTACTTGTAATGCGGTCGCGCACAGTCACCCAATGCGATGCCTTGAACAACGAACGAGGCGAGACAAACGCAATTTGCGATGCGTCCGACGGGCTAAAGATATATGGATTCTCTTTCTGCCCGCCATCCATGTACGATGCCAAGCAATGTGGATACTCGGTGACCCATGCCATGATCTCAGGAGCCACGCCCGCATTGCCCGCCCACACCAGCCATTCTTCAGCAGTGGGCTTCATGTAGGTCATCCATGTCTGCCTGTTGCGAGTGTGCGCCTTCGCACTGTCGCCTACTCCGTCCCCGTCCATGTTGCCCGTTGTGAACACGATGGTCTCTGGGTGCAGGTAGCGCGTACCCGAGCGGCGTTCGTGCAACAGCGGGTGCAGCGTGTTACGCACATAGTCGTCGGTCTTCGTCCACTCGTCGATCATGATTACGCATGGCTCGTTGAGGTGGAGTTTGAAGTTCTCAGCGGGGTAGAAGTCCAAGGTGCGCGTAGTGTGGTTAGGGATGGGCATGCCCGCTTGACCCACATCGGTGTTCGGCCCGTCGATATAGACTTTGTGGAACCCTGTACGTTCAACCAGTACATCCTGAATAGCCGTCTTGCCAACGCCCGGCTCGCCTTGCAGGTGAACGCTGTTGTGGCCCGAGTTGAGAAGCAAGTCAACCGTTTCTGTGAAGTTGACGCGGCGTGTAAATTTGATATCTGACATTTTGTTTCCTAATAAAAAGAGTTGTGGACAGTTCGACAGGATGTCGATTAGTCCGATCGTGTTGCTTTCTGATTGGTATCCTTGACGGTCTGGTGTGCAGACGCCACGGTTACCAACATATACGGGCCTTTGCCGTATGGCTGAACAACGCACCAAGATGCGCGGTCAGTCTGTGCGGCTTCTTCGCCGCAAAACAAACAGAGTCGGTAGCCCAATGCCCACCGTTCTGAGTGCATGTCATCCCCGCATTGTGTGCAGTGACGCCAATCGTTATTGACGTTGGCCGGTTGGTCAACGTCATCGTATTCTCTAGCTATGTATCTCATTCGATTTTCCAAAGTGAATAGAGCCATTTACCTTCGCTTACTTCGTTCCAATACAGCGGCGTGTATGGACGCCCTTCGTGGTTGGCTTCGTGCATAGCCCAGATGGAATCCATCATCAGCACCGCCCGCTTGAGTTCGGGTTTGTACACATCGGCCCAATCGCGGGTGAGGTACTCGTACGAGGCGCAAGTGGGTAGCTGCATCACGGCCTCCAGTAGTACAGGTCAAGCATCACAACGATGATGCACAACAGGAACACAACACGCTCGAAGCGTTCAAAAGGTGTTAGTTTCATAAGAACTCCAATAAAGAAGGAACAAAGCGGACAAGTCGACAAGCTGACGACAAGTCCGCTGTACGTTAGCGAATAACACAATCGTTAACTCATCTAATGTACAAAGTACATTATAGCATACATATTAGACTTTGTCAAGGGGGTGTCCGCAGTTTGGATGCAGTGTCCGTCATTTGGTATCTACGTCCCAATCGTCGACCATCTTCTTGAGTTTGGCCCTTTTGCGGGCTTCGATCTGGGCAAAGATGTCTTGGTTGAGAAAGTCGTGTGATTCTTTCTTAAGGGCTTCTTCCTCTTCCTCGGTACGTTCCGCACGGCGTGGTGCTAAACGACTGGATAGGATGAGAGCGGGCGCTGCCTCCTCAGTCGAAGGCAGGGCAAGGCCCCTGTTCGATATTTTCTGTTGGAGTTTGGAGGCCGACAACTTTTGGCAATCAAGGCCCGCTTGCGCGGCGGAAAGGGTAAGCAGCCTGATTGTTTTGGGGTTGGTTGGCCCCGCTTGCTGGATTGTTTTGAGTGGTGGAAGCAAGTGGCTACGCAATTCCTGATCGGGTAACAGGTCCATGTAGAAGCCTTGCCCGTCTTGCTCGCCCCGTTGCTTACGATAGTCGACTACCTTGCGGCCCTCGGAATAGTGGTACGGGTTAACGCAACTCTTGGTTGTGCACCACTTCACAAGCCTCCCCGATGCGGGCAGGAACCTGCAAGTGATAAACAGGAGTCGGGCAACGGAATTGGTTTGTAGGGCAACTGCAAGGGGGGAAAGAGGTGACAGGCACGGGTTATCTATAAGATTTCCGTGTTTCGGGTTCCAAACGAAGCAGCCATCCGTTATCTTACAATTGTCGATGAGGTCGTCGGCGCTGGCGAATTTGAGTTTGCGGGTCATAATTTTCTCCGATAGCAATGTTACATTTAGATTGGCAGTGCGGATAGCAACCTTTCATGAAGAGCGTCTATCTTACACGGACTTCTTACAGTCCAAGGGTATGATATGGGCTGTACAGAGGGATGTCAAGGGGTTGGGCCAAATAAATGTAATATGTAATGAACAGCTTCACGTTTTTTTGGAATTGGGAGAGAAAGGGGATTTCTTCGCCCGCCTCGCCCGTTCGTGGCTCGGTCTGAGGAAAGAAAAAAACTTCTCCCCCTGTTTCTAAAAAATGTGAAGCTGTTCATTATTATTTATTTAAAAAGATAGAGATAGAGAGAGAAGCCCAATGAAATCAACGGGTTGCAAAAATTTCGTGTAAGAAGTTGCTGTAAGAAACAGGTGCTTCATGATAGGATGCTATCCGCACGCACTTTTTTGGTGTTTCTTACATTACAAATCGGGCGTTGCGGTGTTAAATGTTGCAGTGCACTAATATGAGCGTGGCTTTTGATTAATGTACAAAAAGTCATCAATCCCGCCCATTTCTTTACTATTGCAACACTAAGCGAGCGCCTCGGCCTCGCCCGTTCCTCGCGGGAACTACTATCGTACGGACACATCGTCACCACGTCGACTTGTCCGCGCCATGCCCGCCAAGGACTACTCCGTTGCTCAAACTATCCCGTTGCGGGAACTACTATCGCGCGGGCGCGGCGGGCAGAGCCACCGCTAGGCCAAAAAAAAAGCCCGCCACGCCGAAGCGTAGCGGGCAAAGCGAAAGGGGCCGAAGCCCCGTGGGTTTAGCCAAGCATTGCCAAAGTATTGAGCAACAGCGTGTCGGCGTCTTCAGTGCCCGCCTTGCCCAAATCCTTGACGCGGGCAATGATCTTGTCGACCATCATTTTGCGCTGAGCCTTTTCGACTTCCAGCGAATCAGCATTGCGCCGTTCGATTTCCTTCGCCAGCTTTTGAGCCTGAGCAATCGACTTGCTATCACCTTTGCGCAGATGCGCATCACGCAGATCGAGCAACTCGCCATCGCTGACAGCGGCCAGCTTTTGGATTTCCTCAGCCCGCTTTGCCGCTTTGCGAACAGCATCGGGGCTAACCGAAGTGGGCTTTTTCCAAGCAACAGATGCGCCAGTCTCAGGGTCTTTTACCGTAAACAGCTTTGCCATGCGAGTGCAGGTGCGTTCAAACATCTTCTGAGCCGCATCATCAGTGCGGCCCTTGTCAATCACGCCCGCTTTGTAGAAGTCGCGAACGACCATAAATTGATCGTAAGGCAAACCCTGAACAATATCGAACATATTGCCCGCCAGAGTATCAAGCAATTCCTCACCGCGTTCGAGCATTTTCTCAGCCGCCAAGGTTTCTTCGCCGATGCAAAAGATGGTATCTTGCAACTCGACAGCGGGACGATCGCCAATCATTGAGACAGCGACAGCAACAGCGGACGAAGCCGCAACAGTATTAACAGAAGCCATGATCTTTTCTCCAATATAGAAGGTAGGCAGAAGCGCCACGGACACATCGACATCGTGTCGACTTGTCCGACAGGGAAAGTGATCGCTTTCCCCATGTATGTATAATACCATTGTGATATCTTTTAGGGTAATTTTCCACAGCAATTGAATGATGCTGGATTATGATTCGCATGGCGGGCGTGGACAAATCGCTCAAAAAAAAATCGACTTGTCTCCGGCTAGACCGCCAAGCCCGCGAGGTTTCAAAAACGGAAACCCGTGGACACCACCGGTGGTACACCCCCGCTTTTTCACGCCGGAGAGACTCACACACCATACACAGTGTTCCGCACAAACGATTAGCAAAAATTAAAATCACCCGGGTAAAAATAAATTGGGTTAGGATTTACCCCACCCCCCTCAATATGGGAACACCCCCCGTCAAGGAACCCCGAGCGGGCGAAGCGGGCGGTACGTTTCGGCGGGCGAGGTATATATTTTTCGGGCGGTACGTTTCGGCGGGGTATATATTTTGCGTTATTTAAAAACTATGTTACATTCCGCCCATCTACATGGAGTGCCTTTTTCCTCTATGACATTGCGAATCACACCTGAAAAAACTGTACCCTACCCGGAAAGCCTCGAACCGGAGGTGGCTACGACCCTGCGCGAAAATATGCAAATTGCCGCTAACACCGCCGCTGTGTTAAAGGGTTTGGGTGCACAAATTGACGAAGACGGCATTGCATTGCAAGACGCGGACAAAGTGTTCAAAGACTTTGCAACACTGGCAGAGCAGCAGTACAACACTGCTATGCAAGACCCCCCGCCTAAGAATAAGGGTGGTCGCCCCCGAAAAAATCCATTGCCCTCTTTGACGATTGACAAGAATCCAGTTGCGTTGGAGCGCCCGTCTGTCGCCGCCCGCATTGGCACGATGCTCAACGAGTACAACAGCCAGTTTGTTGCAGACGCCGCGCAGATGCGTTTGGTGGTAACAAATAAGTTACTGGACTTGGCAAGCTGCGGAGACCCAAGGATTGAAATCAAAGCCACGGAGATGTTGGGCAAAATTTCAGACGTAGGGTTGTTCTCCGAGAAGACGGAGATTACGGTAACCTACAACAAGGTGTCGGACTTGGACGAGGCGATCAAGGATAAGATCAGAAAGATGATGCGGCTGCATGCCGTGGATGTGCCCTCAGTTGAGATTGATGTAGAGGCTGCGTTTGGCAAGCCAGAAGTTTTGGAAGATGTAACGCCGGATGAGGAGCCAGATGACCATGCAAGCGTCTGATGTTTTAGACCCGGAGTTCAAAGCCCTGCTGGCGCAGTTGGGGAAACTGCCCGACGCGCAGAAAATGATTATTTTGCAGGACTTAGAGCGTCGTGAGCAGATGTTGGAGAAGGAACTTGCCCAGAATACGTTTATGGGGTTCGTTAATAGGGTGTGGCCAGAGTTTATCGGCGGGCGTCACCACAAGATTATGGCCAATGCGTTCGAGCGAGTGGTCAACGGGGAGTGTAAACGGCTGATTATCAACATGCCTCCTCGCCATACAAAGTCAGAGTTTGCGAGTTACTTGCTGCCCGCGTGGTTTCTAGGTAAATACCCCAACAAAAAGGTGATTCAAAGCTCGAATACGGGCGAATTGGCGGTTGGGTTTGGTCGGAAGGTGCGAAATCTGGTTGATTCGGAGTCTTATAAGTCGATTTTTCCCAATTTAGAGCTGCAACAGGACTCAAAAGCGGCTGGACGGTGGAATACCAGCAAAGGCGGTGACTATTTTGCGATTGGTGTGGGTGGAACGGTCACTGGTAAGGGCGCAAACCTGTTGATTATTGATGATCCACACTCAGAACAGGAAGCTGCGCTCGCTGCGTCGAACCCGGATGTGTTTGACAAGGTGACGGAGTGGTATACGTCAGGCCCGCGTCAGCGTTTGCAGCCGGGCGGGGCGATTGTGATTGTGATGACGCGCTGGGCGCAACGGGATTTGACGGGTCAGGTGCTCAAAGCGGCAGCGGCGCGGGGTGGCGAGCAGTGGGAGGTAATTGAGTTCCCTGCCATCATGCCCTCGGGTAAACCCTTATGGCCAGAGTTTTGGGAATTGTCGGAGTTGGAAGCACTGCGGCAGGAATTGCCCAACGCCAAGTGGCAGGCGCAGTATCAGCAGAACCCAGTGGGTAATGAGTCTGCGATTGTGAAACGAGATTGGTGGAAATGGTGGGAGACCGAGAATCCGCCAAAGTGTGACTACATTTTGCAGGCTTGGGATACAGCGTTTGAGAAAAGCCAGCGGGCCGACTATTCAGCGGGCACGACGTGGGGGGTGTTCATCAATGATGAGGACAACTCAACACCAAACATTATTTTGCTCAACACGTACAAGAAGCGGGTTGAGTGGGTTGAGTTAAAACGAGACGTGCTTGCGGAGTATCGTGAGTGGGAACCGGACAGTGTATTAATTGAGAAGAAAGCGACAGGTGCGCCTCTGATCTATGAGCTCAGAGCAATGGGGATTCCTGTGCAAGAGTACACGCCCAGTAGGGGCCAAGACAAAATTGCCCGCTTGAACTCGGTCTCAGACATAATTGCGTCTGGAAAAGTGTGGTTACCGCGTACACAGTGGGCTGAAGAATTGGTTGACGAAGTGGGTTCGTTCCCCTCGGGCGAACACGATGACTTGGTTGACTCGATGACACTTGCCCTGATGCGGTTTCGCCAAGGCGGGTTCCTCCGACTGCCGTCGGATGAGCCGGAAGAGATCAGATATTTCCGTAGCAAGAAAGCTGCGTTTTACTAAGGATTGGTATGGCAACAAATATGTTTCCCTCATTGTCGCAAGCCCCGTTGGGTTTGGACGCGCTGGCGCAACCCGATGATATGGCGGAAGGCCCGGGTATTGAGATTTCAATTGAGAACCCAGAGGGCGTACAGATTGGCATGGACGGCATGATGATTGACTTGATGCCAGACGCAGACGAGGCGGGGTTTGATACCAACTTAGCCGAGGAGATGGACGAGGGCGAGTTGCAGAAAGTAGCAAGTGATTTGCTTGAGATGGTGGACGCGGATATTTCTAGCCGCAAAGAATGGGTGGATATGTACGTCAAGGGTCTTGATGTGCTGGGGATGAAGTATGAAGAAAGAACAGAGCCGTGGCTGGGGGCGTGCGGTGTTTATTCAACTGTGCTTACCGAGGCGGCTATCAAGTTTCAGAGCGAGACAATTATTGAAACGTTCCCGGCTGCAGGTCCGGTTAAGACAGAAATTATTGGCGCGATTGATAGGTTGAAAGAAGAAGCTGCGGAGCGCGTCAGAGATGACATGAACTACCAGCTTACAGAGGTGATGCAAGAGTATCGCCCCGAGCATGAACGTATGCTGTACAACTTGGGCCTCGCGGGCAGCGCGTTCAAGAAAGTGTATTTTGATCCGTCGCTTGATCGTCAGGTGGCGATGTTTATTCCAGCCGAAGACATTATCATTCCGTACGGTGCGTCGAGTGCCAACACAGCAGAGCGTCTGACCCACGTTATGCGCAAGACCCAGAACGAAGTTAAGAAGTTGCAGGTTGCGGGGTTCTACCGCGACGTTGAGTTGGGTGAACCCATAGCCATCCACACGGACGTGGAGAAGAAGAAAGCTGAAGATCAGGGTTACTCGTTAACAGATGACGACCGGTTCCAGATTCTTGAGATTCATGTTGATTACGATCTGGCGGGATATGAGGACGAGGACGGCATCGCCCGCCCCTATGTTATTACGGTGGAGCGCGGTACGACCAAGGTGTTGGCCATCCGCCGTAACTGGGAAGAGGATGATAAAAAACAGCTTAAACGGCAGCACTTTGTGCAGTACACATACGTCCCGGGTTTTGGTGCGTATGGGTTGGGGTTGATACATTTAATCGGTGGCTACGCCCGTGCGGGCACTTCACTGATTCGCCAGTTGATTGACGCTGGTACGTTGTCTAACTTACCCGGGGGCTTGAAGGCCCGTGGCCTGCGTATCAAGGGTGACGACACTCCGATCACGCCCGGCGAGTGGAGAGATGTGGACGTGCCAAGTGGTGCAGTACGCGACAACATCATGCCGTTGCCGTACAAAGAACCGAGTCAGGTATTGGCGGGCTTGTTGGAGAAGATCACCGAAGAGGGCCGTCGTCTGGGTTCCGTTGCGGATATGAACATAAGCGACATGGGCGCAAATGCCCCTGTGGGTACAACGCTTGCGCTGCTTGAGCGCCAGTTGAAAACAATGTCTGCTGTGCAGGCACGTGTTCACTATTCGATGAAGCAAGAATTTAAGTTACTGCGCGACATCATCCGTGACCATGCTCCGCAGGAATATAGTTTTGAGCCGTCGTCTGGAGACCGCAAGGCTAAAAGAGAAGACTACGACACCGTTGAAGTTATTCCAGTCAGCGACCCCAACAGTGCAACGATGGCACAGCGGATCATGCAGTACCAAGCTGTGATTCAGTTGTCGCAAGGCGCTCCGCAGATTTACAACTTGCCGCAGTTGCATCGCCAGATGATTGAGGTGTTGGGCGTTAAGAACGCCGACAAGTTAGTGCCGATCGACGATGACTTGAAGCCACGTGACCCGGTCAGCGAAAACATGAGTTTCTTGACGGCCAAGCCCACTAAGGCGTTTATCTATCAAGACCACGATGCCCACATTGCTGTGCATATGTCAATGATTCAAGACCCAGTCATCATGAGCCAAATTGGGCAGAACCCGATGGCGCAGCAGATGCAAGCAGCCATCATGGCCCACGTTGCTGAGCACGTTGCGTTTCAGTACCGCACTAAGATTCAAGAACAACTTGGCGCTACGCTGCCCGCGCCCGATGCTGAGTTGGACGAGAACACTGAAGCTCAGTTGTCTAAACTTGTGGCCCAAGCCGCGACGCAGTTGCTTCAGATGGACAAAGCCAAAGCTGCCCAGCAGCAAGCGCAGCAGCAAACGCAAGACCCGATCATTCAAATGCAGCAAGCTGAGTTGCAAATTAAGCAACAAGAAGCCCAGACTAAGCAGCAGAAAGTTCAAGGCGAGTTGCAGTTAAAAGCGCAAGAGCTGCAAATGAAACAACAAGAGATGATGATGAAAAATGGTGAGTCTCCTGAAATGATTGCGGCTCGTCACGATCAGGAAATACAGCAACAAAATCAACGCCATTACATGGAGCTGCAGCAAGCACAGCAGTTGCACGCTCAGCAGGTTGCACAAGCGCAAGCGGCGCATGGCCAGAAGGTTCAGCACGCTGACCAGAACCAGCAGTTGCAGGCCCGGGCCAAGATGCTCCAGATGGCGCAAGCGGCCAAAACAGCCGAGGTAGTTCCGAAAGGTAAATGATGGACCCGAAACTTATTGAAACGTTAAACAAAAAATTTGAAGCCCAGATTGAGGGCTTTAAAGAAGTTTTGTGTGGTGGTGGAGCGAAATCCTACGATCACTACAAAGAACTGAGTGGGACTATCCGGGGTCTCCAACTTGCTCAGTTAGAACTTGGCGACCTCGTGCGTAAACTAAAGGAATCTAACGATGACTGAATTCGATGTAAGTGCAATTGACTTATCCGGTGTGCTTAATACCACCACCGAAGAGAAAGCAAAGCAAGTACCCGATCCTGCAACCTATCATCTTCTGTGCATGCTCCCAGACGCACAAGAAGAATACGAAGGTGGTTTGCTTAAAGCAAAAGAAACAATGCACTACGAGGAGCTTCTCTCCCCCGTTTTGTTTGTAGCCAAGATTGGCCCCGATGCGTTCCAAGATAAGGCGCGTTTCCCATCTGGCCCATCATGCAAAGTTGGCGATTTTGTATTGGTCCGGCCTAACACCGGCACCCGCATGAAAATCCACGGTACTGAATGGCGTCTTATTAACGATGATTCTGTACAAGCAGTTGTACAAGACCCTCGCGGTATTCAACGTCCTTAAGGAGTCATCATGGCCGAAATTGAAAAAACAGAATTTAGTTTCCCTGATGAAGAACTTGATAATCCCCGCAAAGGCGGCAGGGTTGTTGAGCCTGAACCAGACGATACACCAGCCATTGAAGTGGTTGACGATACACCGCCTGAAGACCGTAACCGCAAACCAATGGCGGAGCCGCCCAAAGAAGTTACCGACGACGAGTTGTCAAAATATGACGAGAGCGTTCAAAAGCGGATTAAACACTTTTCTAAGGGTTATCACGAAGAACGTCGCGCAAAAGAGACAGCACAGCGTGAAAAAGAAGAAGCTTTACGCGTCGCGCAGACTGTTTTTGAGGAAAATCAACGCCTTAAAGGGTCTGTAAATCAGAATCAAGCCGCCCTTTTGGAGCAAGCAAAACGGGTAGTTGGCAATGAAATCGACGATGCCAAGCGTCTGTACAAGGAAGCGTACGAGTCTGGTGACTCTGACAAGCTGTTGGAAGCGCAAGAAGCTCTTACAAATGCCAAAATACGGGCAGATAAAGTTAATAACTTTCGCCCTACCCCTTTACAGGTGCAGGAAACTCCTGTACAAATAACCCCACAACAGGCAAAACCTGCGCCCGTTGATGACAAACTGCTTGCTTGGCAGGATGAAAATCAATGGTTTGGCAAGAACAGACGCATGACCTCTTATGCGCTGGGGTTGCACGAGGATTTGCTTGAAGAAGGTATCCCCGCCGGAAGCGATGAATACTACCGACGTATCAACGCTGACGTAAAGGACAGATTTCCGGATGAGTTTGGAACCGGAGGGTCCGTTGATGCTAAATCTCAACGTACTAAATCCAACATTGTTGCACCTGCAACCCGTAGCACCGCGCCACGAAAGATCGTGCTTACGCAGACACAGGTGAATATCGCCAAGCGATTGGGGGTTCCTTTGGAACTCTACGCTCGTAAGGTTGCTGAAGAAATGAGGAAAATATAATGGATAAGTCTAATCGTTTGAGCCGTGAGCTTGAGACCCGCGAAATTGCTGAGCGTCCAAAACAATGGATGCCCCCGCAACTCCTACCCGATCCGAATCCGGAACCAGGGTATGCCTTTCGTTGGATCAGGATCAGTACCTTAAATAAGGCCGATGCCACTAACCTTTCTTCCAAGTTACGCGAAGGCTGGGAACCCGTTAAGGCTTCTGACCATCCCGAGATTCGCCTTTTTGGTACGACCAACGGTCAGTTCCAAGACAGCGTGGAAGTCGGCGGTTTGTTGCTTTGCAAAACCCCGGTGGAGTTTACTGAACAGCGTGATGCGTATTACCGCCAACAGGCAGAAGCGCAAATGAATTCAGTGGATAACACCTTCATGCGCGAGAATGATCCTCGGATGCCGATGTTCAAAGAACGAAGCTCTAAGGTCACTTTCGGAAAAGGTATTTAATTTTTTTTTGGAGTCTTCAGATGGCATATCCTACCATTGACAAGACGTACGGCTTTAAACCATTGAATCGTTTAGATGGTTTGCCTTACGCCGGAGCGATCCGTCAAATCCCCGTCGCACCTGCTTACGCTACTGCGATCCTGAACGGCGACACTGTTGCCGTTAACACCAGCGGCTATTTGGTCGCTGCATCTACCACTGACTCCGGCAACATCATTGGCGTGTTGGTTGGTTGCTCGTACACTAACTCGTCTGGTCAGCCAGTTCAGGGTCAGTACTACCCAGCAGCCCAATCCACATCTACCAACATGTCGTTCGGTTATGTTGTGGATGATCCAAGCGCTGTTTTCAAAGTTGTTGCCACTGTTGCTGGTTCCACTGTTCCTACGGCTTACAGCCGTTCGATCGTTGGCTCTAACGTAGCTTTGGTTGCCAACGTTGGCTCGACCAACACTGGTGACTCTTACTACGGTATTGACGGCTCTTCTGCCGCCACAACCAACACTTTGCCCGTCCGCGTGGTTGACGTTGTTCCTGATACAGCTACTGGCAATGCCAACGTCGCTGCTACCACGTACTACGAGTTCCTCGTGAAGTTCAACACCG
>Ga0209084_1001247_pt1 | contig 21863 bp, 17 predicted proteins | sample C_130820_MF_Meta_FD_187309 | JGI IMG/M metagenome (GOLD analysis project Ga0209084, IMG submission 187309) | Freshwater microbial communities from Lake Croche, Canada to study carbon cycling - C_130820_MF_MetaG (SPAdes) (version 2) | ecosystem: Environmental > Aquatic > Freshwater > Lake...
GCACTGCGGTCTGGTGGCGTGAGTCGCCCCACCATCGCGCGCCCCACCGATTGGCTTGCGCCCATACACAATCCAGCAAATGCTGCTGCAAACCAAAAATAAAAAACACTAGGACTTATGGCGGCGATTACACAAGCCAGGACCCAGCCTACTAATGTCAAACGCAATGTTTTGATATGTCCGATCTGGTCCTGCATCCAACCTAGCCCCCAAGCGCCAACCAACGCAGCAATATTGAGCAGGAAAATCAACAACATGGTGTCTTGCTTACTCATGCCCATTTCACCTTCAGCATAAATAGCAGCGACGGTGATGGCAACAGAAACGCCTGCTTGGTAAAGCGTGATGCATTTGAGTAACTGCATAAATGAAGGCCTATCTTTGGCCCATTGCAGTGCTTCAACTAAATCATTCCAACCTTTTCTAAGGAATTGGGTGGGATCTGCGTCAAGTTGGGGTTTCGCTCTTTCAGGCAATCGCCAAAAGGTGTAACTGCTGGCTAATAAAAATATGACTGCAGTGATCCACATAGTAGGTGGAACAACTTCTGACGTGGTTAACCCAGCCTTCAGGCCACTGATGATCCAAAACAAACAGATGGCAAGCGTCAGCATGCCGCCGACATACCCCCAAGCCCATCCCCAGCTACTCACTTTCCCCATAGAGTCGGTCTTAGCTAGCTCTGGCAAAAACGCAGCGATGAGTGATTCACCGACACTGAAAGACACGTTAGATACGACAAGCCAGAAAACAGACCAAGCCATATCTCCAGGTCCAGACCAGCCAAGCGCAGAAGTTCCAACCACGCAGGTGATAGTGCTGACCAATAGCGCGCGCTTCTTCATGGCATGACGATCACACCAAGCACCTATAGCTGGCATGAGAAGCATGCTTAAAAGGTAAGACACGCTGAGGCTACTGACCCATAACAAGGTAGCCCATGCGGCATTGCCGGCCACGATACCCACAAAATACGTAGCAAACACAGCGGTAAGAACAACCGTTGTATAGCCAGAGTTGGCAAAGTCAAACATTGCCCATGCAAATACTTCACTGCGCTTGACGCCAGGCAGTAGTGCTGAGTTGTTCATAGTTTGGTTTTGGTTCAGAAAATTAAAAAGCCACTGATATTACTATCAGTGGCTGATCAGCAAGGCTTTTAAATTAGCGTGCAGTCAAGAAATTACCCACATTCAAAATAATCAATTCATTGTCATCAGCCTTGTTAGGCTCACGACTTGAAGAAAACGGTAAATTATTGTCGTTGCCCACGATGATGTGATTCGCGTCGATCACATCCACGTTCTCAATAGTAAAGAAGGGGAATGTCAATACGCCATTCTCTAAGGGCTTGCGTGAGATCTTGTTAGGGTCAGCAATATTGAGTAAATCCACATAGCCAATTTTTCTCACGGGACCATTAGCATTGGCGTCGGTCATTTCAACTTTATAGATGCGTTTGAATTTTGGTAAATCATGGAAGCAGGTTGGTTTTCTGCCGTCTGTACAGGCACTACTTGTAACGCCTTCTCCGTTGTCTCTTTCAATGATGAGGCCGGTTGACTCATCAACCATATTGAAGTCACCAATGGCATGGTTGTTAGCTTCGAGCACGTATTTCCAATGACGGCCTGTCCATTGACCAGCTTTCACATCAAATTCCAACACGCGCAAATATTGTTTACCGTCCACCATTTCGTAGGCTTTGGCAGCTTCATCCCACAAGGCACCTTCTAAAAGTGCGTACAGCTTGCTTCCATCTTTGGAAACTGCCATGCCTTCATAGCCTTTTGAGCGACGAACTTGAAATTTCGCAGAATCAGTAGGCACGCCTTGAATAGTGACGGCTGGATTGTCGGGAGAACGAACGACTTTTCCGTCCACCAAGGTATCAAAAACCGCAAGAACCTTACCGTTCATATCTGCTTTGATCAGAAAAGGTCCAAATTCATCGGCCACCCACAAGGCGCCATCTGCAAATTGAAAGCTTTCTGTGTCGAAGTCTGAACCAGTGAGGTAGCGCTTTTTTGTGCCTTCAGTCACGATATGAAAAGGTACTTTTTTATCTGGGTCATGCAGAAATATGGTGCCTAATCGGGTGAATTTATTTATCTTGAAATCAACTTTGTAGTGGTTGAGATAAAGCATGAAATCAGGAGAGTTTGCTTTAGAGCCTGCACCGTTATCTGTCAACAACCAAAAGCTTCCATCTGGCATTTTTTTAATACCAGAGTGGCCTTGAATAGGTTGACCTTTAAACGGTAAAAAAACACCAGTAGGGCGATCAGCTGAAAGCCCTTCGACGCTTCCAATTTTTTCTACCCGCTTACCAGTCGTGAACTTGCCACTGGTTTGTAGGTTGTCTGGCGCATCTTTGGGCGCTGCGATAAATGTTTGCGCCGGAAGAAAGGCGTGACCAGTGAGTTCTGCCTGGAATAAGGTTTGAGCGCTGATTGCAAGCGGTAGTGCTAGAGCAGCCAGTGCAAAGGTGTGAATACGAGATTTACGCATTGAAAACTCCTTTAAGTAATGCAATGCGTATGCTGAACCCCAAGTGTGTCAGCCCTATTAATTTAGCAACAGCAGACCTTAGTATTTTTCCGGAACAACCATTTCACCCGGAACTGGATTGCGAATGTAATCAGGATTTCTTACGCGTGCAGGCAAAGCAATTTCAGCGTGTTCAACTTCGTGGTAATTGAACTGCCCCAATAAATGGTCAATGCAATTGAGTCGAGCCCGTTTTTTATCTACGGCTTGCACGACCCACCATGGTGCTTCAGGAATATGCGTGCGCTCGATCATGGTTTCCTTCGCGCGGGTGTAGTCTTCCCAGCGACGGCGACTTTCGAGGTCCATAGGGCTTAGCTTCCATTGTTTTAATGGGTCATGGATACGCCCTAAGAAACGCGCATGCTGTTCGTCGTCTGTGATGGAGAACCAATACTTCAGTAAAGTAATCCCACTGCGTCCTAACATTTTTTCAAACTCGGGAACGCTTCTAAAGAACTCTTCGTATTCGTCATCGGTACAAAACCCCATGACGCGCTCAACACCTGCTCGGTTGTACCAACTGCGGTCAAAGAGAACGATTTCACCTGCAGCGGGCAAATGTGTGACGTAGCGTTGGAAGTACCACTGCGTTCTTTCGCGATCGTTAGGTGCGGGCAATGCGGTAACACGACAAACACGCGGGTTGAGTCGCTGAGTAATGCGTTTGATCACACCGCCTTTGCCAGCAGCATCTCTACCCTCAAACAAGATCACTACTTTTTGTTTGGTGGCTACCACCCAATCTTGCAACTTGACCAGCTCGCCTTGTAAGCGCAAGAGTTCACGAAAGTAGCTAACGCGTGCTTGTCGCTCCTCTGGGCTTGCAAGCGGATCGTTTTCGTTTTCACCATCATCGATGGCCATTTCGAGCTCTTCGTCAATGGAGTCCAAAATATCTTCGCGAATTTTGCGTAAATGCTCCGCATCAATTTGATATTTGTCGTTCATTTGCAATTTCCTTTGAAAGAGATCATCTACTTTCTTCATGGCAAATTCATGACTTTTGTCACGATTCATTCATAAAAAATATGTAAAGTCGAATACTAAATAACTATCAAGCAAAAATTCAATGCATAGATTTCAGCGTTTCACCTATTTCTGTGTGGTGCTACTTTCTATCCATGCGCTTGCAGGCTGCGCTGTTAGGCCTTACGTGATGGTCAAAGCCGCAGATGCTTTGGCTACCCAAGGGCAATCAGACGAAGACGATATTCTTTTGGCGCGAGAGGCCAGTGCTTTTTATCTCAAGCTGTCGGAGTCCGTTCTCAAAGAAACGCCTGCTAATTTAAAACTGGCTGAATCGGTGGCCGCAGGCTTTACCCAATATGCCTATGCCTTTGTGGCTTTTGATGCGGAAAAGCTCGAGTCACAAGATGCCAAAGCGTCGCAACGTATTCGTGAGCGCGCAGCGCGCTTGTATCTAAGAGCTAACCAACATGCCATGCGCGCGCTAGAAAATTCATTGCCTGGATTTAAACAAGCCTTGGTTCAAAACGATCCACAACTATTGACGCGCCTGAGGCCAGACCAAGTTGGGGTGGCATATTGGGCTGCTGCCTCATGGGGCGGTTTCATTTCTTTATCAAAAGACGATCCTGACAAAGTGGCGGATCTTCCACTTGCTATTAATTTGGCTACCTTGGCGTGGAAAAAAAATCCAGACTACGGCAACGGCGGTCTCACAAGTTTGATTGGAACTTTTGAAGCGTCACGTCCTGGCGGTTCATTGGCGCTCGCAGAAAAATATTTCGACCAAGCGATTGCGCAAAGCAAAGGCAAAAGCGCAGGCCCTTGGGTGGCCAAAGCAGAAAGCATCGCGCTCAAAAAACAAGACCAAAAAGTCTTTACCCAGTGGTTGAATGAGGCAATTCAAATTGCTAAAACCCATCGCAATTTAGAAAACGAAGTAATGCGTGAACGCGCAACCTGGTTGCTTGAAACGGTAGATGATCTTTTTTAAAGGTTGGATATGTTGATACGTTTGTTTCGGACCCTAACTTTTGTATTTGCTTGTGCACTTACAAGCCATGGTATTTTTGCGGCGGATAAGCCGTTTCGTATTGGAACGCTAGCGCCTAAAAATTCGCTGTATCACCGCCAACTACTAGAAGTGGGTGAAGCCTGGCGTGCGGCCCAAGGTGGTAATGCCAAGTATGTGGTGTTTCCTGATGGTAGCCAAGGCGGTGAGGCCGAGTTAGCCCGTCGTATGCGCATTGGTCAACTACAAGGGGCGTTGTTGTCTGTTGTGGGGTTGAACGAGATAGAGCCTTCTATCAGTGCTTTGCAATCTATGCCATTGCTTTTTAAGAATTGGGAAGAAGTCGATTACGTGCGCGAAAAAATGCGCCCTGCTATGGAGAAGAAGTTCTTAGACAAAGGCTTTATTGTTTTGGCTTGGGGTGATGCGGGGTGGGTGCGGTTCTTTTCAAAGGAGCCTGTTTTTCGTCCGGACGATTTTAAGAAAATGAAATTCTTTTCTTTTGCTGGCGAAAGCGAGCAACAAGAAATCATGAAAAGCTTAGGCTACACACCCGTTCCATTAGAAACAGCGGATATCTTGCCAGCTGTCCAAACAGGCATGATCAATGTGGTGCCGTCTACGCCTTACTTTGCGCTGGCAACACAAGTCTTCAATACGGCGCCCAATATGTTGGAGATCAATTGGGCCCCAGTCGTGGGCGCCTTGGTGGTGACCCAAAAAGCTTGGGACGATATGTCACCGGCTGGGCAACAAGCGCTCAAATCTGCAGGTGAAAAAGCTGGCGCTCAAATTCGTATCAAAGCTCGGCAAGAAGTCGAAGAGGCAGTTGAAGCCATGAAGAAGCGTGGATTGATCGTCAACAAACCCAATGCAGAACAACTACGCGAATGGAGCGACTTAGCCGAAAAGCTATACCCTCGAATTCGCGGAAATTTAGTACCCGCAGAGACTTTTGATGAAGTTTTCAAGCATCTCAAAGCCTATAGGAGCGGTAAAAAATAATGCATAGGTTCAACCGTATTGACGAAGCCATTGCCTCACTAGCCTTGGTGTTGATGGCGGTTATTCCGTTGGTTGAAATTTTGGCCCGTCCCTTTATGGGAAAGGGTATCGAAAATGCTCCGCTTTTTGTTCAACACATGGGATTGGTATTGGCGATGTGGGGTGCTATTGCTGCAGAACGCTATGGACACCTAACCAGCTTGGGGCGCCTCTTTGATAAAGGCGAGCAATTTGCGCATATTGCAGCTGGTGTGATTTGTGGGGTTCTGGCATGGGCAAGTTGGCAATTCGTATTGAGTGAAATTGCCTCTCCCAAAGAATTGGCATACGACATCCCCGTGTGGTGGTTGCAAGCCACCATGCCTTTGGGATTCGCCATCTTGGGCGCCAAGTTGGCATCGCGTGGTCAAGATAACCAGTGGGTAAAAACTGCTTTTGCGTTCGTTTGGCCGCTGACCGGTATTTGTTTGGCCGCTTGGTTGGACGGCGAAGTCATGCTTTTGTGGCCGTGTGTTCTTATATTAGTTGCCGCTTTGCTTTGTGGAGCTCCTATATTTGTTGTACTTGGAGGCTTAGCCTTAGCTCTTTTTGCGAGCGAAGGTTTACCTTTGGCTTCTATTGCGCTATCGCATTACCAAATTACCGTCAATCCATCTCTACCTGCCTTGCCATTGTTTACTTTGGCGGGACTGATATTCGCTAAAACAGATGCGGCAAAACGCTTAGGCATTTTGTTCATGGCATTTTTTGGTCATGGCGTGTTGGGGACTGTGATCGCTGCCACGGTGTTGTGTTCGTTCTTCACTGCATTTACCGGAGGCAGTGGCGTCACTATTTTGGCTTTAGGTGGTTTGCTACTTCCTTTGCTAAGAAACGCTGGCTACCCAGAACAACGCAGCATCAGTTTGGTGACTAGCGCGAGTGCTTTAGGCGTATTGCTAGCGCCTTCGGTGCCATTGATCATGTACGCCATCATTGCGCGCGTGCCTATCAACACGATGTTTCTAGCGGGTTTGGTGCCTGCTGTGGTGATGGTGGTTTGTCTATTACTTTTTGGTGGCTATTTGCGGGTAGGTAAGGAATATGCTTCAAACCATGCACAAGACCTCTCCTTACGAAACGCACTTGGACAAGCCAAGTGGGAAATCTTGGCGCCCTTCGTGGCTATAGGCTCATTGGTAAGTGGCTTGGCAACTCCCACAGAAAGCGCGGCTTTGACAGCTATCTATGCAGTGCTCACGCAATCGATTGCCCACAAAGAATTAAATTGGCGTTTGATGGGTGAGTGCTTGTCGCAGTGCGCACAAATCATTGGTGGCGTGATGTTGATATTGGGCATGGCTTTGGGATTGACCAATTATTTGGTGGACGCCGGCATTCCAGATTTGGCTATCGACTGGGTGCAAGGCATCACACAAAATAAGTTCGTGTTTTTATTGGCGCTTAATGTGTTTTTATTTATTGCCGGTGCTTTGATGGAAATATATGCTGCAATCGTGGTGTTGGTCCCATTGTTGTTGCCCTTAGCAATCAGCTACGGAATAGACCCGGTGCATTTCGGTATTATTTTTCTAGCTAATATGGAGATGGGGTTTTTATGCCCACCCGCCGGAATGAATATATTCTTTGCATCTGCCGTCTTTAAACAGCCGATTCGAAAAGTGGCTATTTCAGTACTTCCTGCGTTGTTGGCAATTTTTATTGGGACTTTGATTATTTCTTGGTTGCCGATTGTTGCAACAGGCTTGCCCGAGTATGTGGGTCAAATGGCTAAATAATGCGTCTAGCCAAAGTGCAGTTAAACAAAGGTTCATCATGGATTTAATCTTATGGCGCCATGCAGATGCAGAAATTGCCTCCGAAGGAGAGGACGATTTATCACGTGAGCTCACCATCAAGGGCGAAAAACAAGCTGTAAGAATGGCTGCTTGGCTAGATCGCCACCTACCAGAGGGCGCACGCATTTTGGTGAGCCCTGCTAGAAGAACAGAGCAAACTGCTAAAGCATTGAATCGTAAATACAAATTACGCGATGAATTGGTGCCTGACAGCAGCGCAGATGAAGTGCTAGCTTTGATCAAATGGGATCTCGAAAAAGGCCCCCAAGGAAAGGGCCCGGTTCTCTTAATAGGGCACCAACCTTATTTAGGTGAAATAGCAGCAAGACTATTGGGTATGCAAGAGCACAGTTGCGCTATTCGTAAAGGTTCGGTGTGGTGGTTGCGTTCGCGCTTGCGTGAAGAGTATTCTGAAATCCTGTTGCTCAACGTCATCAACCCAGACTTCATCTAGCTATTGAATTGATTCGAGTTGTGTTTGCACCTTGCTTTGTGCCAATTGCGCCAAGGTGCGCCGCGTATGGCCATGGGACGCAATAGGATCTGACACGACGACTTGTACCACCATAGGTGGTGCGCAAACCACACGGTGTAGGGATTGCAAAAACCCAATATCACCGACAAATGCTGGTTCAAGACGCATTACTTGGGACGCTGGGTCTTTGTAGCGCAAGCTCAGTGCAACCACTTCGCATGAATTCGCAACTGCAACCTCAAACAAATTGGAATGGAAAAGACCAACTTTATGGCCCTCTGTACTAGTGCCCTCAGGAAAACCAGCGATGCACATATTATTTTGAAGTGCCTCAGTCAGGCCCTGCACCATTTTGCGCGCAGAGCTGGGGGACCCGCGGTTAACAAAAACAACATCGCATCCTTTGGCGATGTGTCCGACCACAGGCCATTGACTCACTTCTTGTTTGGCAACAAAAATACTGTGCTGCAATGTTTGGATCACCAAGGGGTCCAACCAAGAAATATGGTTAGCTACTAACAACCGAGAGGGGTTGGAGGCAGGGGTAGCCATATTGCCTATCACTTCTACCGAAATGCCCAAAAGTTTTAAAGTGTCAGCCGACCACTGTTGGATAGCCAAACTTTGACCGGCTTGGTCTAAGCGTGGCAATTGAACAAACAAAACCCAAAATGCTTTTATAAAAGCATAAAGGAGGCGCAAGTAGGTGATGAACACTATTTAAATAGCGAGGCATCCAGGGGCTCAGTGGATGCCCGCTTTTTTATTTACTAGCAGTAAATCCTTTAGGCGTGCGCACACCTTTGACTGCTGCTTGCCCCAAGATAAAGAACACATCGGTGTTGTCCATTACGCCGGTGAAAGACCAAGCGCCTGGACCAAATGCAGACAGTGGAATGTCGCTTGCAGTATGTACGCCACTATTTCCAGGGACTTGTCCAGTCACCATGAATTTGCCTTCTGTATCGCGTGCAGTGGGATCTACGGGATAAACGGAGAGAGGCTCTGATTTGTAGAAAGGTTGTTGACTGTCTTGGATAGGACGGTCGTTGGTGCGCCAATCTTCATGGCGGTCGCTGTTGGCTCCATATCCCACTAACAAGCGGTTATCAACATTGGTGGTTTCTGGATAGCCATCATTTGCAAGACGGTATTTCGGAAAACCTGCTTTTTCGTAGACTCCAACAACTTTGTCGCGCAAATTAGCCACGCCACCGTCTTTGGCTAATTCTGTTAATTTGCTATCGCTCACCATAGAGCCGCCAATCAAAGAAACGCCTGAGACCTCATGGTCAGCGGTAATGATGACCAATGTGTCGCCACGCTTTTGTGCAAATGACTGTCCGACACGAACAGCATTGTCAAATTCAATGGTGTCCAAAATCCAGCGCTCTGTATCCATGTTGTGGGCTTGCTTGTCGATAGAAGCGCCTTCGACCATCAGCACGAATCCATTTTTATCTTTTGACAACACGTCTAATGCCTTGGTTGTCATTTCTTCCAGCATAGGTTGGTCAGGGAATCCATAGTCATCTACCACTGCGCCTTTGACACCATTTTTCTTGCCTCTACGGCCATCGATTTTGTCTAAGGCCACATTCATATTAGAGTATGCAAAGAGGCCCAACAACTTATTGGTTTGTGTGGGGTTGATAGCGTCTAAAGACGATTTATCAGCAGCATAAGTAAATCCTGCAGATTTGAAATCGGCGATTAAGTCACGTTCTTTGTCCAACTTGCCTGCATTGGCGCCCCATCTTTTCACAATGTCAGCCGTGTGCGCATCGGTGCTGGAGAAGGCGTAATCATTTCTGTCTGAGCGTTGTGAGCCAGGTATGGTGGAAGGTAAGAACCATTTACGACCACCACCCATCAGAACCGAAAGACCCGTCAAGTGGCGATCATCTAAAAACTGATCCACGATGCCAGTGCCAGCGCCACGGTTGCTGGTGTGGACGGCATTGGCAGCCGGTGTTGCATCGAACACATCGGCAGTTGTTACGATGCCCAAAGCTTTGCCTTGGGTGCGCTTCAAGTATTCGCTTAAGTATTCAACACGCGGGTTGTCAAACGGATCGACCGTATCGTCGGGGAATACGCCTTCTTCATTGTTGTTACTTTTATTGCCAGTGACATAAGCAGCCATTCCAGGAGATGAATCAGTCACTATGGAATTTAAAGATGTTGTTTTCACAAGGCCAGTGACAGGGAATGTATCCATGGCTAATGGTTTGATCGATTTACCTTGTGCGTAACCACCAGCAACGATACGAGCGGCAGATCTTTGCGCGATACCCATACCATCGCCCAAAAAGATGATGATGTTTTTGACCTTTTGCCCGCCATTCTCGAACGGCACAATTTCAAAATTACCAGTTGCCACAACCTTCTGGCCATCACTTTGCATGGCTGTTACTGAGAAGGTATGAATGCCAGGCTTCTTGAGGGTGATGGCACGCACCGTAGCAACAGCGCTATTTTTAGAAATGTTAGGCAAGCATCCGGCAGAGCAATCGCGTAATGCAGTGGATACCTTGACCACTTGGTTATCAATAGCAAACTCTGCTTTGGTAATCGATTTGTTTGCGTCATCAGGTTTGATGGTGGCTTGCAGATCAAAACGTTGCTCTGGCAAAAAGCGCGCAATGATGGGCGCTGGTTGACCACTGCTAAAAAGTTCGCTAGGCGGGGTTAGGCGGGTAACTACGGGTTGCGCAGAAACAGATGCGCTCAAAGCCAGTAAGCCGGTGAGTGTTGATATCAATAAAAAGCGTTTAGTCGTTTTCATAGTGGTGTGTGGATTTCGTAAAAAATTAATGAACTGGTAATTGCAATTGAAACCATGACACAGTGCCTTGCGCGTCTTCATGTCTTTCAACAAGCAAAGTGCCTTCTAAAACAAGCGCCCCAGCTTTATGTGCAACAGCCCAGTTCGCTTGGCTTGGGTCTAACTTCACCAAAACAGTGGAAGCAGGTAAATCGTTAGCGGGGCCATCTGCATGTTCACTCATTTGGATTGGCATAGGCGTCAAGTAGAAATAGCCTGTAGCGTCCTCTTCGCTTTTGACCATAAACCCGCGCAAACGCACGTTATGGCCGTGCATACTTTTGGCATTCGAAGCAATTTCAAGCCCATTGGGTCCAATGGGGTGCTGCAGTAAATCACCAAAACTGAGTAAAGGGGTATCAACAGCGTACGCATTGTGCAAAGCCAATAAAGCACTAACAGCGACACTTAGTATGAATCTGACAAATGCCACATTCGCTCCTCAAAACAGATAGTCTAGAGGTCTTATATGACTTTAATGTGACATATTAATGAAAAGATGCATGACTGCTTATCACCACGTTAAAACTTAAAATGGTCAAAAACATCTAATCATGCATATACATTCCCCCGCCCATGAAAAACACAAATCTCACATGTCACCAGATTGGCTGGACAGAGACTTAAGCCTGCTCGCATTCAATACGCGCGTGCTGGACTGGGCTAAGCGAACAGATGTGCCTTTACTAGAGCGTTTGCGTTATCTGTGCATCGTGTCTTCTAACTTAGATGAGTTTTTTGAAGTGCGTGCAGCGCTCTATACAACGCTTGCTAAACCCAAAGCTGCTTTAAGTGAAATTGATGCGCAGGCTCAGGCATCATTGAGCCAGGCGGCGCATGAATTGGTGCACGAGCAATACGCTTTGTATAACGATTCGCTCATGCCTGCATTTGCCAAAGCAGGGGTGCGCATTTTGTCGCACAGTGAGCGCAATGCAGACCAGCGTTATTGGGTGAAAAATTATTTTGAGCGTGAGGCACGGCCATTACTTCTGCCTGTGGGTTTGGACCCTGCGCATCCATTTCCACAAATCGCCAATAAATCTTTGAATTTCATTGTGCGCTTGTCCGGCAAAGACGCTTTTGGACGCGATAACGAAATTGCGATTGTCAAAGTACCTCGCAGTCTTCCGCGGGTCATCCAGTTGCCTGAAAAAATATCGGGTCGCCGTTTGTTGTTTGTGTCCATCTCGAGCGTGATTCGCGCGCATTTAGAAGAACTTTTTCCTGGCCGTGTAGTGGGCGAGTTTTCGCAATTCAGAGTGACGCGCCATTCCGATTTGGCTGTGGACGAAGAAGACGTTAAAAATTTACGTACCGCTTTGCGCCATGGCTTAGTCCATCGTAATTTTGGTCAAGCGATTCGACTAGAAGTATCTGAAGGATGCTCGCAATACTTGTCAGACTTTCTATTGCATCAATTTGAGTTGCCCCTGACTGCGCTATATCGCGTGCATGGCCCTGTGAACTTGGTCCGATTGAACCAATTGATTGATTTGATCGATAGACCCAAATGGCTGTTTCCGCCTTATCAACCAAGTTTCCCTAAACAATTCAAAGTCAATACCTCTATCTTTGAGCAATTGCAATCTGGTGATGTGTTGATTCACCAACCCTACGAAAGCTTTGACGGAGTTTTGGCGTTTCTGCGGGAAGCTGTGCGCGACAAACATGTATTGGCTATCAAGCAAACCATCTACCGCACCGGCGCTGATTCTGAATTAATGGAGTTATTACGCGAAGCAGTGCAACGTGGCAAAGAAGTCACGGTGGTGGTGGAGTTGAAGGCGCGCTTTGATGAAGAAGCGAATATCAATTGGGCTGAAAAACTCGAATACATCGGCGCCCAAGTGGTGTACGGCGTGGTGGGATTAAAAACACACGCCAAGATGTTGCTGGTATCGCGTCGAGAAGGCCGAATGATCCGTCGCTATGCGCATCTTTCCACCGGCAACTACAACCCGAAAACAGCCAAGCTCTACACCGATATAAGCCATTTGACCAGCGACGCCAAGATCACCCAAGATGTAGAAACTGTTTTTAACTTACTGGCAAATCAAAGCAAGATCCCTAGGCTCAACAAGCTCATGCTTGCGCCTTTCCATTTGCAGAAGAATCTCATTGAACTGACCAAGCAAACCGCGCAAGCTGCGCACGAAGGTCAAAGATGCCGCATCATTTTGAAGATGAACTCCTTGACGGACGAGAGTCTGATGGAAGCTTTGGTGCATGCAGGACATGCAGGTGTACAAATTGATTTAATTATTCGCGGCGCATGCATGTTGCCAGCGCAAAGAGCGGGGTTTACAGAAAACATACGCGTTCGCTCTGTGATCGGACGCTTTTTAGAGCATTCGCGCGTGTTTTATTTCGCCTCTGGCAAACAAGAGTCTTTGTATTTATCCAGTGCCGATTGGATGAACCGCAATATGTTGCGTCGTGTCGAATTGGCTTGGCCGGTAGAAGATCCAAAATTACGCCAACGCATATTCAACGAATGCCTACAAACCTATCTACAAGACTATGTAGATGCTTGGGTGATGAATGCCAGTGGGCAATATGTCAAAGCAACGCCGCCTAAATCGCGCAGCGTAACTCCCAAGGAATACACCAGTGCGCAACAACAACTTATGGCGTTGTATGGCGGTGCTAAAAATTAAGCGGGTTGTTTGACGCGGGCAGCTTGGGTAAAAGCAAAGGCCCAGGGTGTCTTTTGCCAAGCTATAACTTCTTGACGCAGCAAATGCACGGACTGAGGATGGCTTTCTATCCAATCAGCGTCTGCTTCTAGAGTAAATACTTTTGCTTTGTCACTGCAGGTAAATTCCAAGCCAGATTGGTCTGGGTTTTTACGGGCATGGCACAAAATAACAGCCATCCGCAAGGCGATGAGCATTTTGATGAATTCAGCTTCTTCAAAATCTGCTTCTAACTTTCTCAACTTACCGCGATGTCCCAAAACGAGTAAGCCTAAGCGTTGTAGCTCTTGCATGCTGAACCCCAGCAAGTCTGCATTTTCCAAAATATAAGCACCATGCTTGTGGTAATCGCTATGAGAGATGGCAAAGCCCACCTCATGCATAGAGGCCGCCCAGCTGAGTTTGCGTTTCAGTCTTTGTACCAAATGGACCTCATGTTCAGAGTTCTCAATGGTCTTGTTAAACAACTGCAAGGCGACACGGCTGACACGTTGGCTTTGTGTTTGGTCAACTGCAAATTTTTGCGCTAAGCGTTGGATAGAAATATCACGCACATCCGTGGCTTGGTCATCGCGTTCTACCATTTCGAACAATACGCCTTGTCTTAGGGCGCCTTGCGCGACATTGAGTTTGTCAATGTCTAGCGACTGCATCAGAGCGCGCAAAACACTGGCGCCACCGCCAATGACCGCGCGACGGTCTTCTTTTAAACCTGGTTGCCGCACATTGTCTACATGGCCGGCACGTATTAGTTGTTTGATGAGCCAGTTCAGGCCTTCAATAGTGACTTCTCCAGCGGGCCAACCCTCGGCTTGTAATACATCTGCGACTGCGCCAACCGTGCCTGATGCACCGTAGGCAGTGTCCCATTGAGAGCGTGGGTATTTTTCAAGGGCTTCTTCTAGAACGGCTTTGGCAGCAATTTCTGCTTTGGAGAAGGCTTGTTCGGTTAATGCACCATCAGGAAAATATTTCATTGACCAAGCCACGCTACCAACGCGGAATGAGCCTGTGACATGGGCTTGTAAATTTTGCCCAAGCACCAATTCGGTGGAACGGCCGCCAATGTCTATCACCAAACGTCGCTTGTGGTCTGTAGGCAATAGGTGAGAAACCCCTTGGTAGATCAAGCGTGCTTCTTCGCTGCCAGAAATAATTTCAATCGGAAAACCTAATATGTCGCGTCCGCGTTTGATAAAGGCTTCGCGGTTCTTGGCTTCGCGCAGTGTTTGGGTAGCAACCACACGCACCTGTGATTTTTGAAAACCTGCGATACGCTCTGCAAAGCGTGCCAAGCATTCCCAACCGCGCACCATGGACTCTTGCGAAAGGTTTCTGTTTTCATCGAAGCCACTGCCTTGGCGCACTGTCTCTTTGAGATATTCAATGCGTTGAATTTGACCGTGTTCGTAACGCCCAATTTCTAATCTAAAACTATTGGAGCCTAAGTCTATGGCTGCCAATAAAGTACCTTGCTTCATGTGTAGATGGTATTGTGTTCAAGTGACAAATTTGTGTCGATTCTAGAGGCTTGTTGCGCCGCATTGATAAACTGAGCCCTATGCAATCTCCATTAGCACTGTGTAACCTACGTGTCATCGAACTCGGGCAACTCATAGCCGGCCCATTTGCCGCTAAAACTTTGGCAGATTTTGGTGCAGATGTCATCAAAATTGAGCCCCCCACAACGGGCGACCCTTTGCGCAAATGGCGCTTACTCAAAGATGGAACATCGGTGTGGTGGCAAATCCAATCGCGTAACAAACGTTCCATCGCTCTAGATTTAAAACAGGCTGAAGCACAAGACATTGTTCGGCAACTCGTCAAAGACGCTGATGTCTTGATAGAAAACTTTCGCCCTGGTGCTATGGAAGGTTGGGGTTTGGGCCCAGATGAATTGCTTGCGATCAACCCAAAGCTCATCATGCTACGTATCAGCGGCTACGGGCAAACAGGCCCTTACCGCGACAAGCCAGGCTTTGGTGTGGTGGCTGAAGCGATGAGCGGATTACGCCATCTCACGGCCGAACCAGGCCGTGTGCCTGTGCGTGTAGGTGTGAGTATTGGTGACACCCTGGCATCACTACACGGCGTGATTGGTATCTTGCTAGCTTTGCATGAACGTCACACCAGTGGCAAGGGGCAGGTGATCGACGTCGCTTTGTATGAAGCGGTATTTAATTGCATGGAAAGTTTGTTGCCAGAGTTCAGCGCTTTTGGTGCGGTGCGTGAGGCAGCTGGTAGCGCCTTACCTGGCATTGCACCTAGCAATGCCTACAAATGCCAAGACGGTGGTTATGTATTGATTGCCGGCAATGGCGACAGTATTTTTAAACGGCTGATGCACACCATGGGGCGTGATGATTTAGGCTTAGACGTCGGTCTTACAGATAACGCGGGGCGAGTGAATCGCGTAGAAGAAATTGACGCTGCTATAGGCGGATGGACTGCAACACTGTCTGTTGCGCAAGTGCTAGAACTATTAGATGCTGCCAGTGTGCCGGCTGGTCGTATCTACACCGTTGCTGACATTGCTACAGACCCGCATTACCAAGCGCGAGAGATGATTTTGCAAACCGTGATGGCAGATGGCAGCACACTCGCATTGCCGGGAATTGTTCCTAAACTATCGCGCACACCAGGCTCGCACCGCCGCAACGCACCAGAGATTGGACAAGATACTGATGCGGTGTTGCAAGACATTGGCTTGACCGTTGCACAAATCCAAGCCCTGAAAGACAAGGGCATTGTTCAGTAGTCTGCCGCAAGGCCTAAGCGGGTAATTACTCGATCTTGATACCAGCAGCTTTGACTAACTGTGCAGCAGATGCAGTTTCACTGTCGAGATATTTTTCAAACGCTTCTTGCTGCATAGGCATGGCCGCAGCGCCTAATTTATCTAGGCGGTCTTTCACATCCGGCATGGCCAATACTTGCATCACACCAGCATGCAATTTATTCACGATGGACTTGGGAGTCTTGGCCGTCACGAACAATCCAACCCAGAAGGTGTAGGCCGCGCTTGCGTATCCCGCATCTGAGATGGATGGCACTTGCGGCAACAAAGGTGAACGCTGCGCCGTACTGACCGCTAAGGCTTGCAATCGACCACTTTGTATCAACGGCAAAGCCGATACCAAAGGCGCAAAAAACCAATCGATGCGTCCTGATGCGGTTTCTGTCAAAGCCTCAGGTGTTCCGCGGTAAGGCACATGTTGCGCTTGGATGCCAGTAGCGACGCGAAACTTTTCGGCATTCATGTGCGTGGCCGATCCATTTCCAGCAGATGCGTAGTTCAAAGCACCTGGTTGTGCTTTGGCTTTGGCGACTAAATCAGCGACGTCTTTGTAGCCTTTGCTGGGTGAGACAACGATAACGTTAGGCAAGCTGGCTAAGGGAGTGATGCCGTCAAAGTCTTTGAGGGTGTCGTAACTTAGCTTTGGGTACAAAGCGGGATTGACCACGTGCCCTGAGCTGTGCACTAGTAGGGTGTAACCATCGGCAGGCGCTTTGGCAACCAAGGCCGCGCCCACTGTGCCGCCCGCACCTGTTTTGTTATCGATGACGATTTGGGCACCCAGAATGGGTCCTAATTTCTCTGCAATCGTGCGCGCAATCACATCCGTTCCGCTGCCAGCAGTAAAGGGAACAACAAATGTGATGGCTTTGCTTTGCGGCCATTCGCTTTGGCCAAATACGTTAAGTGCTGATGAGGCGCTTGCCGCAGTAGCCCATTGCAATGCGTGGCGACGTGTGAAAGTGGTGTTTGCCATTGAGTTATCTCCTATCCATTAAGGATTAAAAACAATACGGCGTTTCGCGCCGCCTAGAACTTCTCTATAAACGCTCAAAGCTTGGCCAAGCCCAAAAATCGCATTTGGTGTAACTTGAAAGGGTTGCAAGCTACCAGACTCAAACCCATCGTACATGGCTTGCATCAGCGTGTTGGTGTGAATGCAGTCAAGGGCTAATGTATCTATACCGACATAGGTGTGCATGCCACGGTAAAAGGTGAAGATATCAAAAGGCACTGGGCGCTCAATCGTTGCGATAAAAATTTGTGTCGCGCCTTTGGCCATCGCAAGGTTAGCTGGTTCAAAGTAAGGACTGCCTACCGTGTTGAAAACGATGTTGGCTCCTTTGCCCGCGCTCAGTTCACGAATAGTCTCTGCGACTTTGCCAAGCGACGCGTCGACATAGTGCACACCGTTTACGCGTTGGTCTGATGGTGTAACACCTCTTTGTACGGCGATCACCAAAGCGCCAGCTTGCGCGGCCAGTTGCACTGCGGCTTGTCCGACTTTGCCATTGGCGCCCATCACCGCCACGGTTTGTCCAGCTTGTGGCAAACCACTGCGGCGAAAGCCTTCGTAGGCCGTGATGAAAGGCACACCAATCGACCCTGCTTCTTCAAAACTCAAGCGCTTGGGTTTTTCACGCAAAGCGGCTTCTGGGAGAACCAACCAGCCCGCATGTGAACCATCACGTGTAATGCCTACATCTCCGCCTGATCCCCAAATTTCTTTGCCAATCCAGTTACTGGGGCCTTCGACCACCACACCTGCATAGTCGCGGCCTGGTGTGCGAGGAAACACCGCTTGCGGCATCAAACCCAATGCAGCCTTGACATCGCTGGGGTTCACGCCAGCGCTACGCACACGCACCAAGGCTTCACCTGCTTTGTGTGCGGGTGGGTCTTGCGCGACGATCTGAGGTGCCAATGCGTCTGCGTTCGCTGCTTTGGCAAGAACACGCACGGCTTGCAGTGCTTTTATATCTACGGTCATGAAAAACGCTCTTTGGTAATTCGAAAGAAATTGTGTGAATCAAAAAATCAAAAATAAAAAGCCAGAAATTAACAGTTTCAAGGCTATTTGCGAAGCGGAAGTTGAAGCATTGCACGCGCCTCGCTCGGTGTGGCCAATTCGCCGCCCAAGTCATGGATGATGCGTTTGGCCTTGGTCACCAATTCTGCGTTAGTTTTTGCCAGTACGCCTTTCTCTAAATAGATGTTGTCTTCCATACCCACGCGCACATGGCCGCCTGCGCACATGGCAAGTGCTACAAATTGGAATTCAAAACGGCCAATGCCAAACGCAGACCAAATAGCGCCCGCGGGCAACAAGCTTCGCGCATACATCAAGGTCTCAGGCGAGGAATTAAAACCATACTTCACCCCTGTCACAAAGGTCCACAAACCAGGTCCTTGCAATGTGCCGTCAGCTATCAAGTCGCGCGCGAGGTGGATATCGCCTGAATCAAAAATTTCTAATTCAGGTTTGACCCCGGCTTCGCGCATCACATTGGCCATGATGCGCACATTGCGCGGTGTGTTGATCACCACATCGGCACCAGAATTCATGGTGTTCAAGTCCAACGAACAGATATCTGGTTTTAAAACGCGGATGTGTTCCACACGCTTTTCAGGAATAACCAAGGTCGAGCCCGCAGCAGCAACACGTGGGTCATCGTGGCTTGGAACAAATCGCCCGCCAGGTCCCGTGGTGAGGTTGATGATGAGCTCGGGGTTGCCGCGCCGCACTTTGTCAAACACCTCACGGTAGTGCTCCAGCTCCATAGAGGGTTTGCCAGTTTTAGGGTCACGCACATGGATATGCACTGCTGCTGCACCTGCTTCTGCGGCTGCCAAACATTCGTCCGCAATTTGTGTGGGGGTGATGGGTAGGTGAGGCGTTTGATCCGGTGTGGTGATGTTGCCCGTAACCGCGCAGGTCAGAAAAGTTTTTTGGCTCATGGCTTAGTTCTTAAAAGTAAGTGATTAAAGATGTCTGCCGCCATCGACCACGATGCGCGTTCCAGTGACATAGCGCATGGTAGTAGCGCAGGCTTGCACGACAGCTGCGACATCGTCCACGGTTCCGATGCGTTTGAGAGGAATGGTGCCCGCGACCTTTTCGTTGAAGTCAGCGCCACGGCCTGGCACAAACGTGGAATCAACGACACCAGGTGACACGGAGATAACACGCACGAGAGGTGCAAAGGCTTTAGCCAATGCGTCGCCGACCACATCAATACTGGCCTTGGCTGCAACATAGGCCAAGTTGCTACCTGTGCCTGTGAAGCCTGCAATAGAAGAGATGTTGACGATCAAACCGTCTTCAGACTTTTTAAGCAAAGGCATAAAGGCACGGATTGTTGACATCACGCCTCGAAAGTTGACTTTCAAAATATCGTCGATCAACTCGTCGGTGAGTGCTTCTAAATCGGCTGCTGGAACCGGCTTGGTATAGCCCGCGCTGTTGACCAAGATGTGGACCACGCCGCATTGCTTTTCAATCTCAGCGGCCACACTTTTGAGCGCTTGGCTGTCTGTGATGGGTGCTTTGAAACACAGATGGCCATTACCAGGAAGAGCGGCAGCTTTGGCAGCGGCAGACTCGGCGGATTCTGAGTTGTAAAGCAAAACACAGCGCGCACCCAAAGTCGCGAGTCGTTTGGCCGTGGCCAAACCAATGGCGCCAGTACCGCCGGTAATAACCGCGATTCGGCCTTGGAGTGAGTCTGTGGGTGCAAAAGTGGAGGGCATGTGCTAGCTTCAAAAAGAGTGGAAATGCGATTTTTATCGATAAAAATAATAGTTTTCGAATATTATCGATGAAACCCCATATTGGCTTGTAAAGGAAATCCTATGCTAACCGTCACCGAAGCTGCGATGCGCAGTTTTGCCACCGCCTCTGACCCACGCATGGGGGAGGTGATGGCCTTATTGGTCAAGCATTTGCACGCTTTCGTCGCCGAATCCAAGCTCACCAAAGAAGAATGGATGCGAGGTTTGACTTTTCTAACCGCTGCAGCAGACATTACCAGCGAAGAGCGCAACGAATTTAGTTTGTTATCGGATGTATTGGGTATCTCCTCCATGGTCGACGTGGTTTCACAGCCTGTAGGCGGCACATCTAGTAGCGTCTTGGGTCCATTTCATAACCATGACTCACAGCTGCAGCCCAATGGCGTGGATTTAACGAATGGCCAAGCGGGCGAGAGAACTTGGTTGCATGGCCGTGTCGTAGATATAAATGGCAAACCTGTTGCCAATGCGGAACTCGATTTTTGGCAGAACGCTGATAACGGGTTGTACCCAGCGCAAGACTCTGCGCAAGACCCGCACAACCTGCGCTGCAAAATCCATTGCGAGGCTGACGGCAGTTTTGAGTTGCTGACGATCCGTCCGCACCCCTACACCGTTCCTACCGATGGCCCTGTGGGCGCTATGTTGGCAGCAGCGAAGCGCAGTATTTGGCGACCCGCCCACTACCACGTGATCGTCAGTGCCCCTGGCTATGTGGGCTTAGTGACCGAGTTGTTTCCTGCAGGATCGGCCTACATAGATAACGACACCGTGTTTGGTGTGCGCGAAGGTTTGATTGTGGATTTCAAGCCTTGCCAGAATGCAGAAGTTGCCAAGCGCTATCACTTACAAGAGCCTTTTAATGAGGTGCAGTTTGAGTTTTGTTTGGTAAAAAATTAAATAAACAGGAGACAGTTATGAAAATCACGCATCCATTTCTATCGGCATTCAAAAAATTTGCTTTTGCAGCTTCGGCAACTCTTTTGTGTGTCAATGCCTCTGCCCAAAGCGATTGGCCCAAAGCCAAGCCCGTTACCCTCTTGGTGGCTTTTGCGCCTGGTGCTTCGACTGACATCGTCGCGCGCTCACTCACGCAAAAGTTGTCTGAAATTACAGGTGGTAATTTCATTGTGGAGAACAAAGGCGGGGCGGGTGGCAATATCGCCACCACCCAAGTCAAACGTGCAGCGCCTGATGGCTACACCATCTTGGTCCATAGCGTTGCGTATGCAGTCAACCCCTCTTTGTATGCGGATGCAGGTTACGACGCCTTGAAAGATTTCATGCCTGTGGCTCTTGGCCCCAAGACGCCTAATATTTTCACGGTGAATCCCAGCGTTGCTGTAAACACCTTGCCGCAATTGGTAGAAGCTGCCAAGAAGTCACCTTTTAGCTATGCGTCCTCTGGCATTGGAACCACCACGCATTTGTCGATGGAGCGTTTGAAGTCGGCTGCGAAGGTAGACATCGTCCACGTGCCTTACCAACCGGCAGCCGCTATCAATGCGGTGGTGGCAGGTCATACGCAAATTGCGTCTACATCCATGCCGCCCGCAGTGCCCATGATCAAAGCCGGCAAGTTGAAAGCATTGGCCGTGACCAGCGCCACCCGCTCGCCCTTGTTGCCCGATGTACCGTCTATTACCGAGTTTGGTTACAAAGAGTTTGACGACTACACCTGGTTTGGCTTTTTCGCTCCCATCGGCACGCCACCCGCCGTAATTGAAAAACTCAACGCAGCGCTTAACCGCGCGATGGAATCTGCCGAGATCGTAGAAAAGTTTGCCCTACTAGGAATGTCTAGCAATCGCAACAGCACCACAGAATTCGGCAACTTCTTAAAAGCAGAAGTGCCTAAGTGGGCTGCCGTGGTGAAGAGTTCTGGGGCTAAGGCGGATT
>Ga0209084_1001249_pt1 | contig 21849 bp, 18 predicted proteins | sample C_130820_MF_Meta_FD_187309 | JGI IMG/M metagenome (GOLD analysis project Ga0209084, IMG submission 187309) | Freshwater microbial communities from Lake Croche, Canada to study carbon cycling - C_130820_MF_MetaG (SPAdes) (version 2) | ecosystem: Environmental > Aquatic > Freshwater > Lake...
AATGGTGAGCACCATGCCCGCGCGCAGCACGCGCGCCGGGCGGTTGACGATGGTCTCGCCCGTGAGCGCATCGCGCCGGGTGGTGGCCTGGCCGATTTCGCTGGGCTCGGTGTAAGCGCCGCAGTCGTGCACGTCCATGCCCAACCAATGGCCGGTGCGGTGCATATAAAACGGAAAGTAGGCGCGCTTCTCGATCACGTCTTGCAGGCTGCCGACCTTGTTGGCGTCCAGCAGCCCCAAGTCCAGCATGCCTTGGGCCAGCACTTTCACGGTGGCCTCGTGCGGATCGGTAAAGCGGGCGCCAGCGTGGGTGGCGTCCACCGCCGCTTGCTGCGAGGCCAGCACCAGCTCGTAGAGCGCGCGCTGCGGCCCGGTGAACTTGCCGTTGGCCGGAAAGGTGCGGGTGATGTCTGAGGCGTAGCCGTCGAGTTCGCAACCCGCGTCAATCAGCACCAGCTCGCCGTCGCGCACCAGTCCGGCGTCAGCCCGGTAGTGCAGCACACAGGCGTTCTCTCCTGCTGCGACGATGGAGCCATAGGCGGGGCACTGCGAGCCGTGGCGGCGAAACTCATGCAGCAGCTCGGCGTCCAGGTGGTATTCGCGCACCTCTTTACCTTCGCGCAGCATGCGCGCGCTGAGCTGCATGGCGCGGATGTGGCCCCCGGCGCTGATTTGCGCGGCGCGGCGCATGGTGGCTTGCTCAAAGGCGTCTTTGACCAGGCGCATCTCGTCCAGCGGCTCGCACAGGTCGCGCTGCGCCGACGGGCACAACGTGCCATAGCGCACCCGGTCGCGCAGCGGCTGCAGCCAGCCGTTGACCCGGGCTTCGAGCCCCTTGTAGGTGGCAAACGGGTACCAGACGGTGTCGCAGCCGTCCATCAACAGCGGCATGCGGGTGTCCAGCTCGTCAATCGCATAGGCCTCGTCCACCCCCAGCGCGGCGGGCGCGGCCTGCGGCCCCAGGCGAATGCCGTCCCAGGTTTCACGCTCCAGGTCCTTGGGCAGGCAAAACAGCACCGTCTTGCCGCTGCCGGTAATCACCAGCCAAGCGCGGGGCTCGGTAAAGCCGCTGAGGTAATGAAAGTAGCTGTCAAAGCGGTACAAAAAATCCGCGTCCCGGTTGCGCTGCTGCTCGGGCGCGGTGGGGATCAGGGCAATACCGTGGTTGCCGATGTGGGCGGCCAGGCGGGCGCGGCGGGTGGAATAAGGGGGGGATTGGGGCGTCATGGGGGCATTTTAGGAACAGCGGGCTTGTAAGCACCATGCCAGGGCGAAATACGGCATAGCCGTATAATTTTCGCCATGTACACCGTCTCAGAGACCGAAGTATTTCAAAAGTATGCAGCCGCTGTGTGGACTGACGCAGATCGCACCGAGTTCATCAACTGGATTGCTGCCAATCCGCTGGCTGGCGATGTAGTGCCTGGCTCCAATGGATGCCGCAAGGTGCGCTGGAGTCGCAGCGGCATGGGCAAATGCGGAGGAGTTCGGGTGATCTATTTCAACGCATTCGAAGGACAAATATGGCTTTTGATCGTGTACGCCAAAGCAAAGTTCGACAACCTGCCAGCTAATTTTTTGGCAAAACTGAGAGACGAGGTAAGAAATGGCTAAGCCCACCACCACCACTGCGGACCAAGAAATGGAGCAGTTCCAGAACGACTTGCTGCAATCTGTGCGGCAAATGAAGGCGGGCAAGTCGGCCCGCACAAGCACCGTGACACTCACACCTGCGGCGCAAGCACGTAGCAAGGTGGGCGTGTCCCAAGCCGCCTTTGCCCAGTTACTGGGAGTGTCCGTGCGCACCTTGCAGGACTGGGAACAGGGCCGCCGGGAGCCCTCGGGCGCCGCAAAAACATTGCTGCGCATTGCAGCAAGGTCGCCCGAGGTGGTGAGAAGCTGCGCTTAAGGTGCTTAAAACGGTTTGCTCGCCTTTGGTGAGGAGCTTTGAATAGTGAGGGGTGGAAGTGTAGGTAAGAGTAGGTCCGCTGGGTAGCGGACGCGGACATCGGCTCAAAGCGTAGGCTGCCTGCTATCGGCCAATAGCGGTCTGTTGCGGACGATCTTTGATGATACGAATCGTTTTGGCGTATAGCTACTACCTGCGCGTCCTTACACGTACGGCTAACCGTTGCCTGGTGTAGTGGTCACACTACGGGAATCCTTGGGTTTGAGCTCCCCTACGAGGGATTGACCGCATACACGCGAGTTGGTTAGCCGCTCGCATTTTTCGGCAAATCCCGGCTGGAGCCTGCAATTTTTGAGCGCCAGCGCCTTGCGGCCATCACTGGATATCTATACAATACGAGCCACTGCGTACATCCAAGAGGAACACATGGCAGAGAACGGTTTGCGAATCCGCATCGACGACAATCTACGCACCGAGTTCATCCAAATGTGCAGAGGCAACGACCAGACAGCCGCACAAGTACTCAGAGCGTTCATGAGGCAGTACATCGAAGCGGGGAAGCAGCCCCCTCCTCCCAAGCCACTCCCCGCAGGGTCAACTACGGGCGAGCAAAGGCAATGACGGACTTTATCGATTTGTTCTGCGGGGCAGGGGGTCTCTCGCTGGGGCTTGAGGCTGCGGGCTTGAACTGCGTTGCCGCTGTGGAGATGAACAGGGATGCGTGCGATACGTTCGCGCTACGTCATCGAAACGTCACGGTGTATGACACGCCCATCCAGCAAGTGGACTTAAATACGTACGCGGGCATTCCGTTGTTAGTCGGCGGCCCACCGTGCCAGCCGTTCTCTGCTGGTGGCAAGGGTCTCGCCTCTGGAGACACCCGGGACATGATTCCGCAGTTTGTGCGAGCTGTAGAAGAAGCCCGCCCGGAGATGTTCCTGATGGAGAACGTTCCGGGATTGGCTGGCCCGACACATCGGGAGTATCTTGAACACTCCCTGAACAAGCTGTCTAAGTTGGGTTACAGCTTGACAGTTGAGGTGCTGAACGCTGCAGAGTACGGCATCCCCCAGAAGCGCAGACGGCTTATCGTGGTTGGCGTTCGTACTGGTCGTACTGCTTTTGTGATGCCCTCAGCAACTCACGGGCCGAAGGCTCGGAAAGCGTTCATGTCCGCGGGTGCTGCTTTGGCAGGTATTGGTGCATCCACATTTGTGAATGAGTCCAAGGTGACTTTTGCGAAGCGGCCCGATTTGCGGCCGAGCCCCTACGATGGTCATCTGTTCAACGGAGGCGGTCGTGCGATTGACCTGAGCGCTCCCTCGCACACAATCCTGGCCTCCGCAGGTGGCAACAAAACGCATTTCCTTGACCTCAACGATGAAGTTCCGGCGTATCACAAGCACTTGCTGAAGGGTGGCGAACCGAAAGTCGGCAGCTTGAAAGGGGGACGGCGCCTCTCAGTGGAAGAGTCTGCCGCGCTACAGACCTTCCCGAAGAGTATGACGTTCGCCGGCTCTCGCAGCTCTCAGTACTCACAAATTGGGAATGCCGTCCCCCCGGAATTGGGTAAGGTGCTTGGAAAAGCGTTACTCAGCAGCCTCAAGGCTTGACGGGGGAGGCTTCTGTCAATCCTGAGGCCACCAACTTACTGACGAAGGCGTTGACAATTTCAACGTTAGGCTGGTATCGGTCTAAGAGTTGGTAAAGGCGCTGCAAAGCGGAGGCTCGTCCGGGGCGGGTAAGTGCACTCACCATACTCAGGCTGAAAGACCGGACCTCCAAGACGGATAGGTCGTCTCCGAGCGCATCAAGCTGTTCAAACAATGCTCCGCCAGCCGCCTCCACACCGCCCGCAACAATTGTCAGTCGGCTCAAGTCATTGTCTTTGATGGTCTTGGCGGCTCCAGCGAGCTTCTCCCGCCAATCATTCGCTGTAACTTCAATTGCTTCAATCAACCTGTTGCCAATCAGGATTTGAATGTCACCTGCGGAGCGGCTGCTCTTATCCGAAGCATTGAGGTTTTTGGTTTCGACACGGTATTGCGTCCCCCCTTGCTGCTCCATTAGTGCGTGAAGCAAAGCAGCAACTGCAAACTGCTCATAAGCCCCCCCAGATGGTGTCGTGTAAAGCTGCGAAAGCAGTGATCCCACTCGTGCAAAGGTAAGGTTGCTGCGATTGAGAGTGGGCATGGTCAAGACCGGCCGCGCATTGGCCGCAATCTTTGAGCAGGTGTACTTCAAGGCGCTTTCGATCTCCTGCTTGGTACGAGCAGGATCGGCCCCCCACACAAGCACAGCATCGAACGGAGGCAGGTTGCCACGAGCAAGGTTTTCTGTGTTCTTGCCGATGTTCTGGAAAGAATCGCTTACAGCCCGGATGTGCTTCGTTGCAAGGAAGGCACCCAGAGCCTTTGAGACACTTCGGCCGCCTTCCTGTCGAATCGTGATGTCGGTCGCCCTACCATTTGCCAACCAAAATGCAAGTTGGACAACCAACGCATCACGGTAGCTAAGTTGCTTCGTGTTCTCAATTACCAAGTCCAGATTTGCTTGGATAGCCAACGGTGGTGCAAGCCCAGCGACCCACGACGGAGACTCGTCAGCAAGCAACTCGTCAAATGTTGTGAATATCAAAGCTCGCGCTACGATCGATGTTTTGTGTTCGACGGCTGCAGTTGTTTGCTGAGAATCAGGTTCTTGTGACACGGGGCTCCCTCTCCCTAGGAGATGACCCACATCGTATCAGCCAACCCCTGAAGACCGCCTCGGGCGATACCTACTGGCTACTTGCATGACCGCAGAGGGTCGATACCTGCTAACGGTCAACTCATGGCCTGGTCCGCTTCCAGCCAGTTGCGGTCTTCCCCGTCCGAATCCTGCCTGCCGCAGCCGCCCTGTGTCAACGCCTATGCAGGAGCAATCAACAAACACCGAGATCAGGCCACGCTTTTTGCTTCAAGCGATTTTCCAAGTTCCCTCTTTCTCGCATCCCCGCTACCCATTGAGCTCCGCCAAGCGCCCCGGCGTCCCCACATCCGTCCTAGCCCCGGTGTACAGCGCAGCCCCCACGGTGCCCGCGTCCATGGCCGCGCGCAAGAGCGGCGCAAGCGGCGCTTCCACACCAGCCGGGTTGCCCGGTGGAATGCCGCACCAGGTGGCCTCAAAAAAAGCGCGCCGGTAGAGCGCGATGGTGCTAAAGGTGTAGCGCGGTGGCGTGCCCGTGCTGGCGAGCGCTGGGAGTTTGGGCAGGTTCAGCGCCATGCCATCGGCCGACAAGCCAAAGTCGCCGCCGGGGTTGTGCACCGGGTTGGGCACCAGCCAAATGTGGGCCAGCAAGCCATTGGCGGCAAAGGCATCCATGGCTGCGGGGTCGAACACAAAATCCGGCGCAAACACATCGCCCGCCGCCACCCAAAACACATCGGCCATGTGCGGCAAGGCGCGGACGATGCCTCCTGCGGTTTCCAGCGCGCCGCCAAAGTCGCGCCCCTCGTGCGAATAGCGCAGCGCCACGCCGGTGCTGGCACCCTGGGATGTCGCAGCCACGGCGTCAACGCTGATCGCCGGGTCAAAACAGTCGCCAAAACGCGCCTCAATTTGCTCCCCGAGCCAAGCGGTGTTCACCACCGCCGCCACGCACCCCGCGCGCGCCAGCGCTTCCAGATGCCATTGCAGCAGCGGTTTGCCGCGCACTCGCAGCAGCGGCTTGGGGCAGGTGTCGGTCAGCGGGCGCATGCTCTCGCCGCGACCGGCGGCCAGAGGCAAGGCGGTGGCGAGGCGCTGTGCCATGGGTCGCCTTAACGCTCAGGCGCGGTGGGAATGAGGGCGATGCCGTGGCTGCCGATGTGGGCGGCCAGACGGGCGCGGCGGGTGGAGTAAGTTAAAAATCAAACTCCACGCCTGGCCTCCATTCAATGGAGAGTGGCAAATGGGGAGTGGCGCTCAGCACATTCCTTGACGATGACTAAACTCAGACCTACATTCAGTCTTTTCAATGCGCGGGGCTCGCTATGCCATCCATTACCAACATCAAGTCCATTTCCTACCTCAAGAGCCATGCTGCCCAGATTTCCGAAGACCTGGAGCGCAATGGCAATCCCTTCTTTATTACCCAAAATGGGGACGCCCGCATGGTCATTGAGAGCGTCAAGCAGTACCAGGAAAAGCAATCGCTTATCGCCGCCCTGAAGATCGTGGCCTTGGGGGAAAAAGACCGGGTTCAAGGCAAAGGCATTTCTGCTGCTGACTCGCGGGCGCAGTTGCTAGCGGCCCGTCAAACGCGCAAATAATGGCGGTCATCATTCTTCCAGATGCGCAGGATGACTTGCTTTCGCTTCAGGAGTACATGCTTGACAAGTGGAGCGAGGCGCACTGGCGCAAGGCCGAGGACGAAATCTTTGAAAAGCTGGGATTGGTGGATACGGGTTTTTTAACCGGAGCGCCTGTCCAAGAGCTTGCGTTGGTGGGAATCTTTGAATACCAAAACGTCTTTACCTCACACCACAAGTTGGTGTATCGGCGTATCGGCGCGGAAGTGTATGTTTACGCCGTTGCGGCGCACCGGCAAGACTTTCCAACGCTTTTAATGAAGCGCTTATTGAAAATCTGATCCTCAGCCCTTGGCTGGCGTGCCTGCACGCTGCCATTGCGAACCACTGCGCATGCGGGTTACTTGAAATTGAGCTCCGCCAAGCGCCCCGGCGTCCCCACATCCGTCCAAGCCCCGGTGTACAGCGATGCTCCCACGGCGCCCGCGTCCATGGCCGCGCGCAACAGCGGCGCAAGCGGCGCTTTCACTCCCGCCGAGTTGCCTGGCGGAATGCCGCACCAGATGGCCTCAAAAAAAGCGCGTCGGTAAAGCGCGATGGTGCTGAAGGTATAGCGCTGTGGCGCGCCCGCGTTGGCGGGTGCCGCGACCTTGGGCAGATTCAGCGCCAGTCCATCGGCAGACAAGCCAAAGTCGCCGCTTGGGTTATGCGCCGGGTTGGGCACCAGCCAAATCTGGGCCAGCAAGTCACTGGTGGCAAAGGCGCTCATTGCCGCCGGGTCAAATACAAAATCCGGCGCAAACACATCACCCGCTGCCACCCAGAACACATCGGCCAGGTGCGGCAAGGCGCGGACGATGCCACCGGCGGTTTCTAGCGCACCGCCAAAGTCTTTCCCCTCGTGCGAATAGTGCAGCGCCACGCCGGTGTTGGCGTGCGCAGGCGTCGTAGCCACGGCCCCAGCGCTGGGCGCCGGGTGGAAATGTTCGCCAAAGCGCGCCTCCATCTGCTCCCCCAGCCAAGCGGTGTTCACACTCACAGCTTGCGCGTGCTAGCGCTTCCAGGTGCCATTGCGGCAGCGGTTTGCCGCGCACCGGCAGCAGCGGCTTGGGGCAGCTGTCGGTCAGCGGGCGCATGCGCTCGCCGCGACCGGCGGCGGGGCGCTGCGCCATGGGCCGCCTTAACGCTCGGGTGCGGTGGGAATCAGAGCGATGCCGTGGCTGCCTATGTGGGCGGCCAGGCGGGCGCGGCGGTCGGAATATGGGGGGAATTGGAGCGTCATGGGGGCATTTTAGGAACAGCGGGCAGATGCTTGTCCAGACAACGAATTTTCCAAACTGCACAAAACCTGGCATTGCCAAAAGTCAATAAAACCAAGTCAGCGAAGCTGTTTTCGCTTTTTCTGCCATCGCCCGCGTCTTGAATGGCCCCGCCACCTTGTATGTGGCGCTAGCGCAAGCGCCACCAAAACCACCCCCAATCAGGCCAAAAGCAAAAAATTCTCATCGTGGAAAGCCCAAAATTGGTATATCCACCATTGCCATCACTGCAGTTTTGAAAATTAGCGTAAAAATTAATCGTTATTTAAAATAATTTATATGCATTCAGATTTACCTGTACAATAATTTTTATTAAATAATAAACCATTAAATCAGTGAAATCGGTATATGCGGCGAATAAATTTTAAAACGAGGTATTTATATGATAAAACATTATTGCCCTATTTGATAATTTGAAAACGATTGCGGCGTTTCAAGAAAACTGTGCTTTCGCAGTTGGTCGACTACAAAACCAAAATATCGAGATGATTTTCTCCACTAGCATCCAACCCCAATGGTTATTGGAAACACCAGGGTTACAAAGCGTTCCGACCTGTCTGAGCTTATTCAGAAATATCGTAGCACCGGCGTAAATGCCGTATTTTTAAACTTTTTAATCAACCAACTTTAATTATGAAAAAAACTCAATCTTATTCGAGACTATCGTTGTTTGTATATTCGGCAGTAACTGCTGCTGCTTTGGCCGGATGCGGAGGTGGTAGCAGCGCTGGTGTTTCGGCAGATACCACGGCTGCAAGCAATCAGCTTTACAGTGAAACCAATACGACCAGCAACACAATTGTTCGGATGGCGCGCAACGCCGCCGACGGGTCTTTGACCGTGACCGATAGCACATCTACGGGTGGTGTTGGCACCAACGGGCTGACCGTTGCGGGTACCACCGCTGCCGCCAACTCCTTAGGCAGTCAATTCGCGGTTACCACTTCTTCAGATGGAAAAACTCTTTTCGCCGTTAATGCAGGCGACAACACAATTTCAGCGTTTTCAATTGATTCAACGGGCAAATTAACCTTGCTCAAAAAGAACGGTGCGGACGATTTTCCAAACAGCTTAGGCTATAGCAAGGGTTATTTGTATGCCGCGTTCTTGGGAACTAGCAAACTTATTGCCTACAAAGTAGCTAGTGATGGATCGCTGACGGCGGTTAGCACAAAGTCGCTCGCAGCAGGCGGTGCTTTCGTGCCAACCCAAGTCAAGGCTTCACCCGATGGTGCGTTCTTGCTGGTTGGCAGTAAATCGGCAGCTATTCTTTCCTACCCGATCGGCGCGGATGGTACTTTGGGGGCAGCGGTGCGCAATTCCACGGCCAACACCGACCCCACCAAAGATATTCAAGTCCCGTTTGACGGTGTCTTTGTGGGCAATCGAATTTACGTAGTCGCCGATGTGAAAACCGCGTCTCTGGCGTCCTACACACTTAACGCCGACGGCACCTTGTCACAGCCCATTTCGGTTGTGCCTAACTTGCAACAGGCCTCTTGCTGGCTGTCAATTACGCCCAACGGCAAATGGGCGTATGTGGGCAACGGAAGCGGTTCGATCTCGCTGTATTCCGTCAGTACAACGGGTGTTCTCGCTTTGGTGAATGCAATGGCTGCAAACGAAGGTATCGCCGTGGCGGGTGACTCTTGGATCAGCGGCGACGGCAAATACCTCTACAGCACGTACCTGAAAGACGGATCGGTTGTGGCGTACAGCATCAATGACGCGACCGGCGCAATAACCAAAGTTGGAAACAAGGTTCAAGTCACCCCGGCGAATGGGACGACGTCCAGTCCTATGCAGGGCTTGGTAGGACTTTAAACGGTGGCTTGACGTGTGTGTAAAGAGGGGGTGGGTCTTGAACCACCTCTTTACATCGCCGACAGCAGTCCGGGTCAATGCAGCTCCGCCCTTGCATTGACCACTTCTGGGGCCCTGTTGGCTCTTGCGGTTGAAACACAATTGGCCACGCATTCTCGACGGGGAGCGAGGCGCATGTTTTCTTCACAAACAAGCTCAGTTTTACCGATCTAATGGACCAGTCCATCGTTACCTATGCCAGTCGACCAATCTTCTTTTGACGCAACTGAACCCCCCAAAAAGACCATCGCTATCGTCGGGGCGGGCTTTGCCGGTACCGCGCTGGTGCGCGGCCTGGAAAAAAAGACGCCGAAGGATTGGCGAATTCTGTTGGTCAGTGAAGAGAGCTACACCACTTTCAACCCGATGTTGGCAGAAGTCGTGGGAGCGGGAATTTTTCCAGAGCACGTGATTGCACCGGTGCGCGAGATGATCCACGGCACCCAATTCATCATGGCCCGTGTTGCACGTGTTGATGTGACCCAGCGTGTGCTGAGCTGCGAAACGTTGGCTGGCGTACAAGACATCGCCTACGACCATCTCGTGTTGGCATGCGGGCAACGCGCCAATATGGACATTGTTCCCGGCATGGCGGAGCACGCACTGCCACTGAAATTGGTGGGCGATGCCATGTTCATACGCAACCGCATTCTGCAGCGCCTTGCGACCATCGAAATCACAGCCGACCAGGACCAGCGGCGCCGAACAGGCCACTTCGTGGTGGTCGGTGGCGGGTTTTCGGGCGTAGAAGTCGCTGGCGCCATGGCAGATTTCATCCGAAGCGCGCGGCGTTTTTATCCGCGTATTGTCGATGGGGATACGGCTGTCACTTTGCTTCATGATGGAGAGCGGCTGCTCCCCGAATTGCCAAGTGCTCTGGGCGATTCCGCTGCTAAATCCCTGCGCTCGCGCGGTGTCACGGTGATGCTGGGCGCACGAGCTGCCCTGGTGGAGGTAAGCGCTGTATGCCTGAAAGACGGTACAAAACTATCCGCCGACACGGTCGTGTGCACCATTGGTACACGCAGTAATCCATTGGTATCCACCTTGGGCTTGCCCCTGGTGCGCGGCAGAGTCTCCACGAGCGCAGACGGAATGGTCACTGGATGCCCAGGGCTGTGGGCTCTGGGCGATTGCGCGGCCGTCCCGAACGGCCCCAACGGCACCATTTGTCCTCCCACTGCACAGTTCGCAGTGGCGCAGGCGCAACAGTTGGCAGGCAATCTGGTAGCGCACATCAACGGTCAGGAAACCACACCATTCCGATACAAGTCGCGCGGCATGATGGCCACCACGGGCCACCTCAAGGGCGTCGCGGAGGTGTTGGGTTTTCAGCTGTCAGGCCTGATCGCTTGGTTCGCTTGGCGCGCTTACTACCTCATGCTCATGCCCACGTTCGGGCGCAAAGTGCGCATATTCGTTGAATGGACCTGGGCCATGTTTTTCCCTCTGGACATTACCCACTTGCGCTTTACCCGTACCGGCGAAGTTGACGCCCCGCCGGAAGTCAAGACTGCTACCGCGGCACCCTCCCAAATTCAACTTTAGTCAGGACACAGCCATGTTCAATGGAAAAACCGCACTTATCACAGGCTCGACCTCGGGCATCGGCCTGGGTATCGCACGCCACTTTGCTTCTCAGGGTGCAAATATTGTTCTCAACGGCTTTGGTGACGCCAATGAAATCGAAGCCATGCGACTCGACATGGCGAACACCTATGGCGTACAGGTGCGATACCAAGGTGCAGACATGGGCAAGCAAGCGGACATCGAGGCCATGATGGCTGCCGTGTTAGCCGAGTTTGGCTGCATAGACTTGCTGGTGAACAATGCCGGAATTCAGTATGTTGCGCCAGTCGATGAGTTCCCTGTGGACAAGTGGAATGCCATTCTGGCGATCAACCTCAGCGCCACATTTCATACGGTGCGTCTGGCCTTGCCTGCCATGAAGTCACGCGGTTGGGGCCGCATCGTAAATATTGCGTCGGCGCACGCCTTGGTGGCTAGCAAATACAAATCCGCCTATGTGGCTGCCAAGCATGGCGTCGCTGGTTTTACCAAGACCATTGCGCTGGAGGTCGCCGAAGCCGGCATCACGATGAACGCCGTTTGTCCCGGTTACGTGCTGACACCCTTGGTGGAAAAACAAATTCCCGACACCGCTAAAGCACGCGGAATGACGCAAGCGCAGGTGGTCAGCGATGTGTTGCTGGCAGCCCAACCGACCAAAAAATTTGTGACTGTGGATCAAGTAGCAAGTTTTGCTGCTTTTCTCTGTTCCGATGCAGCGGCATCCATCACCGGCGCAGTGTTGCCGGTCGATGGCGGCTGGACTGCGCAATAAACTGGACACGCCCCATGCGACACAAGCACTCAGTGCAAGCTGCCCGCAATGCCAGCCGCTTTGTCAAAGACCACAAACTACCGGGCCGCGTCGTTCTCGTTTTGCAAGGTGGTGGCGCTTTGGGCGCCTACCAGGTTGGCGTGTATGAGGCCCTGCACGATGCGGGAATTGAACCTGAATGGGTAATAGGAACATCCATTGGTGCCATAAATGGGGCACTCATCGCAGGGAACCGACCCGAGAACCGGGTGCAGCGCATGCTCTCGTTTTGGGAGCAGGTGGAACAAACGCCGTTCGCAGGTGGTGCATTTGAAAAGCTCGGTATTGGAAACGCCCTGACCCAAATGACGACCTTTATGCAAGGCATTCCTTCCTTTTTCACACCCAACCCGGCAGCCCTATACGGTGACAGTGCCCCGGTGGGAATCGAAAAGGCTGCTTACTATTGCACTGCACCGCTGCGCCGTACCCTGGCGAAATTGGTAGATTTTGATTACATCAATGACGAGCGCAACACGAGGCTGTCAGTTGGGGCGGTCAATGTAAATTCTGGCGTCATGACCTACTTTGACAGTAGCAAAACCAGGTTGGAAGCGGACCACGTGATGGCGTCGGGAGCCTTGCCACCAGCGTTTGGGGCTGTCCGAATTGCTGGCGAGCCGTATTGGGATGGCGGCCTTTATTCCAATACGCCTATTGAAGCGGTGCTTGACGACAATCCTCGCAAGGACTCCATGATCTTTGCGGTCAACGTTTGGCACCAATCCGGAGAAGAGCCACAGTCGATAAAGCAAGTGCTGGCACGCCAAAAGGATATTCAATTCGCCAGCCGTGCGGACAGCCATATTGCCAAACAAAAGCAAATACACAGCCTGCGCCACATCATCCGCGAACTGAGCAAGGAACTGCCCAGCGCAAAATTGAACCATCCCCGCATTAAAAACTTGACTGCCTGGGGTTGCGGCACCACCGTCCATGTGGCGCACCTCGTAGCGCCTCGCATCTCGGGCGAAGATCAGCGCAAGGACATTGACTTTTCCATTGCGGGCATCTCTGCGCGACGTGAGGCGGGGTATACAAATACGCTTCGAATGATTGAACGCGCCCCCTGGCAAGAGGCCAACGACCCCATAGACGGCGTCATTGAGCACCGCTGAGCAAATCTAGCACTGTCACCGGAGGAATCTATTGCTATGGAACGGATGATTGTTAGCGCAAGTTTTCCGCTGGCAATGCTGGCTGCCGGCATGATGGGTTTCGCCATCCAGCGTGGCGCCACGTGCACGGTGGCAGCAGTTGATGAAATTTTGAACACACGTTCTGCCAACCGGCTTTGGGCGATGGCGGAGGCCGCGCTTTGGGTGGCACTGGGTTTAAGCCTCGCGCAGCGACTGCATTGGCTCAATGCCTTTCCGCCAGGGTATGCCGTTTCCGCGTGGACACTGGTCGGTGCAGTGCTTCTTGGTTTTGGGGCATGGGTGAACCAAGCCTGTGTTTTTGGCGTGATTGCCAAGTTGGGTTCCGGTGAATGGGCCTATGCGGCGACGCCGGTCGGGTACTTTTTCGGATGTTTGAGCGTGGAAGCCCTCTTTTCCCCCGAACCACGGTCAAGCCTGCCTAGCGACACATTAATGGTTGGGGCCGCTAACGGAGCCCTGCTACCGCTGATAGCACTGTTGGCTTGGCGTGTGCATAAGCGTTATTGGCGTAAGCACGACCCCAGGGATGAGAAAAAACGCGCCCATTTTGAATCGCTCCTCTGGTCGCCCCACGGTTCGACGGTCACTATTGGACTCATGTTTCTTGCCACGACTTTGCTCGTGGGCACTTGGGCGTATACGGATGTTCTGGCTGAACTAGCGCATGGCATGTCGATGCGGCTGCACGCAGGCGCCTTGATGACTGTTGCGTTGCTCCTTGGGGCTATGGTGGGCGGCTACACCGCTGGGCGAATGCGCTGGTATCCGATTTCAATTACCGCCTTCGCCCGGTGCTTTGCGGGGGGAGTCCTGATGGCTTGGGGCAGTTTATTGGTTCCCGGTGGTAACGATGGGTTGATCCTTATTGGTATGCCGCTGCTGTGGCCCTACGCCTGGCTCGCATTTTTCATCATGTGTGTTACGGTGGCTGCGGCACAGTTAACTTCAGTCCGATTCGTCACCATGAGGGCAGCAAAGAGTCCAAAAAAATTTTGAATTTCGCGGTTGCTAGCCATTGAGTGCCGCCCACCGCTCCGGTGTGCCTACATCCGTCCAAGCCCCGATATACAGCGCAGCCCCCACCTGGCCAGCGTCCATGGCCGCGCGCAACAGCGGCGCCAACGGGGCTTTCACACCAGCCGGGTTGCCCGCTGGAATAGTGCACCAGGCGGCCTCAAAAAAAGCGCGTCGGTAGAGCGCGATGGTGCTAAAGGTATAGCGCTGTGGCGCGCCCGCGTTGGCGGTTGCTGTGGGCTTGGGCAGGTTCAGCGCCAGTCCATCGGCAGACAAGCCAAAGTCGCCGCTGGGGTTATGCGCCGGGTTGGGCACCAGCCAAATCTGGGCCAGTAAGCCACTGGCGGAAAAGGCGGCCATGACGGCGGGGTCGAACACAAAGTCTGGCGCAAACACATCACCCGCTGCCACCCAGAACACATCGGCCAGGTGCGGCAAGGCGCGGACGATGCCACCGGCGGTTTCTAGCGCGCCGCCAAAGTCACGCCCTTCGTGCGAATAGCGCAACGCCACGCCGGTGTTGGCGTGCGCAGGCGTCGTAGCCACGGCTTCAACGCCGGGCGTCGGTTTGAAACAGTCGCCAAAGCGCGCCTCAATCTGCTCTCCCAACCAAGCGGTGTTCACCACCGCCGACTCGCAGCCCGCGCGTGCTAGCGCTTCTAGGTGCCATTGCAGCAGCGGTTTGCCGCGCACCTGCAGCAGGGGCTTGGGGTAGGTGTCGGTCAGCGGGCGCATGCGCTCGCCCCGGCCAGCAGCCAGCAGCAGGGCGGTGGCGGGGCGCTGCGCCATCGGTCGCGTCAATGTGAAAGAACTTTCATGGTGGGTAGTGCTGCGCACCTTCATGAAAGTTAGCGCGTACCCACGCTGGCGCCGGCAAACGCGGCTTGGGCGCCGCGCGGTAGGCAGCGCCAGTAGGCGGGCGTGGCCTGTACTTGGCCGCCCAGGGCCACTGCGGCCTGCCAGCCCCAGCGCGGTTGGTACAAAAAGGCGCGCGCCAGCGCCACCAGATCGGCGTCACCGGCTTGCAGCAGCGCTTCGGCCTCAGCGGCTTCGGTAATCAGGCCCACGGCCGTGGTCGCCATGCCGGTGGCGGCGCGGATGGCACGCGCAAACGGCACCTGGTAGCCGGTGGCCAGTGGAATCTTTTGCTGGGGCGATACGCCGCCTGAGGACACGTGGATAAAGTCGCAGCCCGCCGCTTTGAGCGCGGTGCAAAACGCCGTGCTTTGCGTGATGTCCCAGCCACCTTCCACCCAGTCGGTGGCCGACAGGCGCAGGCCCAAGCATCCGCTATAGGCCTGGCGTACGGCGGCAAACACCTCCAGCGGAAAGCGCATGCGGTTCTCTAAGCTGCCGCCATAGGCGTCGCTGCGCTGGTTGGCCAGCGGCGACAAAAACTCGTGCAGCAAATAGCCGTGGGCGGCGTGCAGCTCAATGGCGTCCACGCCGATGCGCACTGATCGAAGGGCCGCGGCCACAAAGGCGTCGCGCACACGCGCCAGGTCGGCGTCTGTCATGGCGTGGGGCGCGGGCTCGTGCGGCAACTGCGCCAGTGCCGAAGGCCCCTCGGTTTGCCAGCCGCCCTGCTCGGGCGACAGCAGTTGCCCGCCCTGCCAGGGCAGCGCGCTAGACGCCTTGCGCCCGGCGTGCGCGAGCTGAATACACACCGCAGTATGCGGCGCCAGGGCGCGAGCCCGGTGCAAGTGGTCGGCCAGTGCGGCTTCGGTGGCCTCGTCCCATAGGCCTAAGCAGGCGGGGGTGATGCGGCCCTCGGGCAGCACTGCGGTGGCCTCGATGGTGAACAGGCCCGCGCCGCTATTGAGCAAATTGCCCCAATGCATCAGGTGCCAGTCGGTGGCCTGGCCGTCACGGGCGGCGTACTGGCACATGGGCGCCACCACAATGCGGTTGGGCAGGGTGAGGCCGCCTTGGGGCGAGGGCAGGGTCAGAGGGGAAAACAGCAGGCTCATGGGGTGGGGGTTCCGGGTAGGGCTTAGGTTCAGGTGATTGTGCCGCCTTCGGTTTCAGTGGCTGCACGACCTTTGCGCCGCATCCTAGCGTCTAGCCCAGGGGACGGCGCTCTACGAGGGCACCAAGCCCCATCGCTAAAATCCGCCCCTGCGCCCTGGCAGCCTGCGCTGGCGCGTTTTCACCCCCACTACATACCGGAGACGATCCCCATGGCCCATTCCCAGCAAATGGCGAGTGCAATTCGTGCGCTTGCCATGGACGCAGTTCAACACGCCAACTCCGGTCACCCCGGCGCGCCCATGGGCATGGCGGACATGGCTGTGGCCCTGTGGGGCGAGCACTTGCAGCACAACCCTGCTAACCCGCATTGGCTCAACCGCGACCGCTTTGTGCTGTCCAACGGCCACGGCTCCATGCTGATTTATGCCTTGTTGCACCTCACCGGCTACCCGCTGCCAATGGAAGAACTAAAAAACTTCCGCCAGTTGCACAGCTTGACCGCTGGCCACCCCGAAGTGGGCGTGACGCCCGGCGTGGAAACCACTACCGGCCCGCTGGGCCAAGGCATTAGCAACGCAGTAGGCATGGCGCTGGCCGAGAAGCTGCTGGCCAGTGAGTTCAACCGCGACGGCCACGCCGTGGTGGACCACCACACCTATGTGTTCTTGGGCGACGGCTGCATGATGGAAGGCATCAGCCACGAAGCCTGCGCCTTGGCCGGTGCCTGGAAGCTGGGCAAACTGATCGCCTTGTACGACGACAACGGCATTTCCATCGATGGCCAGGTCGCGCCCTGGTTCATCGACAACACCGCGCAGCGCTTTGCGGCTTATGGCTGGAACGTGATTGACGCCGTAGACGGCCATGACGCGGCTGCGGTGTCGGCGGCTATCACCAGCGCCAAAGCCAGCACTGACAAACCCACGCTGATTCTGTGCAAAACATCGATTGGCAAAGGCAGCCCCAACCGCGCGAACACCGCCAAAGCCCACGGCGAACCCCTGGGCGCAGAGGAAATCAAGCTCACCCGCGAAGCCATTGGCTGGACGTCCGAGCCCTTCGTCATCCCCAAAGCCGTTTATGCCGACTGGGACGCCAAGGCCGCAGGCAAAGCGCGTGAAAAAGCCTGGAAAGACCGGTTCGCGGACTACAAAAAAGCGCACCCCGCCTTGGCCAAAGAGCTGCTGCGCCGCGTGAGCGGCGAGCTGCCCCCGCACTTTGTGCAAACCGCCGTGGATGCAGTGATTGCCGCCCACACCAAGGCGCAAACCGTGGCCAGCCGCAAAGCCTCGCAGCTCGCGCTCGAAGCCTTTACTGCCGCCCTGCCCGAGCTGCTGGGTGGCTCGGCCGACCTGACGGGCTCCAACCTGACCAACACCCCGTCCACCCCTAACTTGCGATTTGACGCCACGGGCGCGGTGGTGAAAAACGAGGCTGGCCAGGGCGGGCGCCACATCAACTACGGCGTACGCGAGTTCGGCATGGCCGCCATCATGAACGGCGTGGCGCTGCATGGCGGCTTTATTCCCTACGGTGGCACCTTTTTGACCTTCAGCGACTACAGCCGCAACGCCATCCGCATGGCCGCGCTGATGAAGCAGCGCGTGATCCATGTGTTCACCCACGACAGCATTGGCCTGGGCGAAGACGGTCCCACGCACCAGTCGATCGAGCACGCTGCGAGCCTGCGCCTGATTCCTAACCTGGACGTCTGGCGCCCCGCCGACACGGCCGAGACCGCCGTGGCCTGGACCGTGGCGCTGCAAAACGCCCACAAGCCCACGGCTTTGTTGCTGTCGCGCCAGAATATCAGCCACGCCCCAAAAGCCGAGTCGGCGCTCGCGCCGAATGCCTGCGGCCTGGACGCCATCAGCAAAGGCGCCTATGTGCTGGCCGAGCCCAGCGAAGTGGGCCTGAAGAGAAAAGCCCAAGCCGTGATCATCGCCACCGGCTCTGAGGTGCAACTCGCCTTGCAAGCGCAGGCGCTGCTGGCCACGCGCAAGATCGCGGTGCGCGTGGTGTCCATGCCCAGCACCACCACATTCGATGCGCAAAGCGCTGCCTACCAGGCCGAAGTGCTGCCCAAGGGCTTGCCGCGCGTGGCGGTGGAAATGGGTTCGACCGGCGGCTGGTGGAAGTACGGCTGCGCAGCGGTGGTGGGCATTGACACTTATGGCGAGTCCGCCCCCGCGCCCGTTTTGTTCAAGCACTTTGGCTTTACGCCCGAGAACGTGGCCGATACGGTGCAAGCGGCGCTGCAAGCGCGCTAAAGCGGCGGTTCATCCGCCCCCACCCCGGTGCCTCTGCGGAGGTGCTGGGGAAGTGCTTGGGAAGAGGCGGGCCCCTAAAATGGGTTTGGTTGCCAAAACGGCATTCAACAAACAGCAAGCTTTGAAGGGCCCGATGTTGCGACGCTTTGTTCTTTCCCGCATTTTTGCCTCTGTGCCCCTGGCGCTGCTCGCGGCATGCGGCGGTGGCAGCGGCACCGATAGGGCGCCGACCCCTCCACCAAGCACCCATGACCAGGTGCTCACCCAAGCCACCGGCATGTCGGCCCAGCCTTTGCCGAACAACCTGTTTCGCGTGGTGCTAACGCCGGCAACAGGTGTTGATGCCGCCGCCTTTTGTGTGCGCACCGACAGCGCCACGCCCACAGCCACTGACGCCTGCTTCCAGTCCGCCAGCACACAAGACATTGCAGCCCAGGGCAGCGCCACCGTTTCTACAGTGCTGCGCGCCTGGACCCGGTCCAGCGCGGGGGCAGTGGCCTTCCACCAACTGCTGTCCATGCCCGGCAAGACCTGCAGCGCAGCCGCCTATGCCGCCTCTGGCGCCAGCACGGGTTCAACGGCATGCCTGATTACCGACAGCGGCGAGTTGGTGATCGCGCTGGAGTCCGCCAAGGCGCCGATCACGGTGAACAACTTTGTGCGCTACCTCAACAGCGCCTTTTACAACGGCACTTACTTCCACCGTGTCAAGGCCGGTTTTGTGGCCCAGGGCGGCGGTTTTGTATGGACGGGCAGCGCATACAGCAAAAAGACCAGCCCCTACGCCAGCATTGCTTTAGAGAGCCCGGCCAGCACCGGCCTGTCCAACACCAAAAACACCGTGGCCATGGCGCGCAGCACGGCGCTGGATTCGGCCAGTACCGAGTTCTTTATCAACCTGGTGGACAACACCTCCCTAGACACCGTGGGCGGCGGCTATGCGGTGTTTGGCCGGGTGGTCTATGGCCAAGTTACTGGGCAGACACCGGGCTCAACCCTGGACAGCATGGCCGCAGTACCGGTGATCGACAGCACGGTCTTGGTCGGCGAAGTGAGCCAACCCACCACCCCTATCGCCTTGCAGTGGGCCTACCAAATCAAATAAAGCGCCTACCCTGCCCATGAGCCCAAAATCCCCATCCGCCGCTGCCTCTGAGTCCGCCGCAAGCCAGGTGCTTGCTCCGACGCTTGGGGTGCAGGCCCCGAATGCGCCGTTCAGGCTGCCAGCGGCCGCAGGCGCACTGCGCAAACCCGTCAAAGCGGCGCACCCCAGTGCCGATGGGGCCACAGAGCCCGTTTTTGACGCCACAGATAGCAGCCCTGCTGACGCACCCAGCGCGGATGCGCAGCAGTCGCTACTGCCGCCAGAGCAAGGCGAAACGCACCAATCTACCCTGTTGTTGGCCCAGGCGGACACGCCCCCCACCACGCCAGGCGCCACCGGCGTCAGCGCCCCGGCTGCCAACACTTCCGCTATGAACGCCGGGGCTTCCCCCGCCAATGCGCCGTCCAGCGCTAGCGTTTTTGCCTCCGCGTTCGGCGCGGCGCCCCTGGGCGCCATCGCCAGTGGCGGCGTGTTGCTGGCCGTGGCCTTGAGCCGCGCCAGCAGCACCACGCCCAGCACCCCCGCCGACACGGTGGCGCCCCAGTTGCTCAGCGCAGCCACCAGCAGCGATGGCAAGACGATTGTTCTGAGCTACAACGAAGCCTTGGGCACCAGCGTGCCCGCCGCCAGTTCCATGGCGGTGAGTGTTGGCAGCGGCACGGTGGCAGTGAGCAAAGTGGCGCGGGGCAGCGACGGCCAGTCCCTGGAGCTGACCCTGGCCAGCGCCATCACCTCGCCGCAAACCGTGAGCGTGAGCTACACCGCGCCTGCGGCGGTGCTGTCTGGCGGCGTGGACTTTTCGACTGCCACCAAAGACGTGGCGGGCAACCGCGCTGCCAGCTTCACCGCCCACGCCGTCACCGTGAACGACGGCGTCTCGCCCACCGTCACCGCCAGCAGTGCTTTCACGTCCGCCGACGCCACCGTTGTGGTGCTGACCTATTCCGAGGCCTTGTTGACCACCCAGGCACCGGCAGCCAGCGCGTTTACCGTGACCTGCGATGGCGTAGCCAACCCGGTCGCGGCAGTGGAAGTGGTGGGCAGCGAAGTGCGCCTCACGCTGCAAAACAAGCTCTCCAGCACCTCCGGCAACGCGAACCTGCTGACCGTGGCCTACACCGCGCCCACCAACGACAACGCCACCACCAACGCCGCGCTGCAAGACACGACCGGCAACGACGCCGCCTCCATCACCAGCCCGCGCCTGGTCAGCAACCACGTGTTTGACTTGCTTGCGCCCACCTACAGCAGCGCAAGCAGCACCAAGGACGGCCAGCAAATCACGCTGACGTTTTCGCAAACCCTGGACGCGCTCAAAACCGCCGACGCCAGCGCCTACAGCGTGCAAGTCACCGAAAACGGCAGTACCCGCAGCGTGGCGGTCGACACCGTGACCGTGTCTGGCGCCACAGCGGTGCTGACCTTGCACGAGCGGTTGAGCAATGCAAGCGCCGGTTTGGCCGTGGGCTACACCGACCCCAGCAGCGCCAACGACGCGCAGGCCCTGCAAGACCTGGCGGGCAACGACGTTGCCAGCTTCACCGGCCAGAGCGTCACCAACCAGATCGACACCCTGGCCCCCAGCTTCACGCGGGCGAGTTTCAAAGACGCCAAGACGCTGGTACTGACCTTCTCAGAAGCCCTGGCGGCGCAGACAGCGGCGGCGGAAGCGTTTGCGGTCACCAACGCGGGCAACGCGAACGTGGTTACCGCCATCAAGGTCAGTGGCAGCACGCTGGAACTGAGCCTGAGCAACGCGGTGGCCTCCGGCGAGGCCACTACCCTGGTCTACACCGCGCCCGCCGCCGACTCCACGGCGACCAACGCCGCCGTGCAAGACTTGGTGGGCAATGACGCCGCCGCCATCGCCAGCCAAGCGGTGGACACCCAGCGGCCCAGCTTGCTCACGGCGGCCACCGGTACGGCGGCCACATCGGTGGTGTTGACCTTCGACGAGACCCTGCAGTCCACCAGCTTGCCAGCGGTGGGCAGTTTCCAGGTGCTGGGCAGCGTCTCCGGGCTGCACACCGTGAGCAGCCTGAGCGTCAGCGCGGGCGTGCTAACGCTCACCCTGGCCACCGGCTTGCTGCCCACCGAGACGGTGCGCCTGATCTACACCGCGCCCACGGACAGCATTGCCACCAGCAACGCTGCCCTGCAAGACCTGGCAGGCAACGACGCACTCAGCCTGGGCACGCCTGCGCCGCTGGAGGTGACCAACAAAATCGCCCCTGTGCTGGCAAGCAAGGCGCTGGCGCTCAATGCCGCAGGCACCGACCTGAGCGACCTGGTGTTGACGTTTAACGACACCCTGAACTCCGGGAGCGTGCCCGCTACCAGCAACTTTACGGTCATGGACAACGGCAGCCCGGTGGGCGTGGCGTCGCTGGAGATCAATGGCAAGACGGTGACGCTGCATCTGGCCAGCCCCTTGAACGCCTCGGGCACCGTGAGCGTGGCCTATGCCGCGCCGTCCACCTCTGCGCTGGCCGACACGGATGGCAACGCGGCTGCCAGCTTTGGCACCAGCGCAGTGGCCAGCCTCAAGGTCGGTACGGCGGCGGCGGACACCCTCACTGGCACC
>Ga0209084_1001250_pt1 | contig 21837 bp, 21 predicted proteins | sample C_130820_MF_Meta_FD_187309 | JGI IMG/M metagenome (GOLD analysis project Ga0209084, IMG submission 187309) | Freshwater microbial communities from Lake Croche, Canada to study carbon cycling - C_130820_MF_MetaG (SPAdes) (version 2) | ecosystem: Environmental > Aquatic > Freshwater > Lake...
GGGGAGATCAAGAGTTGAGGTCACGGCGTCTGCGGCCGCCTGCTGATCATCGAGATCGAGGGTTGTGTACACCCGGAGACCGCCGCCGAAGACCTGTGCGTCGGTGAAGCCTCCCTTGGTCACCAACCACTGCCGGACGTAGTCGATGAAGTACTCGGTTCCCCACTCCGGGTGGGTGACGCGCCCGAAGTTGTTGCGCGAACTGCGCACCACGACATCATCCCAGCCCAACTGCGACGTGGCGTCGAACTGTTCCTGCGAGATCGCCCCGGTGATGACCATGGCTTTGAGCACGGAGTTGCGGCGCTGCAGCGCTGTGGACCGGTTGGAACTGGCCTTGGGATCATTGGCGGGGAGTTGGGCATCGGCGGTCTCGGGAGCACGGATGAGTCCTGCGAGATATGCGCATTCGGGAAGCGTGAGGTCCTGAACGTTCTTCTTGAAGTAGGCGAGTGAGGCCGCCTCCACCCCATACGCCCCGCGCCCGAAGTAGATCGTGTTGAGATACCGGGAGAGGATCTCCTGCTTGGAGAGTTCGCGCTCGACCTTCACCGCCAGCGCTGCTTCCTTGATCTTGCGGGTGACCGTGCGCTCCTGGGAGAGGTACACGTTCTTCACGTACTGCTGGGTGATCGTGGATCCACCCTGCGACACACCGCCGTCGCGGAAGTTCGTCCAAAGTGCCCGCACGATGCCGGTCGGATCGACAGCACCGTGGTCGTAGAAGGTGCGGTCCTCGGCGGCGAGCACGGCTTGGATGAGTGTGGGCGGAAGATCCTCGTAGTTCACGTTGATGCGGTCGACCCCACCGGAGAGCTGAGCGATGGAATTGCCTTCGCCACACCCGTTGGTGACCTCACTGGCGCAGAAGAATGACGTCTGCAGCAGCGACGGGTCCTTGTCAGGCAAGGGCACCTGGGTGAAGAGGAACGCCGCACCGGTGACGACGAAGATGCCAATGATGGCGAGGCCGAACAACGGACGCCGGGCCCGCCAGAGTCGACTACGACGAGCGGTCGAGTTCCGATCCGGACCTTTCCTGCTGGCGCGCTTGGAGGTACCTGTTGATTGCTTCTTCGCCATCAGCGGATCAGGCCGATCGAGCGGGATTCAGAAGGAACGTGCGGGCCAGATGATTCCAACTGCAGTTCGGACACACCTCAACCACGTAGCAGGAGAATTCGCCGCTGCGCTTGGCGAGAGCCTTCAACTCCTTCGCCGAGGTGATACACCGACCGAAACTGGGAAGTCGGGGACCGAAGACGTAGGAGACGAGCACCAATTTGTGCGCCTCGCAGATGGGACAGTCCTCACGAGAAGGTTGTGCGCACTCCCGAGCGGCCCGCATGAGTTCGGGATGGGCATCGCACACCTCATGCTGCGCGAGGCGACCTTTTCGATACTCGGAGATCAGGTGTTGGCGCGCGAGTCGGTAATCAACCTCTCCCGGCGTGCGTCGTTCTACGCCCCGGATCGACCCGCTGGTGAAACTCACAAGGAGCGAGGCTAGCGACCGATTGGCCCTCCGAACCCGCGGTGCGCTCATCCGGTCCACCGGTTTCGGGGATCAACGCGGGAGACTGCCCGGGTGAGCTACTCAGAAACTCGATCCGATGCCCATCCGACGCCGGCCCTTTTCCCCGCCGACGCCCGTGTCACGACCGATGTCGTGACCTATGGCCCCGACATCGTCAACGAGAGTTCTTTACGCCTCCTCGGTAATCCCGATGGCAAGCGCGTGCTGATCCTCGGCACCGGCCACGGCCACAACGTCGTGGCGCTGGCCCGTCAGGGGGCACACGTGATCGGGGTCGACACCGACCTTGCGAACATCGAGGCCACCCGTGATCTCGCCGAGGCCCACGAGGTCCGGGTCGAACTTCACCAGGGTGATCTCGCCGAACTGGCCTTCGTGCGGGCCGATGCCATCGACATCGCCCTTTCAGCGTTCGAACTCGGCCGAGTGGCTGATCTCGACCGGGTGTTGCGTCAGGTGAACCGCGTCCTGCATACCGGCTCGGCTCTCACCTGTTCACTTCCCCATCCGGCCTCGCTCATGCTCGATGAGTCGGTTCAGGGTGCTCCCCGCGTGTCGCGTTCCTACGGCGATCAGACCGCCATCCGCATGAGCGGCCAGCGGGTCTACGCCCGGGGCATCGCTGACCTTTTCTCCTCGTTCGGCCGGGCCAATTTCCGCGTCGACTCCATCCTCGAGCCGATGGCGGCGGGCGACGCTCGACGCAGCCCGTTCTGGATCGACAGCATGGCCAAGGTTCCCGCCACACTCATCCTGCGAGGTCGCAAGGACGGCATCTGATCCGGGGTCCGGGGTAGCGCCGCGGTCCGGATCGCTGGACTACCGGCGGGCGGCTTGCTGCTCGGCCCACCACAGATCAAGGCGTCGTAGAGCTTCGTCGTGCCCCAGCGGCCCTTCCTCGAGTCGGAGTTCAAGGAGGAAGTCGAGCGCCCGTCCGACATCGCGACCCGGACGCAGGTCGAGATGCGCCATCACCTCGGTGCCGTCGAGATCGGGACGGATGGATTCGAGTTCCTCGAGTGCTCGGAGCTCGGCGATACGGGCCTCGAGTTCGTCCATTCGCCGCCGCAGGGTTTCGGCCTTGCGGGCATTTCGGGTGGTGCAGTCACAACGCGTGAGTTCGATCAACTGCGGCAGGAGATCGCCGGCATCGCGGACGAACCGTCGCACGGCGGAGTCGGTCCAGCCCATCTGGTAGGTGTGGAACCGCAGGTGAAGAAACACCAGGCGACTCACCGCTTCGACATCGTCGGTCGAGTACTTGAGCGCCTTCATCCGATCACGGGTCATTCGCGCACCGACGACCTCATGATGGTGGAACGACACCCCGTTGTCGCCGATGGCCCGGGTTCGGGGCTTGCCGACGTCGTGATAGAGCGCCGAGAGTCGCACGAGCCGCTCCGGGCGGGTGTTGGCCACCACCGCGATGGTGTGCGTGAGCACATCCTTGTGGCGATGGATGGGGTCCTGTTCGAGTCGCATACGCGAGAACTCGGGGAGGAACTGGTCGATCAGGCCCGTATCGGCGAGGAACCACAAGCCCGGTGAGGGGTCCTCCACCACCAGCAACTTGTCGAACTCATCGCGGATCCGCTCGGCGGACACGATCTCGAGCCTCGTGGCCATGGTGCGCACCGCGGCCACCAGCTCCTCGTCGGGCTGTAACCCGTAGCCAGCGATGAACCTGGCTGCCCGGAGCATCCGCAGTGGGTCGTCGGAGAACGAGGATTCCGGGGAGAGTGGCGTGCGCAGACGGCCGGCGGCGAGGTCGGCCGCGCCACTGAACGGATCGATCAACACCGGTTCGGGCAGAGCCAGGGCCATGGCATTGACGGTGAAATCCCGGCGGGAGAGATCAGCCTCGATGGCATCGGAGAACACGACGGACGGCTTGCGGGAGTCCGGGTCGTAGGCCTCCGCCCGATGCGTTGTGATCTCGAAGTCCCAGCCATCGGTCCGACAGCCGATCGTGCCGAACCGCTCACCCTGGGACCACACCGAATCGGCCCAACCCTTGACGATCCGCTTGGTATCGGCCGGCAGCGCATTCGTGGTGAGGTCGATATCGCGGCCCGACCGCATGTCGCGCCCCAACAGAAGGTCGCGCACGACCCCACCCACGAGATAGAGGGAGAACCCGGCCTCGGCGAAGCGCTCAGCCAGTGGTTGGGCGCGTTCGAGCACGGGCAGCAGTCGGTCGGGGATCACGGCTCGGAGGCTACCGGTGCGGCACGGGCGCAGCGGAGCACGGCACGCAGAGCCGCCGGAACACCGCTGCGTCGTAGTCTCGTGTGACAACCATGCAACGACTCGCCCCGACCAACCGCACCCTCGACCGGTTCCGCATCGGGACATGGAGAGGCGATGATCACGTCGCACTCCTCAGTCCGAAACCGGGCACGATGCCGACACCATCGGGGATCGCGCGCGTCCTTGATGAGGTGCGTCGTCGCGGGTACCGCAGCGTGCTCACCCCGGCGCTCGCCGATGTTGAGCAGCAACCATTCCACGCCGCCGGTTTCGAACTGCAGGAGCGACTCCACCTGCTGCGCTACGACCTCGGACAACTCGTCACGCACACGCCGGCAGTGAACATCGCCGGTCCCGTCACGATGTCCGGCCCCGGCGAGCGACCCACGATCCGTCGGGGCCGACGACGCGATCTCTCACCAGCACTTCAGATCGATGCTCTGGCATTCGAACCGTTCTGGCGTCTCAACGCCGAAGGATTGGCCGAAGCGCGTCTGGCCACACCGCGGTCGCGGTTCCGGGTGCTCACACGGGGGCCGGTGGTTGGCTACCACGTCACCGGATGCGCTGAGTCGACGGGATATCTCCAGCGCCTCGCCGTGCATCCGGATCACATTGGTCGGGGTTTCGGCGCTGCACTCGTGCAGGATTCGCTCCTTTGGTCGCAGCGTCGTGGCTGCACCACCGTGTTCGTCAACACCCAGGAGACCAACGCTCGGGCACTCAGCCTCTATCTGCGACTCGGTTTTGAACTCGAACCCGCCGGCCTCGCCGTACTCCAATTCCAGATCGGTGACCACGCATGAAGCGGGTTGTTGCGCTGATCACCACAGTCACGGTCGCGCTCGGAGTTCTCCTCTCGTTCGCCGCACCCGGTGGCGGACAGGTCACCAACGACGCACCCGCCGACTCGCCGTCGCAACCCCGACTCCAACTCATGTCGGTCTCGAACTGGGTCGGCCCGAACGCCGTGTTCCGCGCCGAGGTGAACCTCGCTGACATTCCGGATGCCTCCCGAACCACCTTCACACTTCATCAGGCAGTGACCAATCGTTACTCCCTCGACCGATCGATCTCCGGAGAAGAGTTCGGTGCGGCATTGCTGCGAGGTGAGGCTTCGCCTTCCGGGAGCACTCCCCGTGTCGCAACCATTGACATCCCCATTTCCGCTACTTGGCCAGCACCTGACAACGGCGTCGTGCTGACAGGGAGCGGTGTCTTTCCCGTGGAAATCTCTGCTGTGAGCGCCGATGGTGCCGAACTGGCCACGATCGTCACCCATCTCATCCGCCTGCCCGATCCGGACTCGACGACCCCGCCATTGGCCATCGGCCTCATCGTCGAACAGCGCGAGATCCCCTCGATCGCCCTCGATGGCGGGACGTTCCTCGCACCCGGGGCCACCGACCATCTGCTGGCATCGATGCGGACCCTCGACGAATTCCCCACGGTGCCGCTGAGCACAGTGCCGAGTGCGAGCACACTCATCGACCTGACCCGCACCCGACCTGACATCGATCAGTCTGCTTTCTCCTCGTTGCGGCCCACACCCACCCGACAACTGCTCGCCTCCACCTATGCCCCGATCGCCGTCGGTTCGTGGCTCTCCGCTGGCCTCACTACGGAGACGGAGAACCAGTTCTCGGCCGGAACTGACACCATCGCTCGACTGTTGGGCGCGGTCCCGGACCACCGCATCGCCCTGCTCGACTCATCAATCGATTCTCCGGCGCTCAGCCTGCTCCACGATCGCGGGGCCCAGTCGGTGATCGTGCCATCCGACCAACTCTTTCCCGCGCCTGAGAGCAGCCGAACACCGGCACCAACCCTTGCTTTCGATGTTCGAACACCGACCGGCGATCGGCTCCATGCCATCGCAGCGGACTCGGCGGTCACCGCCCGACTTCAGGCCGACGCGGCAACCGTTGACAGCGAGGATCCAATAGTGGCCGGCCACAACGCACTCGCCGACCTCGCCGTGATCGCCCTTGCTGATAACGGCGCTGCTCGGGGTCTGGCCATCGTGGTCCCCGGTTCGACCCCCACCGCCACGTTGAGAGTGCTTCTGGGCGCGCTCGCTGACCGGGATGGGGCCAGCGCCGGCGCCCCAGGTTCCTCACTGCTCAGCCCGGTCACCATCGACGACCTCTTCACCATCACCGACGTGAACACCACGTACGACGCCAACGGCACGGCCCCGTTGGTTCGGAATCTCCGCTCCGAAGAACCCATGTCCCTGGGTTCCTACCCGGCCCTGCTCCGTTCCAACCGACGATCAGTCAACAGCGCACTCTCGATGATCCCCGAATCGCCCTATCTGGTGGGCACCGCCGTGCACCGCTCCCTGACATCGGGCGACCGATCGCTCAGCGATGATCAGCGCAACGGCGTTGTGGCCTCCGCCGACGGTGCGCTCCGGGCCATCACCGACGAGATCGTGATGACCCCCCAACAGGTGGTCACCCTCACATCACGTTCCGGCAAGGTCCCACTCAATATCGAGAACCGCCTTCAGGTGCCGGCTCATGTGCATGTCAACCTGCGCAGCGCCAAACTCGACTTTCCCGACGGCAGCGACTTCGAGGTGGTTCTGGCTCCCGGAACCACCACCCGGGTCGACGCCCAGGTCACCACGAGGGCCTCAGGAGCATTCCCCCTCGACGTGACAGTCAGTACGGCTGACGGTGCCCTGCCGGTCACCACAGCTCGATTCACCGTGCGGTCCACTGCGATCTCCGGCATCGGGTTGGTCATCTCCATCGGCGCCGGTCTTTTCCTGCTCATCTGGTGGATCCGCCATTTCCGCAGCTCCCGCCGAGCCGCTGGGCTGATCGGGACCACAGTGGGCGATGTCGGCGATGAGAGCGATACCGACGGCACCTCACCTTCCACAGCCGCTGCTGGTGACTACGCTCCGAGGGACGATCAGACCCCGGGGGATCCATGAACGCCGTTCACATCGTGACAGATAGCTCCTGCGACCTCACTGAGGAGCAGGCTGCAGCCGCCGGAGTCCGGGTGGTTCCGCTGAACATCCGGTTCGGTTCCGAGGAATTCGTCGATCGGGAGCAACTCTCGGTCAGCCAGTTCTACGCCAAGATGGCCAGTACGGGTCTCCTTCCCGAGACCTCCGCTCCCTCACCGGGCCGCTTCGAAGCTGCGTTCCGTGATGCAGCAGCCGCTGGGGCAACCTCGGTTATTTGTATCAACCTGTCTTCCGAACTCTCCGCCACCATGCAGTCGGCGCGAACCGCAGCGAATGCTCTCGACGGAGAAATAGACGTGCGGATCATCGACAGCCTCTCGATCACTGGTGGTCTCGGCACAATGGTGCTCGCCGCCAGCGATCTCGCCGCCAGCGGGGCCGATGTCGACACGATCGTCGCCGCTGTGGAGGCCATGGTGCCGCGCACCGAGATCTACGGAGCGCTCGACACCCTCGAGAACCTCAAGAAGGGTGGCCGGATCGGCAGCGCGAAGGCACTGTTGGGCTCGATGTTGTCCGTGAAACCCATCATCCGCATCAAGGACGGTTCGGTTGAAGAGGCGGGCAAGCAGCGGACCAGGCGACGTGCACTGGAGTGGATGCGCGACCAACTCTTCAGTGAACCCGTCGTCGAGCAACTCTCCATCCTCCACGGTGAAGCGGCCGACATCGAACTGTTCCTCGACATGATTGCCGAACGGTTCCCCCGCGAGAACTTGCGAATCGGCACGATCGGCGCCGTCATCGGCACGCACGGCGGTCCCGGCGTCATCGGCATGTGTTACCTGCGAGGGTGATCCCCGCGCTTCCACGACCATGAGCGGTTCTGCTGCCGTCGGTGCTCTCCTCGGCGGTCGGTACCGGCTCCGATTCCACATCGCCAGCGGCGCAATGGCAGAGGTGTGGTGTGCCGACGACGAGGTTCTTGGTCGTCCAGTGGCGGTCAAGATCTTGCACGGCCACGTTGCAGCCGACCCTGCGATGCGAGCCCGCTTCCATACCGAAGCCGTTGCCGCCGCTCGGCTGGTCCACCCATCCATCGTCGCCATCTTCGACACCTGCGAGGTCGGATCCAGCGAAGCGATCGTCATGGAACTCGTGCGCGGCCGAACGCTGCGTGACTATCTCGACGAACGGGGTCGGCTGGAGCCGATCGAAATCGTCCATATCGGCGCTGAGGTGGCATCGGCGCTGTCATGCGCGCACCATGCCGGCATCATCCATCGCGACATCAAGCCGGCCAACATCTTGCTCTCCGACGATGGCCGGGTGCTCGTGACCGACTTCGGCATCGCCAAGGTGCTCGACGAACCCGATCTCACCCGAACCAACCAACTCATCGGGACAGTCAAGTATCTGGCCCCCGAGCAGGTGCGTGGTACTGCGATCGACGCCCGCACGGACCTGTATGCGCTCGGGGCGGTGCTCTATGAGGCGCTGTGCGGCTCCCCGCCCTTCGTCGGCGAGAACTCCGCGGCGGTCGCGCTCGCCCGGCTGCAACGAGATCCACTGCCCGCATCGTTCACCATCGATGACCTCCCCGAAGGCATGGATGCAACCATCGGTCGATGCCTGGCACGGTCCGCAGACGATCGGTACAACTCTGCAGACGATCTCCGAGCTGCGCTGCTCGCGATCCAACTCGACTCGAGGGTCAGTGATCAAACGGTCACGATGACCATCCCCCGACCCGATCCCGAACCGGTTGACTCCCCTGCTGACACTGCGGGCTCCTTCATTGGGTCTGATTCGGCGGGTCGCAGCAGTCGCTCCATGGTGCTGGTCTCGCTGATCGTGGTCACCGCGCTCGTGCTCATCGCCCTGCTGGTCTCGGGCACCGATGTGGGACACACCCTGTTCGCCACCGATCCGACCACGTCCACCACAGCACCACCGGCTTCGCTGGCCCTCGGCGGTGCGAGGTCCTTCGATCCCATGGGTTCGGGTGAACCGACTGAGAATGAACCTGAAGCGCGAAACGCCATTGACGGCGATGCGCTCACGAGTTGGCGGACAGAGGAATACACCACCCGATCGTTCGGCAATCTGAAGCCGGGAGTTGGACTCGTCGTTGATCTGTCCGGGCCACACCGTCTCGGGCACATCACGATCACCTCACCAACCGTCGGATGGGCCGTGGAGATCCGTGCCATCAATGGCCAAGTTCCCGAGGGCCTGAGCGGCTGGGGAACGGGGATCGCGTCGGCCGCAAACATCCAGGGCGACGTCGTGCTGTCACTGCAGGATGCGTCAGCAAGCTCGGTGCTGCTGTGGATCACTGATCTCGGCGAGAGCAACCCGCCGCAGGTCAAGATCACCGAAGTCGGCCTCAGTTCCGACTGACTCCGAACAGTGGGCGCGAGGTCGTCCTCCTCGTTGCCACTCAGGCCCATGCACCGGTCCGGGCTCGGACATGGCCAGTGGTCGCCCGAAATGACCGGGCCATCAGTCGCCGTTCAATGGGTAGGATCAGCGGCCATGGATCCCAATGCCCTCCGGCCCGATCCGTCCAAGGCCGTCCCATCGGTCCCCTCCACCGGCGACTGGCCCGCACAGGCGGCCGATCTCATCGTCAACACGGTCGGCGCTGTGCGCGATCGCACAACGGGCACGATCCTCACCGTCGCCCGGGTGGCGGTGTTCGGAATTCTCGCCGTCGTGCTTGGTGTGGTCGTGATTGTGCTCACGATCATCGCCCTGATCCGACTGCTCGATGTCATCCTGCCCTCGAGCGTGTGGTTGCCCTATCTCGTCGTGGGAGTCGCCAGCCTCATCGGCGGACTCCTCGTGTTCCGTCGACGGAATCCTCCGTCCGCCTCCGGGAATACATCCCCGCGCTGAGGCGTTCCCCTTGATACCCCCTCGGGTATCTGAACCTCACTGGAAGTAGCTATGTCTGATTCAACGTCGATCCGCAACGTCATCATCATCGGCTCCGGTCCTGCCGGGCTCACGGCCGCCATCTACACGGCTCGTGCCAATCTCGAACCGTTGATGATCGAGGGAGAACCCTCTTCCACGAGCGATCAGCCCGGCGGGCAGCTCATGCTCACCACGGAGGTCGAGAACTTCCCCGGTTGGCCCGACGGCATCATGGGACCAGAACTCATGGGACGTTTCCGTGAGCAGGCACTGCGCTTCGGGACCCAGATAGAAACCGCAAAGGTGAGCCGGGTCGACCTTTCCGCCTCACCGTTCGGCGTGTGGGTGGGCGATCCCACCACCCCTGAACCCACCTACCGAGCTCGCTCGGTCATCGTGTCCACCGGCGCACAGTCGCTCATGCTCGGCCTTCCCGAGGAAACCCGCCTGTTGGGCCATGGCCTTTCCACCTGCGCCACCTGCGATGGGTTCTTCTTCCGCGATCACGACATCGCCGTGGTCGGAGGTGGCGATTCAGCGGTCGAGGAAGCCCTCTTCCTCACCAAATTCGCCCGAACTGTCACGCTGGTACATCGCCGTGACGAACTGCGAGCGTCCAAGATCATGCGCGATCGGGCCCACGCCAACGAAAAGATCCGCTTCGCCTGGAACTCCACCGTCACCACCATCCATGGTGAGAACACCGTTGAGGGCGTCACCCTTGTTGACACCATCACCGGCGAGGAGCGTCCGCTGGCTGTCACCGGCGTGTTCGTTGCCATCGGCCATCGCCCGAACACCGATCTCTTCGTCGGCCAGCTCGACCTCGAGGAGAACGGGTACCTGATCACCCATCGGGGCTCACACACCAATGTCGATGGTGTCTTTGCCTGCGGCGATGTCCAGGATCACGTGTACCGACAGGCCATCACCGCCGCCGGATCCGGATGCATGGCGGCCATCGATGCCGAGCGTTGGCTCGAATCCAACGACACCCACTGACCATCGACCGATACTCTCCCCCGAATCCACTGAACCAGCGAGGAAACCATGTCCGAGAACATCACCACTCTCACCGATGCAACCTTCGACGAGCAGATCGGCGCCGCCACGGCTCCTGTAGTCGTCGACTTCTGGGCCGAATGGTGCGGTCCGTGCAAGATGATCGCCCCGATCCTCGAGGAGATCGCCGATGAGCAGGCCGGAGCTCTCTCCATCGCCAAGCTCAACGTGGATGACAACCCCGACGTCGCCCGTCGCTTCGGTGTGATGAGCATCCCGACCATGATCGTGTTCAAGGATGGCCAAGAGGTCAGCCGGGTGGTCGGCGCCAAGGCCAAGGGCCAGTTGATGGCCGATTTCCAGCCGTTCCTCTGATCACCGCGCACCACCAACGCCGTTTCGACCCTCACGGGTGACCTCGAGTCTCCCGTGAGGGTTGAGAGTCAGACTCTCAACCTGGTGCATGTCGCGAGTTCAACCGAACATCACAGGTTTATGCACAGGTTGTGGAGAACATGGCGAGATCGTGGAAATGACCGCGATCCCAAGGGGCACTTGGGATCTCAGTCGAGATCTTCTCGTCCGTCGAGGATTATTCGATAAATTCTTTCGAGATCCTCAAGGTTGGCGAACTCAACCGTGAGGCGCCCACGCTTCGCACCTGTGGATATCTGCACACGGGTGTCGAGGAGTCCCGAAAGCTGCTCCTCGAGTTCCAGCAGCGCCGCCGGTCGCAATTGTGGCGTGGGTCGGACGGTCCCGGTCGCCGGCTCAGGGGTGGTCGGGGCCTCGCGGCGGCGAACGCGTTCCTCCACCTCTCGCACCGTGAGATTCTCGGCCACGATCGTGCGGGCCAGTGCCTCCTGGAACGCAGGATCGGAGCTCCCCAGCAACGCTCGGCCATGACCGGCGGTGATCCGCCCGTCGGCCAGGAGGCGCTGGATCGTGTCAGACAGTTGCAGGAGGCGGACCGTATTGGCCACCGTGGAGCGGCTGCGCCCAACCCGGCCAGCCACTTCCTCCTGGGTGAGTCCGAACTCCTCGGAGAGTTGCTGATACGCAGCAGCCTCCTCGAGCACACTGAGATCCTCACGATGGAGGTTCTCGACCAAGGCCTGTTCGAGGGACCGGACGTCCTCAGCCGGGCGCACAATGGCCGGAATGGACTCAAGACCTGCTCGCTGGGCCGCCCGCCAACGCCGCTCCCCAGCAATCAGTTCGAACTTCTGGGGCGAAATCTCGCGCACGAGGATCGGTTGGAGCACACCGACCGCCTCGATGGATGCCGCCAGACCAGCGAGCGCATCGTCGTCGAAGAAGGCACGAGGCTGATAGGTGTTGGGTTCGATCTGTCCGACGGGGAGCTCCCGGAGTTGGGCGTCGCTCTCCTGCAGTTGTTCTGTTGTGGGGATGAGGGATCCGAGTCCCCTACCGAGTCCGCTCTGGCGTGCCACCGCTGACCTCCTTGGCTAGATCCCGATAGGCGAGTGCTCCCCGACTGCTGGAATCGAACGAGATGATGGGTTGACCGAACGAAGGGGCCTCCGAAAGACGGACTGTTCGGGGGATCACATGGTGACAGACCCGGTCGCCGAAATGGGACCGCACCTCAGCCGCCACCTGCTCGGCAAGATTGGTGCGGGCGTCGTACATCACAAGCACTAGGGCGCTGATTTCGAGGCTTGGATTCAGACTCTTGCGTACGAGTTCGATATTGGTGGAGAGCTGTCGAAGGCCCTCAAGGGCGTAGAACTCGCACTGCACGGGAACCATGACCTCAGTCGCGGCCGTAAAGGCGTTCACGGTGAGGAGGCCCAGTGACGGCGGACAGTCGATGAGGATGAAGTCGTAATCGGGCCGCACTGACTCGACGGCCAGGCGAAGCCGATGCTCCCGACTGAATGCGGGGACCAACTCAACCTCAGCGCCGGCGAGGTGCTGATTCGCTGGGGCAACAAAGAGATTCCGGACCGAACTTCCCTCGACCACATCCTCCAGTGGGACATCATGGAGCAGCACGTCGTACATGGTGGCCTGCACCTGGGAAATATCGAGGCCCAGACCGGTCGAGGCATTGCCCTGGGGATCGAGATCGATCACGAGCGTCCGGTAGCCCAATTCTGCAAGGCAGGCACCGAGATTCACGGCGGTGGTGGTCTTCCCCACCCCACCCTTCTGATTCGCGATGGCGATCACCCTCGGAAAGGCACGTCCTCGGGAGATCGGGGTCCCGCTGCCAACCGAGGAGGCCTCATCGTGCGGCGCAGGCTCAGAGTGGGACTCCGAGCTAACGGGCATGGTCACACCCGTGTCATGCTCCTCATGGTCCTGATCGTCGGGTTCCATATGCATCTCGGATCTTTGGTCGTGATCTTTGGTCGTGAATTTTTGGTCGCACTCGGGAATTTGCTGGCTGGTCGGGCCGTGAATCCGGTCCTCACAGTGATCGGGAGTCGTCCAACGGAGTAATCAGGGGAGTGCCACTGGGAACATTCCGCTGCGAGCGCCGCCTGGCCGTCGCAGTGCGCAGGCCGACATCCTGCCCGCAGTGGAGGTGCCGGTCAAGACTGCGGAGCTGTTTCACGTGGAACATCAACCGCTTGATTCACCGTGATTCCCGAAGAGTTCCCGCTCCCGTCTCGTGTTTCACGTGAAACAACGCTCAGAAGAGGGGTCGCTTCGCTGGCACTCCGTCCCGGCGGGGAAACCGGTCTGAACAGGCGACTTGCTGCAGGAGCACCTTCACGCCTGCAGATTCTCCGGATTCAGCAACCATGCCGAAGAGTTCCAACCCCTCAACCGGCCATCGATCTGGTTGATCCGGGGGTTCACTCACGATGAGTCGTCCGCCCACGCGGAGCAGAGGAGCAGCACATTCGGCGACAGTTGCCGGGGGACCGAAGGATCGAGCGGTGGCAGCATGGAATGTCCCTCGGTGCTCAGACAAACGACCGAAAGTCTCCGCCCGTCCCAGCACTGCAGTCACCCGGCTTTCCCAGCCGAGGAACGCAATGGCCTCACTGAGAAGCGCTGTGCGCCGGTGCATGGAGTCGAGCAGAGTGAGGCGAAGGTCCGGACGGGCTTCGGCGATCACAAGGCCCGGAACACCCCCACCTGATCCGAGATCAATGACGTTGGAGTCCGCAGGGAGGTCATTGAGCGCATCGATGAACCATTGAGCGTGGGCGACATGGTCAGCGACTGGACCCGGACCGAGCACGCCGAGGGTCCGTGCTCGTTCGAGGACCTCCAGGAGGGGAGCGGAGGCGATCATGGACCGAGCACGAGAGTACGAACGGCCCCGCGTGATGCGGGGCCGTCGTGAAGAGTCGGGATGTGCTTGGGGCTCATGCCGGGATGATGACCACCCGGCGACGAGAATCCTCGCCCTCAGAAATGGTCGATACGCCATCGATCTCATTGACGGCGTCATGCACGACCTTGCGATCAGCAGGGCTCATCGGCTCCAGGGCCTTCTGCACGCCTGATGCGCGGACCTCGTCAGCGATCGACTGGGTGAAGCGCTCGAGGGCCTCACGCCGGCGCTGGCGATAGCCGCCCACGTCGAGTCGGATCCGACCGGCGGCATGGCCGGGAACCCGGCGATGCACCACGGTGCGGGAAAGTTCCTGCACGGCAGCAAGCGTGTTGCCCTTCGGGCCGACGAGCAGACCGAGATCAGAGCCCTGCACCCGGATCTCATTGGTGTCCTCATCAACGGACTCGACCTCGATGGTGCCCTCCAACCCGAAGGCCTCAACCAAACCGCTCAGGAATTCCGACACGATGGCGGTGTGGGTCTCGAGGTCGACATCGGCGTCGGGTGCGGTCTCAGTCATGGCAGGGTCTCCCTGGGGTGTTGGTTTCGGTGAATTCGGAGTGGTTCGGCGGCGCTGTGGGCGCTTGGTGGCCGGCTCGGCTCCGGCGGCGGTGGTCTCAGCAACGACTTCGGCAGTTCCACCGGTAGGGGACGATTCGGCGGTGTCAGCAGTATCGCCAGTGTCAGCGGTGTCGGATCCAGGTCGATCTGAGCGCTTCTTCCCACCGGGTCGACGCCGATCACGGCGCTCAGCCTTTGCCCGGGGCCGGGTGGGGCGGATACGCGCTCGGACCCGGGCCTGGCCTCGGGTGCGACCGAAGAGACCTGGTCGGGGTTCCTCGAGAATTTCAAACTCTGCGTCGTCAGTATCGACACCGAGTTGATCGAGGGCGAGATTCTTCGCCTCATCGACGGTGCGTGCAGTGACTTCTACCCATTCCATGGGTCAATCCTTCTTCTTGCGCGCCCGGGGTTGCATTGGTGCAGACGAGGTCTGTTCCGTTGCATCGGAGGATCCTGTTGCGCCGGGCGAAGCTTTCGTGGGCTTCGACGTGGCAGGAGGAGCTTTCCGTTCCCTGGCACTCGTTCGGGTGGACGCCGTGTCGGCGCCCTTGGAGGCGTTCGCTGAAGCGTTCGCCCGAGTCTTGGTGGTAGTGGCCTTCGGGGCAGCCTTGGCGGGCTTCCCGGGGGCTGATTTCGCCGACTTGATGGTGGCTCGACCAGTGGCCGACTTGGTTTTGGTGGCGTTGCTCTTCGCGGCGTTGGACTTGGTCTTCGGTTTGGCGGCGGTCGGAGAAGCCCCGAAGCCGAACATCTGCGTCCAGGACCCGCCCTCCTTCATGCCGTAGATGCTGTGGGAGATGAACGCCTGCTGACCGATTCGATAGATGTTCGACACAGCGAAGTACAGGACGAGACCCGACGGGAGGCCGAACGAGATGACCGGAAGGAAGAACGGCATGATCTTCATGATCATCTGCTGCTGGGGGTTCGACTGGGCGTTGGGATTGCGGCCTTGGATCTGACGTTGCTGCACGAAGCCGGTGAATGCCACGATCGCGATGAGCACCAAGAACGGCAGGGCGTGCAGGATCCCTGATTTCATTGCCTGACTGGCACTCTCGGCCAGATCGAGTCCGAAGGCCTTCATCTGGTACGAGGTTGAGAGGTTCTCGTACATCTTGGTGCTGTGACTGATCCATGCAGGATCGAACACACGTTCGAAGAATGGTGCCTTCGACGGAGAGCCGCCGATGCCCACCTGGCCCGAGACCCAGCCGATATCGGCTCCAAGATCGCTCACTCGCTGGGTGAGGCCCCTGAGTACTTGGTAGAGCACAAGGAATACCGGCATCTGCACCAACAGGGGAAGACATCCCCCCAATGGGTTGATGTTGTTCTCCTTGTAGAACTTCAGGAGTTCTTCGTTGAGTTTCTGCCGGTCATCCTTGTACCGGGTCTGGATCTTCTTCATCTCCGGTTGGAGTTGCTGCATCATCATCATCGACCGCGTGCCCTTGAGTGTGAGCGGGGTGACGATGATCATCACCAGCAACGTCAGGGCGATGATGGCCAGGGCGTAGTTGCCGGTGATGTCATAGAAGAACGCCAGAACGGAGGCGAAGGCTTTGAAGAATGCGTCCATGGGTTATGCAGCCTTCTTTCGGGGCACAGGGTCCCAGCCATGGCCACCCCAGGGATGGCATCGGCCGAGTCGTCGGAGCGACAGAAGTGATCCACGGATCAGGCCGTGAACCTCGAAGCTCTCGAGTGCGTAGGTGGAGCAACTGGGTTCGAACCGACAAGGGGAGACCCGGCCGGCGAACAACCATTGATAAGCCCGGATCACGAGATGGGGGCCGCGGGCAAGAACTGGAACGGTCGGAGGCGTCCGCTCCACCACCGAGGTTTCCTCAACGAGGATCTCGCTCATGATGCCCTCGGAGCGAAACGAGCGAGACAGGAATCGACCTCGCTGAGCAGCGTCGTGCGATCGAGTTCGGCGACGCCCGGCTTGAGGGTGAACAGATACGCACCCGGCGCCATCGACTCCGAAACCGAGCGCAGATGGGCTTGGACCTGCCGCCGAACGCGATTGCGCTCCACCGCGGATCCGACCTTTCTGGAAAGGGCGAATGCGACTCGCGGTGGTTCAGCCGGCGTACCCACCGGTGCTGCAGCGAAGGTCACGGAGACACAGCCCGCATGGGCGCGTCGACCACGACGACGGAGCTCGACGAACGAGCGACGGTCACGGATTCGCCAGATCAGGCCGACAGGCGAGCGCGGCCCTTGAGACGACGGGAACGAAGAACGTTCCGGCCGGCTCGAGTGGCCATGCGATGACGAAAGCCGTGCTTCTTGGCTCGGCGGCGATTGTTGGGCTGGAACGTGCGCTTCACTTTGGGCCTCCTCGACCATCGGGCCTCCCTGCAGCCTTCGGGTCGATGCTGATCGACAGATGTAATGGTTCCATGCTCGCAACACCGAGCATGCCGGGAACCGTTCGGCCCGCCACGGTAGGCGCGACCTACCCGCTGCGGCAACATCGGGTCCGTGCTACCGTCGCCGACCCATCCACGAAGCCGCCATTGAGCTCCGTGGATCGGACACGGGCGAGTGCACTGTTGGACGGTTCGACCCCATGGTCGCTCCGGTCATCAACTGGTACGAAGAGAGGCCACCTCGGGGGTCGACGAATCACCGGAGCAGACTCCCCAGCAGTGAACTAGGTTTTCCACAAGTGTGGACGTCACTGTGGACCTCACGGGTCGACGGGAGCATCGGTGCAGGTAGAACAAGCAGATCAGTTGTGGACAGCGTGCGCAGGAGTTCTGCGCGAGCAGGTCTCCGAGGCCGTGTGGATGACCACGTTCTCGGCTGTTGTCGCGCTGCGCGTCGAGGGCAACCAATTGCGGATCGCTGTGCCGAATTCCCTGGTGAAAGAGCGCATCGAGAATCGCTACCTTCCTTTGGTCAACGGGGTTCTCGGCGATATCGGCAAGTCTGGGATGCAGTTGGTGATCGAGGTTCGCACCGACGATGCGCCCCCCTCTACCGAGTCGACAGAAACATCGCCGACTCCAACAACTGAGACTGTCAACGATTTCCACAACTCTGTCCACAGCCCCGATCGCAGCCTGTTGACAAACACCCAAAATACTGTGGACAACAGTGAGCAGTCTGGGGAACTCGGCCTCAAGGTCTCACCCCGATACACATTTGACGCGTTCGTCACCGGCACCTCGAATCGTTTCGCCCATGCCGCCGCTATGAGCGTTGCGGAGACGCCGGCGCGTTCCTACAACCCCTTGTTCATCTATGGCGATGCCGGATTGGGCAAAACCCACCTGCTGCAGTCCATCTCGAACTACGTCCGCGAGAACTACGTCACCTATCAGGTGCGCTACGTCTCCACCGAGCAGTTCCTCAACCAATACGTCGAGGCCATCCGGCAGAACACCCTCAGCGAATTCAAGAAGCGCTATCGCGAAGTCGATGTCCTCCTGCTCGACGACATCCAGTTCATCGAAGGCAAGGAAGGCCTCCAGGAGGAGTTGTTCCACACCTTCGAGTCGCTTTATCAGGCGAACCGCCAGATCGTGCTCTCCTCCGATCGTCCCCCTGATGCGATCTCCACACTTGAGGACCGTCTCCGCAGTCGGTTCAAAATGGGTCTCACCACCGAGATCAACCCCCCCGAACTCGAGACCCGCCTTGCTATTCTGCGCAAGAAGGCCGAAGGCGAGCCCATCATCCCGTCTCCCGAGGTCCTTGAATTCATCGCTTCGAACATCACCAGCAACATCCGTGAGCTCGAAGGGGCCCTGATCCGGGTGTGCGCCTACGCCAGCCTCACCAGCCAGCTACTTGACGTCCCGCTTGCGGAGTTCGTTCTCGACGATCTCATCTCCGACACCCAACCCCGACCACTCACGCCTGACCTCATCCTCGAGAAGACCTCAGAGATGTTCGGCTTCCCGATCGATGAGATCCGCGGACAGAGTCGTCGACGACCATTGGTCACCGCCCGACAAGTCGGGATGTACGTCATGCGGGAGCTCACCGATCTCAGCTATCCGGCCATCGCCCGCGAATTCGGCGGACGCGATCACACCACCGTGATCCATGCCGTCGAGAAGATCGGCGGTCTCATGAAGGAACGCCGGCAGATCTACGACCAGGTCACCGAGTTGGCCCAGCGGATCAGGAGCGGTGAATGACCAGTTCCGTGAACCTCGCCGCTCACCCTGAAAACGAACACCCGCGCGGTGCACAACCCTGTGGACGACAGCGCGCGACCCCGTGGATGAGGGAGGGAGAACCGGTCGGTCATCCCCCGAACAGCCGCGCGGTCCTGCAAACCTGTGAATACCTGTGGAAACACCGCGCGGCCGGAAACATGGCTCACGCTGGGACAATGCGCCTTCATCCACAATCCACAGCACCTATTACTACTACTGCCTTTCATAGCTTCTTCCTGATCACAACTGAAAGCGAGTCGATGTGAAGTTCCGTTGTGAACGAGACCCCTTGGTCGACGCCCTGACCACCGCCTCACGAGCAGTTACCTCCAGAGGCAGTTCTCTCCCTGTGTTGTCGGGGCTCCGCCTTGATCTGAAGGGTGACCAACTCCTGGTCACCGGTAGCGATCTCGATCTCACGATTGCTGTTCGCGCTGCAGTGAGCGGCGAACGCGACGGCACCGCGATCGTGCAGGCCAAACTGCTCACCGACATCATCAGGAACCTCTCATCCGGTGCGGTCACCTTCGAGGTCGACGACGAGGAAGCCAGGATCAGTTCCGGCCGGTCGAAGTTCGCTGTGCGCACCATTGCCGCCCACGAGTTCCCGCAGCTACCCGAACCGGCCGAGAACTCCGTCGTCATCGACGCTGCACTGCTCTCTGATGCACTTCGCCAGGTGGTTTCGGCCGCCAGCACCGACGAATCACGGCCCGTGCTCACTGGTGTGCTCATGGCCGCCGAGGGAACGGGGCTCCGGCTCGCCGCCACCGACTCCTACCGTTTGGCCGTTCGTGATCTTCCCGGCACGTCAGTCCTGGCCGAGGGTCAGCAGGTGCTGGTCCCATCGATGGCCCTCAAGGAACTCGGGCGTCTGCTCAGCACGGCTGAGGTGGTCACTCTTCGACTCGGTGAGCGAGATGTCACGTTCGACGTCGACGACGCCCGCCTCACCAGTCGACTCATCGCCGGCGATTTTCCGCCGAACTATCGGTCGCTGATCCCGACCGCTCATCCGAATCGCTTGACCGTCGGCCGTGAGTCGCTCATGGAGGCACTGCGTCGTGTGCGTCTGCTCGCCAAGGACGCCACACCGGTACGACTCGCGCTGCGCAGCGATGGGGTCGATCTGTTGGTGAGCAGTCCGGAACTCGGGCAGGCCCGTGAGGAGATCGATGCCCAACATGAGGGCGAGGAACTCACCGTGGCGTTCAATCCCGAGTACCTCATGGCTGGTCTCGATGTGATGCCCGGCGACGAGGTCATCCTCGAGACCGTGCACCCCCAGAAGCCGGCTCTGCTGCGCAGCAGCGAGACCCCTGACTTCCTCTACCTGCTCATGCCCGTCCGGGTTCCCTGATCGGTCCGTGCATCTCCAACGGCTCTGGCTCACCGATTTTCGCTCCTACTCCACAGCCGAGCTGCAGTTCGCTCCCGGCCTGACCGCTCTGCTCGGGGCGAATGGACAGGGAAAGACGAACATCATGGAGGCCGTCGGCTATCTCGCCACGCTCTCGTCATTCCGTGGCGCCCCGACCGAGGCACTCATCCGCCGGGGTGCCGCCAGTGCCGTGGTGCGAGCCGAGGGTGAACGGGAGGGACGATCACTTCTGATCGAAGCTGAGATCACATCGTCGGGTCGCGGCCGGGTGCAGGTGAACAAGCAACGCCTGTCCCGCACCCGAGATCTCCTCGGTGCACTGCGAGTCTCGGTCTTCTCGCCGGATGATCTCGAACTTGTCAAGGGCGGACCAGCCGAACGGCGTCGGTATCTCGATGAGACGCTCGTTGCCAGGCGGACCTCTCTCGACGCGCTGCGCACCGACCTGGATCGCATTCTGCGCCAACGCAATGCGCTGCTGAAACAGTCCGGAGGTCGGTTGAGTGCCGAGATCGAGGCGACCCTCATGGTCTGGGATGCGAAATTGGTTGATGTCGGTGAGGCGCTGGCCGATGCCCGGGCCGCGCTCATCGAGGATCTCGCCCCGGTCCTGACGTCCTCCTACGACCATGTTGCCGGTCAGTCGGCGCACGTCGGAGCGGTGTACGAGGCCCCATGGCGAGAGGCAGGATTGGGAGCAGCACTCGCCGCAGTTCGTCGCGACGAACTGCGGCGGGGGACGTCGCTGGTCGGCCCGCACCGGGACGAACTGCAACTCACTATCGATGGGATGCCCGCCCGTACCCATGCATCACAGGGGGAGCAGCGTTCTCTGGCCCTTGCTCTCCGACTGGCCGCACATCAGGTGGTGACCGAAAGCACGGGCACGCCCCCGATCTTGCTGCTCGACGATGTGTTCTCCGAACTCGATCCCGATCGGAGTTGGGCATTGCTCGCCCACCTACCGGTCGGTCAGACCCTGTTGTCGAGTGCCACCGGTCTGCCTCCCGGCGCCCACCCGGAGCAGATCTTCCGTATCGAGGACGGTTCGGTGAGACCGTCATAGGGCATCCGTACACTCGCGCTCATGCCCTGGGAGCCATTACCTGACCGTCACGAACCCGAACCGGCACCCATGAGCACCGGACTCGACCGACTCGTACGCCATCTCGGGGGTTCTTCGGCCGATGCCATGACCACCCTGTTCGAGCGCTGGAGCGAGTTCGTGGGTGAGACCATGGGCGCCCATTGCCGACCGGTTTCATTGCGTGGCGGCGTGTTGCTGGTGGCGGTCGACGACCCGGCCTGGTCCACCGAGGTGAGGTTTCTCGAAACCACCCTCATTGCCCGCCTCAACGCCGAGATGGGCGAATCTGCGATCGGTTCGATCGAGGTTCGTGTGCGGCCCCCAACGGGCAGAAACACCTAGGGAAATCCCCTGTTTTCACCACTCGCGCTGGTAGAATTCTGGGGCTGTGATGCAGTCAGTCATGACCATCGTGAGTCTGCCTGACAGAGCAATCACATGACGGATGCATTGCCCGAGCGATCGGGAAGTTCGCAGGACCGCGCCGTTCGAGAGATCGAACGATTCGGGGCATCGGACCGCTCGGAACATCGAGCCGGACGATGTCGCAGGACAACCGGGCGTTCGATCCACGAACGGCTCGAACAAGAACCAAGAGGGGAAGCTCGCAGCGTGGCGAAAACCACCGGAGATTACGGAGCCAAGGACATCACAGTCCTCGAGGGCCT
>Ga0209084_1001251_pt1 | contig 21812 bp, 29 predicted proteins | sample C_130820_MF_Meta_FD_187309 | JGI IMG/M metagenome (GOLD analysis project Ga0209084, IMG submission 187309) | Freshwater microbial communities from Lake Croche, Canada to study carbon cycling - C_130820_MF_MetaG (SPAdes) (version 2) | ecosystem: Environmental > Aquatic > Freshwater > Lake...
GTGACCACCGAGTATCTGGTCAGCGCCGACCAGATTCAGATCAAGATGGCCCAGGGCGCCAAGCCCGGTGAGGGCGGCCAGTTGCCCGGCGGCAAAGTGTCCGAGTACATCGGCAAGCTGCGCTACTCGGTGCCCGGCGTGGGTCTGATCTCGCCCCCGCCGCACCACGACATTTATTCGATTGAGGACCTGGCCCAGCTGATCCACGACCTGAAAAACGTGGCGCCGCACTCGGGCATCAGCGTCAAACTCGTCTCCGAGATCGGCGTGGGCACGATTGCCGCCGGCGTGGCCAAGTGCAAAGCCGACCATGTGGTGATCGCCGGCCATGACGGCGGCACGGGCGCCTCGCCCTGGTCGTCCATCAAACACGCGGGCAGCCCCTGGGAAATCGGCCTGGCCGAGACCCAGCAAACCCTGGTGCTCAACCGCTTGCGCAGCCGCATCCGCGTGCAGGTCGATGGCCAGATGAAAACCGGCCGCGACGTGGCCATTGGCGCTTTGCTGGGCGCCGATGAATTCGGCTTTGCCACCGCGCCGCTGGTGGTCGAGGGCTGCATCATGATGCGCAAATGCCACCTCAACACCTGCCCTGTGGGCGTGGCCACGCAAGACCCGGTGCTGCGCAAAAAGTTCTCGGGCAAGCCCGAGCACGTGGTCAATTACTTCTTCTTTATCGCCGAAGAAGTGCGCCACATCATGGCCCAGCTGGGCATCCGCAAGTTTGACGACTTGATCGGCCGCGCCGACCTGCTCGACATGCGCCAAGGCATAGACCACTGGAAATCGCGCGGCCTGGACTTTGGCCGCTTGTTTGCCCAGCCGCAGGTCAGCGCCCAGGTGGCCCGCTACCAGACCGAAACCCAAGACCACGGTCTGGAAAAAGCCCTGGACGTGCGCCTGATCGAGAAAAGCCGCGCCGCCATTGACAAAGGCGAGCGCGTGCAGTTCATGGAGGTGGCGCGCAACGTCAACCGCTCGGTGGGCGCGATGCTCTCGGGCGCGCTGACCAAAGTGCACCCCGAAGGCCTGGCCGATGACAGCATCCGCATCCAGCTTGAAGGCACGGGCGGGCAGTCGTTTGGCGCGTTTTTGTGCAAGGGCATCACGCTTTACCTGATTGGCGACGCCAACGACTACACCGGCAAAGGCCTCTCGGGCGGACGCGTGGTGGTACGGCCGAGCATCGACTTTCGCGGCGACGCGGTGCGCAACACCATCGTGGGCAACACCGTGATGTACGGCGCCACCAGTGGCGAAGCGTTTTTCAGCGGCGTCGCTGGCGAACGCTTCGCGGTGCGCTTATCGGGCGCCACCGCCGTCGTGGAAGGCACGGGCGACCATGGCTGTGAATACATGACGGGCGGCACCGTGGCCGTGCTCGGCCTGACCGGACGCAACTTTGCCGCCGGTATGAGCGGTGGCATTGCCTATGTGTACGACGAGGATGGCCAGTTTGCCAGCCGCTGCAATACGGCCATGGTCAGCCTGGAGTCGGTGCTCAGCAGCCGCGAGCAGGAAATCCAGGTCGACAAAGCCGTGTGGCACCGTGGCCAAAGCGACGAGGCGCAGCTGCGCAAATTGCTCGAAGACCACAACCGCTGGACCGGCAGCAAGCGCGCCCGCGCCCTGCTGGACGACTGGGAGAGCGCACGCGGCAAGTTCATCAAGGTATTCCCCTTGGAATACAAGCGCGCGCTGGCCGAAATCCACGTTGCCAAAGCGGCCGCCCCCGCGCCGGCGCCGGCCAAACCCAAGCGCGCCGCCACTGCCGCGCGCTAAGCGCGCGGATCCAACCGATACCACCGATCACACAGGACCAGCACCATGGGAAAAGTTACCGGATTCATGGAATTTGAGCGCGTCGAGGAGGGCTACCAGGCGGTGGCCACGCGCGTCAAAAACTACAAAGAGTTTGTTATTGGGCTCGACGCCGAGCAGGCCAAAATTCAAGGCGCGCGCTGCATGGACTGCGGCACCCCGTTTTGCAATAGCGGCTGCCCGGTCAACAACATCATTCCCGATTTCAACGACCTGGTCTTCCAGGGCGACTGGAAGCAGGCCATTGAGGTTTTGCACAGCACCAATAATTTCCCGGAATTTACCGGCCGCATCTGCCCCGCGCCCTGCGAGGCGGCCTGCACGCTCAATGTGAATGACGAGGCGGTTGGTATCAAGTCCATAGAGCACGCCATCATCGACCGTGCCTGGGCCGAAGGCTGGGTACAGCCCCAGCCCGCAGCGGTGCAGACCGGTAAAAAAGTGGCCGTGGTGGGCTCAGGCCCTGCGGGCATGGCGGCAGCCCAGCAACTGGCGCGCGCCGGCCATGCGGTGACTTTGCTGGAGAAAAACGACCGCGTCGGCGGCCTGCTGCGCTACGGCATCCCCGATTTCAAGATGGAAAAGTCGCACATCGACCGACGCATGGCCCAATTGCAGGCCGAAGGCGTCACCGTGCGCACCGGCGTTTTGGTGGGCGAATGGCCCCAAGACTCCAAGGTCACCAACTGGGCCAAGGAAAGCATCTCGGCAAAGCAGCTGCAAAAGGACTTTGACGCCGTGCTGCTGACCGGCGGCTCTGAGCAGTCGCGCGATTTGCCGGTGCCCGGGCGCGAGCTGGACGGTATTCATTTCGCCATGGAATTCTTGCCCCAGCAAAACAAACTCAATGCCGGCGACAAAGTCCCGGGCCAGTTGCGCGCGGACGGCAAGCACGTCATCGTCATCGGTGGCGGCGATACCGGCTCGGACTGCGTGGGCACCTCCAACCGCCATGGTGCGGCCAGTGTGACCCAATTTGAAGTCATGCCCCAGCCGCCCGAAGTGGAAGACCGGCCGCTGACCTGGCCTTACTGGCCCCTGAAAATGCGCACCAGCTCCAGCCACGAAGAGGGCTGCGTGCGCGAATTCGCAGTCTCAACCAAGTCTTTTGCCGGTGAAAAAGGCAAAGTCAAAAGTCTGACCACCGTCGAGGTGGAAATGAAAGAGGGCAAGCTGGTCGAAGTTGCCGGCACCGAAAAGACCTACCACGCCGATTTGGTGCTGCTGGCCATGGGCTTTGTGCATCCGGTTGCCAGCGTTTTGGACGCTTTTGGCGTGGCCAAAGACGCCCGCGCCAACGCCAAAGCCAGTACCGAGGGCCAGGGCGCCTATGCCACCAACGTGGCCAAAGTGTTTGCTGCCGGCGATATGCGCCGTGGCCAGTCGCTGGTGGTCTGGGCCATCCGCGAGGGCCGCCAGGCGGCCCACGCCGTCGATGCATTTTTGATGGGCCAGAGCGACCTGCCGCGCTGATGCGGCCCCGCCCGGCGACAAACCGGGCGTAAAACTGTGCAAAGACGCCAACCAAGCAAGGGTTTCCCCTGTGGTTTGGGCCTGTGCGTCACGGCGATCCCTTATGATGGCCGGTTACTTATTGAGACCATGCCGGCCGTTCTTGACCCCCTCGTAAAAATCGACAACCTGACATTCGGGTACAGCGAACGCGTTGTCCTGGAGGGCACGTCGTTTCATATTCCTAGGGGCAAGGTGACAGCGCTCATGGGCGCCAGCGGCGGGGGGAAAACCACCTTGCTGCGCCTGATCGGCGGGCAAATCCGCGCCCAGGCGGGCCAGATTTTGTTTGATGGCCAAGACATTGGCGCCATGAACCAGACAGCCCTGTACAGCGCCCGCCGGCGCATGGGCATGCTGTTTCAGTTTGGCGCTTTGTTTGCGGATTTGTCGGTTTTTGACAACGTCGCCTTCCCCTTGCGCGAGCACACCGATCTGGCAGAAAGCCTGATTCGTGACATCGTGCTCATGAAGTTAGATGCCGTCGGTTTGCGCGGCGCCCGCGATTTGATGCCCAGCGAAGTCTCCGGCGGCATGGCCCGGCGCATTGCGCTGGCGCGCGCTATTGCCTTGGATCCCGAGCTGGTGATGTACGACGAGCCTTTTTCCGGTCTGGACCCGATCTCGCTGGGTACGGCGGCCCACCTGATCCGCCAGCTCAATGACACCATGGGCCTGACCAGCGTGTTTGTGTCGCACGAGCTGGAGCAAACCTTTGCCATCGCCGACCATGTGGTGATTTTGGCCAACGGCCGCGTCGCCACCGAAGGCACGCCCGAGCATGTGCGCCAAAGCACCGATCCGCTGGTCTACCAATATGTGCACGCCCTGGCCGACGGCCCGGTGCGCTTTCATTACCCGGCGCCGCCGATGGCGCAGGATTTCGGAATCGGAGCGCGCTGATGCAGCCCCACGCTCTGGCTACCCTGGGTTTTGCTGTGCGCCGCAAGTTGGCCCACATTGGCTACGGCGCGCGCCTGTTTGTGCGCCTGCTGCTGACCGGCCCGGCCAGCTTGCAGCGCTTTGGCCTGATTCGCGACCAAATTCACTTCTTGGGCAATTTCTCGCTGGTCATCATTGCGTTTTCCGGCCTGTTTGTCGGCTTTGTGTTTGGTCTGCAGGGCTATTACACCTTGCAGCGTTACGGCTCCTCCGAAGCGCTGGGCCTCTTGGTGGCGCTCAGCTTGGTGCGCGAATTGGGGCCGGTAGTCACCGCTTTGCTTTTTGCCGGACGCGCCGGCACGTCGCTGACCGCCGAGATTGGCCTGATGAAAGCGGGCGAGCAAATCAGCGTCATGGAAATGATGGCCGTCGACCCGGTCCAGCGCGTACTGGCGCCGCGTTTTTGGGGCGGCGTGATCGCCATGCCTTTGTTGGCGGCGGTGTTCAGCGCCATGGGCATTATTGGCGGCTGGGTGGTCGGCGTGGTGATGATTGGTGTGGACGCGGGCTCGTTTTGGAGCCAGATCCAAGGCGGCGTGGACGTCTGGCGCGACGTGGGCAACGGCGTCATCAAAAGCATTATTTTTGGGTTCACCGTGAGTTTTATCGCGCTTTTGCAGGGCTACGAGGCCCAGGCCACGCCCGAGGGTGTGGCCAGCGCCACCACCCGCACCGTGGTGATGGCCTCGCTCTCGGTCCTGGTTCTTGATTTTGTATTGACCGCGATGATGTTCACCATCTGACGCGCATTGAAGAAAGTATTCGCATGCAACGCTCTAAAAATGATGTCTGGGTTGGGCTTTTTGTGCTCATTGGCGCGGTGGCGATTTTGTTTTTGGCGCTGCAGTCGGCCAATTTGCTCAGTCTCAATTTTCAGTCCACCTACAAAGTGACCGCCAAGTTTGACAATGTGGGCGGCCTGAAAGCCAAAGCCGCCGTGCGCAGCGCAGGCGTGGTGGTCGGTCGGGTGGAAAAAATCTTGTTTGACGACAAAAGCTTTCAGGCCACCGTGTACTTGTCCATGGAAAGCCGCTACGCATTTCCCAAGGACAGCTCGCTCAAGATCCTGACCAGCGGCTTGCTAGGCGAGCAGTACCTGGGCATCGAGGCCGGCTCCGAAGAGGCCACTTTGGCCAGTGGCGACACCATTGCCAGTACCCAGTCGGCGGTTGTGCTCGAGAGCCTGATCAGCCAGTTTTTGTACAGCAAAGCGGCCAACGGCGCCGGACCTAAGCAGGGCGATTGATGGCAATTGCAATGCTGCCCGGCGTACGCGCCGGCCTGCGCCAGGGCTTGTTGGGGCTGGTTGTGGCGCTGGCCTGCGGGCTGAGCAGCGCCGCCACGCCCGCGCCCACGGACCCCTGGGAGCCGATGAACCGCGCGATTTACGGATTTAATGACGCCTTGGACCGGGTGCTGGTCAAACCCTTTATGCAGGTTTATGTCCAGGTCTTGCCGCACTGGGCGCGCCGGGGCGTGAACCATTTTTTTGGCAATCTGACGGATGTCTGGTCTGTGCCCAATAACGCCCTGGCGCTGCGGCCCAAGGCGACCGCTGACAGCATCAAACGGGTGGTCGTCAACAGCACCATCGGTGTTTTTGGCCTGATTGATGTCGCCTCCGAGTGGGACATCGACAAGCATCCCGCCGATGCCGGCGTCACCTTGGGGCGCTGGGGCATTGGGGCCGGCCCCTATGTGGTGCTGCCGTTTTTGGGCCCGCGCACCCTGCGCGAGGTGGCCATGCTGCCCGTGGATCGCTGGGGCAATGTGGCCAACCATGCCGATAGCATCGACACCCGCGATGCGCTGATGGTGATGAGCTTTATCGACCTGCGGGAAACCTATTTGCAGGCGGGTGACGTGATCAAAGCCGCCGCGCTGGACCCTTACACTTTCACCCGCGACTCTTATTTGCAGCGCCAGCGCTACCTGCTGAACGACGGCGACGATCCTGATCCGCCCGAGGACCAACCGTAAAATGCGCCAATTGCGCGGCCCAAGGCGGCCCTGCGCGCTCGCACAAACCAGGGAAAACCATGCATCACCGGATTTGGACTTATTGCTGCGCCTTCGCGGTCAGCGTGCTGCTTTTGGCAGTTAGCCCTATGGCCCGCGCCGAGGACGAGGCGCCGGACGCCTTTGTCAAGCGCATCTCGACCGATGTCCTTGAGACCATCAAGGCCGACAAAAGCATGCGCAGCGGCGATCTGGGCAAGGTCATTGCCTTGGTGGACACACGCATCATGCCGCACGTCGATTTCCAGCGCATGACGGCTTCGGCCGTCGGCCCAGGTTGGCGCCAGGCCAGCCCCGAGCAGCAAAAGCGTTTGCAAGAGGAGTTCAAAATCTTGCTGGTGCGCACCTATTCGGGCGCACTGTCGCAAATTAGCGACCAGACGATTTTTATCAAGCCTTTGCGCGCAGCGCCGGAGGACAAAGAAGTCATCGTGCGCAGCGAAGTGCGCGGCGGCAGCGACCCCATCCAGCTGGACTACCGCCTGGAAAAAACTCCCGGCCAGGGCGCAGGTTGGCGCATTTACAACCTCAATGTGCTGGGGGTCTGGCTGGTTGAGACCTACCGCAGCCAGTTTGCCCAGGAAATCAATGCCAAAGGCATTGACGGCCTCATCGACTCGCTGGCCGCGCGCAACAAATCTAACAGCAAAAAGTCCTGACATGCTCAGCCTGCCCCAGCGTGTCACCCATGCGCTAGCCAATAGCTGCCTGGCCGCGCTGAGCGCGCAGTTGCCGCAAGCGCCCCAGCGCGTGGCCCTGGATGCACAGCAATTGCAAGAATTTGATTCCTCCGTGCTCGCGGTCGTGCTCGAACTGCGCCGCGTGTGCCTGGGCCTGAACAAAGAACTCGTGCTCACCGACGCACCCGAGCGCCTGCTGGCGCTGGCGCGCCTGTACGGCGTGCACGCTTTGTTAGTGCCGACGGCTCCGGCGAATGCCGCTTAATCCTTAGTCCTGTCGGCCGCGCCACCGGCGCGCAGGTCTTTCTGGCGGTCGCCGCCCGCGTCCGTGACCGGGGCGTAAAATTAAACGCTTATGCCCGCAATTTCCTTTCAGTCCATTTCCAAGTCCTATACCTCGCCCAAAGGCCCCGCAGGCAGTACCTTTCTAGCCGTTGACCATGTCAGCCTGGACATCGAAGAGGGCGAATTCTTTGGTTTGCTCGGCCCCAACGGGGCCGGCAAGACCACCATGATCAGCATGCTCGCCGGCCTCACGCGTCCCAGCGGCGGTTCGGTCAGCGTCTTGGGCAGCGATGTGCAGCGCGACTATGCGCAGGCACGCCGCAAGCTCGGCGTGGTGCCCCAGGAGCTGGTGTTCGATCCGTTTTTCAATATCCGCGAGGCTTTGCGCATCCAGTCGGGCTACTTCGGTGTGCGCAACAACGGCCTCTGGATCGACGAGCTGCTCGAGAGCCTGGGCCTGGCCGACAAGGCCCAAGCCAACATGCGCCAGCTCTCGGGCGGCATGAAGCGCCGCTTTTTAGTGGCCCAAGCGCTGGTGCACAAGCCGCCGGTGATCGTGCTGGACGAGCCGACCGCTGGCGTGGATGTCGAGCTGCGCCAAACCCTGTGGCAATTTATCGCCAAGCTCAACCAGCAAGGCCATACCGTGCTCCTGACCACCCACTATTTGGAAGAGGCCGAGGCCTTGTGCGGGCGCATTGCCATGCTCAAGTCCGGCCGCATCGTGGCGCTGGACCACACCAGCGAGTTGCTCAAGGCCGCCTCCAGCAATGTGCTGCGCTTCAAGGTCGATGGCCATTTGCCCCCGGAACTGGCGGCGCAGGCCCGTGTGACCGGGCGCATCGTGCAATTTCCGGCCAAAGAGGCGGTGGATATCGAGCGCTATTTGGCCGCCGTGCGCCAGGCCGGTTTGCTGGCTGAGGACGTCGAAATCCGCAAAGCCGACCTTGAAGACGTGTTCTTAGACGTCATGCAAAAACACGCCGGCAGCCAAGCGACCAGCCAAGGAGCAGCGGCATGAACGGCTGGCAAACCCTGTTGTACAAAGAAATTCTGCGGTTTTGGAAAGTCGCGTTCCAGACCATTGCCGGCCCGGTGCTCACCGCCATGCTGTACCTGCTGATTTTTGGCCACGCGCTCGAAGACCATGTGAAGGTCTATGACCAGGTCAGCTACACCGCATTTTTGGTGCCCGGCCTGGCCATGATGAGCTTGCTGCAAAACGCCTTTGCCAACAGCTCCTCCTCGCTGATCATGAGCAAGGTCATGGGCAATCTGGTGTTTATTTTGCTTACTCCCTTGTCCTACTGGCATTGGTTTGTGGCCTACGTGGGCGCAGCCGTGGTGCGCGGCTTGGTGGTGGGCCTGGGCGTGTATGCGGTGGCGGCGTTTTTTACACCCATCAGTTTTGCGCAGCCGGTGTTTATTGTGGTGTTCGCGGTGCTGGGCGCCGCCATGATGGGCACTTTGGGTCTGATTGCCGGGTTGTGGGCGGAAAAGTTCGACCAGCTGGCGGCCTTCCAAAACTTCGTGGTCATGCCCATGACGTTTTTGAGCGGCGTGTTTTATTCCATCCATTCGCTGCCCGCGTTTTGGCAAACCGTGAGCCACTGCAACCCGTTTTTTTACATGATCGACGGCCTGCGCTACGGTTTTTTTGGCGTCAGCGACGTGTCGCCCTGGCTGAGCCTGGCGGTGGTGGGCGGCTCGACGCTGCTGGTGTTCGCCATCGGTTTGCATCTGTTGCGCATTGGCTACAAAATCCGCAGCTAAAGCTGCCTTATCGCTATGACTGCTGACCAACTCCAAGCCCTTATCCACGCCGGACTGCCCTGCACGCATTTGCAGGTGGAGGGCGACGGGCGCCACTGGTATGCCACCATTGTCTCGGCCGCTTTCGAGGGCAAGCGCCTGATCGGACGCCACCAGCTGGTCTACGCCACCCTGGGCGAGCGCATGAAGACCGACGAAGTACACGCCCTGTCCATGAAAACCTTCACTCCCGCCGAGTGGGTGGCCCAACAGGCCTGAGCGCGCACGACCATGATCACGATTGCACTGTCCAAGGGCCGGATTTTTGAAGAAACCTTGCCGCTGCTGCAGGCCGCCGGCATCACGGTGCTGGACGACCCGGAGACCTCGCGCAAGCTGATTTTGGACACCAACCAGCCCGGCGTGCGCGTACTGGTGGTGCGCGCCACCGACGTGCCCACCTATGTGCAGTTTGGCGGCGCCGACATGGGCATTACCGGCAAAGACACCTTGCTCGAGCACGCCAGCGACTGGGGCGGCGGCAGCGCCGGCCTGTTTCAGCCGCTGGATTTGCAAATCGCCAAGTGCCGCATCAGCGTAGCCGTGCGCGCTGATTTTGATTACGCCCACGCCGTACGCCAGGGCGCGCGCCTGCGGGTGGCGACCAAGTACGTGGCCATCGCCCGCGATTTTTTCGCCGGCAAGGGCGTACACGTCGACCTGATCAAACTCTATGGCAGCATGGAATTGGCGCCTTTGGTGGGGCTGGCCGACGCCATCGTGGACTTGGTATCTACCGGCAACACCTTGCGTGCCAACAATTTGATCGAGGTCGAGCGCATCATGGACATCAGCTCGCGCCTGATCGTCAACCAGGCGGCCTTGAAGCTCAAGCGCGAGCCCATCCGCCACATCATCAGCGCTTTTGCCGACGCGCTGGCCCAGCCCGCGCCGCCCTTGCCATGAAGGCCCGCCCCCTGCGCCTGAGCACCACGCAAAGCGACTTTGACGCCGCTTTGCAGCAGCGCCTGCACTGGTCGGCCGATACCGACGCCGCCATTGAGCAGCGCGTAGCCGACATCCTGGCCGATGTCCAAAAGCGCGGCGACGCCGCCGTGCTGGACTACACCGCCCGATTTGACGGCCTGCAAGCGGCCCGCATGGCCGACCTGGAGCTGCAGCAAGCCGATTTCAAAGCCGCGTTTGAGGCCTTGCCCGAGGCGCAAAAAGTAGCCCTGCAAGACGCCGCCGCCCGCATCCGCAGCTACCACGAGGCCCAAAAACAAGCCTGCGGCCAAAGCTGGCAGTACCGCGACGCGCAAGGCACTTTGCTCGGCCAAAAAGTCACCCCGGTCGACCGTGCGGGCATTTATGTGCCCGGCGGCAAAGCGGCCTATCCGTCTAGCCTTTTGATGAACGCCATCCCCGCCCACGTGGCCGGTGTGGCCGAGATCATCATGGTGGTGCCTACGCCGGTGCGTGGCAGTGTGGCCACCGGCGGTGCGCCGGGGCAGGGCGCATTGGCCGCCGCGGGCGAGCGCAACGAACTCGTGCTGGCCGCCGCCTATGTAGCTGGCGTGACGCGGGCCTTCACCATCGGCGGCGCGCAGGCGATCGGCGCTTTGGCCTACGGCACGGCCACGGTGCCGCGTGTCGACAAAATCACCGGCCCGGGCAACGCTTACGTCGCTGCCGCCAAGCGGCGCGTATTTGGCAGCGTAGGCATCGACATGATTGCCGGGCCGTCCGAAATATTGGTCATCGCCGACGGCAGCACGCCGCCCGAATGGGTGGCCATGGACTTGTTTAGCCAGGCTGAGCACGACGAGCTGGCCCAAAGCATCTTGCTCTGCCCCGACGCCGCCTACCTGGACGCGGTGCAGGCCTGCATCGACCGCCTGCTGCCCGAGATGCCCCGGCGCGAGATCATTGCCGCCTCGCTCAACGGGCGCGGCGCGCTCATCCAGACGCGCAGCATGGAAGAGGCCTGTGTCATCAGCAACCGCATCGCCCCCGAGCACCTGGAAGTGAGCAGCGCCCAGCCGCAACGCTGGGAGCCCTTGCTGGTGCACGCCGGCGCGATATTTCTGGGCGCCTTTACCAGTGAGAGCCTGGGCGACTACTGCGCCGGCCCCAACCATGTGCTGCCCACCAGCGGCACGGCGCGCTTTTCGTCGCCGCTGGGGGTCTACGACTTTCAAAAGCGCAGCAGCATCATCGAAGTGTCCGAGGCTGGCGCCCAAACTTTGGGCCACACCGCTTCGGTGCTGGCGCACGGCGAAGGCCTGCAGGCCCACGCCCGCGCCGCCGAAATGCGCATGACGCCGGCCAAACCATGAGCGCCGACCTGCGCTTGATCCGCCCCGACGTGCAAGCCATGCACGCCTATGTGGTGCAAGACGCGGGCAGCATGGTCAAGCTCGACGCCATGGAAAACCCCTACGGCCTGCCCGCCGACTTGCAAGCCCAGCTGGGCGAGCGCCTGGGCCGCATCGCCATCAACCGCTACCCCGGCGCGCGCATCAACGACCTGCGCCAAGCGCTGGCCGCCACCATGGACTTGCCACCCGGCTACGGGCTCACGCTGGGCAACGGCTCGGACGAGCTGATCAGCCTGCTGGCCCTGGCCTGTGCCCGCCATGGCGCCACCGTGCTGGCGCCCGAGCCGGGCTTTGTGATGTACGCCATGTCGGCGCGCCTGCAAGGACTGGGCTTTATCGGCGTGCCCTTGCAAAGCGATTTTTCGCTGGACGAGGCGGCCATGGCCGCAGCCATTGCGCAACACCGCCCGGCCATCGTCTACTTCGCTTACCCTAACAACCCGACCGCCAACTTGTGGGACGCCGCCGTGCTGCGCCGCCTGATTGCGCAGGCCAGCGCCTACGGCGCCCTGGTGGTGATGGACGAGGCCTACCAGCCCTTTGCCGCGCACAGCTGGCTGCAGGAAATCCAGCAAGACCCGCAGGCCAACCGCCAGGTCTTGCTCATGCGCACGCTCTCCAAATTCGGGCTGGCCGGTGTGCGCCTGGGTTATATGGCGGGCCCTGCCGACCTGGTCGCCCAGATCGACAAAGTGCGCCCGCCGTACAACGTCAGCGTGCTCAATGCCGAGTGCGCGCTGTTTGCCTTGGAGCATGCGCCGGTTTTTGCCGCGCAGGCCGCGCAAATTTGCGCCGAGCGCGAGCGCCTGGCGCAAGCGCTGGCGGCCTTGCCCGGTTTGCAGGTGTTCCCCAGCCAGGCCAATATGATTTTGGTGCGCGTGCAGGGCGATGCTGGCGCGGCAGACCGCGTGTTCGCCGGCCTGAAGGCGCGCCAGGTGCTGGTCAAGAACGTTTCTACAATGCACCCACTGCTGGCCAACTGCCTGCGCCTAACGGTTGGTACAGCCCCCGAAAACACGCTGCTGCTTGCGGCGCTTGAGGCCTCTTTATGACCGACCCACGATCCAGTCTGGTGACCACCCCTGCCGCTGCCGGGCAGCGCAGCGCCGAAGTGCACCGCAACACCGCCGAGACGCGCATCCGCGTCGCCCTGAACCTGGACGGCACCGGCCAGGCCCGCATTGCCACGGGCATCGGCTTTTTTGACCACATGCTCGACCAGATCGCCCGCCACGGCCTGATCGATCTGGACATCGAGGCGCATGGCGATTTGCATATCGACGGCCACCACACCGTAGAAGACGTGGGCATCACCCTAGGCCAGGCTTTTGCGCAGGCGCTGGGTGAGAAAAAAGGCATCTACCGCTACGGCCACGCCTATGTGCCGCTGGACGAGGCGCTCTCGCGCGTGGTGATCGACCTCTCGGGCCGCCCCGGCCTGGAGATGAACGTGGACTTTAAAAGCGGCATGATCGGCGGCTTTGACAGCCAGTTGGCCCATGAATTTTTCCAGGGCTTTGTCAACCACGCAGGGGCCACCTTGCACATTGACAACCTCAAGGGCGAAAACGCGCACCACCAGTGCGAGACGGTTTTTAAAGCCTTTGCCCGCGCGCTGCGCATGGCCACCACGCGCGATGCGCGTGCCGCCGGCACCATCCCCTCGACCAAAGGCGCGCTCTAAAGTGATTTTGGTGCTGCCTGCTGGCGCAATCGGGCTATGACATCAGTCGCTATCGTCGATTACGGCATGGGCAATTTGCGCTCGGTCACCCAAGCGGTGATGCACGCAGCGGCTCAAGAGGGCGTCCAGGCGGTCTGGGCCCGCAGCCCCGAAGAAGTCATGGCCGCCGAGCGCGTGGTCCTGCCCGGCCAGGGCGGCATGCGCGACTGCATGGCCGAGCTGCGCGCCAGCGGCATGCTGCCCGCCGTGCTCCATGCTGCGGCGCACAAACCACTGATGGGCGTGTGCGTAGGCATGCAAATGTTGCTCGACCACAGCGAGGAGCTGGACACGCCCGGCCTGGGCCTGATCCCCGGGCGGGTGCGCAAATTTGCACTGGCCGGGCGCTTGCAGCCCGACGGCAGCCGCTACAAAGTGCCGCACATGGGCTGGAACCGCGTCTGGCAAAGCGCTGGCCCCCAAGGGCCGCACCCGGTCTGGGCCGGGGTGCCCGATGGCAGCTACTTCTATTTTGTGCACAGCTACTACACCGACCCCGCGCAGGCGGTGCATGCCGCCGGGACCACCGACTATGGCGGGCGTTTTGCCAGCGCACTGGCGCGCGATAATATTTTCGCCACCCAGTTTCACCCCGAAAAAAGCGCGGATCAGGGTTTGGCCCTGTACCGAAATTTCTTGCGCTGGGAGCCCTAAACTCGCGGGGCGTCGGCACTTGCGTGTATCGTTACACTGGTATTTTTGAATTAAGCTCTCTTTACTTGTTCTTTTCTCAGCCCAAGCACCATGCTGCTCATTCCTGCGATTGACCTCAAAGACGGTCAGTGTGTCCGCCTTCAGCAAGGCGATATGTCCCAATCCACAACTTTTGGTGACGACCCGGTGGCCATGGCCCGGCGTTGGGTCGACCAAGGCGCGCGCCGCCTGCATTTGGTCGACCTCAACGGCGCCTTTGCCGGCCACCCCAAAAACGAGCAAGCCATCCGGCGCATCCTCAAAGAGGTTGGCAGTGAGGTGGACGTGCAACTAGGCGGCGGCATCCGCGACCTGGACACCATCGAGCGCTACCTCGATGCCGGTTTGCGCTACGTCATCATCGGCACGGCTGCCGTCAAAAACCCCGGCTTTTTGCAAGATGCCTGCACCGCTTTTGGCGGCCACATCATCGTCGGGCTGGACGCCAAAGAGGGCAAAGTGGCCACCGACGGCTGGAGCAAGCTCACCCGCCACGACGTGGTGGACCTGGGCAAAAAATTTGAGGACTACGGCGTGGAGTCCATTATTTACACCGACATCGGCCGCGACGGCATGCTCACCGGTATCAATATCGAGGCCACCGTGGCGCTGGCGCAGGCGCTGAGCATTCCGGTGATTGCCTCGGGCGGCCTGAGCAATATGGCCGATATCGATGCCTTGTGCGAGGTGGAGGACGAAGGCGTTGAGGGCGTCATCTGCGGGCGCGCCATCTACACCGGCGACCTTGATTTTGCCGCCGCACAAGCGCACGCCGACAGCTTGAATGGCTGATTTCCCGGGCCACGCGCCCACCCCTGCTGGAGCGCCCATGGCGACCATTTCCCACGAAGTCTTTCAGGGCTATCCCTGCGTGCGTATTACTTTGGATGGCGGCGACAGCGCCCTGGTCGCGCTGCACGGCGCCCATGTGCTGTCTTGGACGAGCCGGGGCCGCGAGCGCCTCTACCTCAGCCCAGGCACGGTGTGGGACGGGCACGCGGCCATTCGTGGCGGCATTCCGGTGTGTTTTCCGCAGTTCAATATGCGCGGCGATCTGCCTCGCCACGGCTTTGTGCGCAACCTGCCTTGGTCCTTGGCCACCGATTTTGCGCAAGGCAGCGGCGGCACGCTGCGCATGCGCTTGGCCTCAGACGCCGCGACCCATGCGCTGTGGCCGCACGACTTTGCGATCAGCCTGGACATCAGCCTGGCACCCGGCCAATTCACCATCACGCTGGACGTGCACAACCCGGGCGCACACGATTTGCACTTTTCGGGCGCTTTGCACACCTATTTGGCGGTCAGCGACCTGCCCAACGCGGCCCTGGTGGGCCTGGCCGGCCAGGCCGAATGGGACGCCGTGCGCGACACCCATGGCGTGGGCGCCGAGCGGCTGCAATTTAGCGAGCGCTTTGACCGCGTCTACGCCGCCCCCGCTGGCGCCTTGCATTTGCAAGACCCGTCGGGGCCGGTAGAAATCAGCCGCAGCCCGAGCTGGGCCAACTGGGTGGTCTGGAACCCCGGCGAGGAGCTGAGCAACACCATGCCCGACCTGGTGCCCGACTCCTACCAGCACATGCTCTGCGTAGAGGCCGCCCAAGTGTTTGAGAAGATTGCCGTGCCCCCAGGCGCGCACTGGCAGGGTTGGCAGCGCATGCGCCTGGCCGACTAAGCGACCAAGCGACCAAGCGACTACGCGACTACGCGACGAGCACATGCTGGCTAAGCGCATCATTCCCTGCCTGGACGTGACCGGTGGCCGCGTGGTCAAGGGCGTCAATTTTGTGGAGCTGCGCGACGCGGGCGACCCGGTCGAAATCGCCGCCCGCTACAACGAGCAGGGCGCGGACGAACTGACGTTTTTAGACATCACCGCCACCAGCGACCAGCGCGATGTGATTTTGCACATCATCGAAGCCGTGGCCAGCCAAGTGTTTATTCCGCTCACCGTGGGCGGCGGCGTGCGCACCGTGGCCGATGTGCGCCGCTTGCTGAACGCGGGCGCAGACAAAGTCAGCTTCAACTCGGCGGCCATTGCCAACCCGCAGGTAATCCAAGAAGCCTCGGCCAAATACGGCGCGCAATGCATTGTGGTGGCCATCGACGCCAAACGCCGCTCGCATGAAGAAGAGCAGCGGCTGGGTAACACCGGCTTGCCCGTAGGCCCCGGCTGGGACGTGTTCAGCCACGGTGGCCGCAAAAACGTAGGCCTGTGCGCCGTGGCCTGGGCCACACAAATGGCCGCATTTGGCGCCGGCGAAATATTGCTCACCAGCATGGACCGCGACGGCACCAAAGCCGGCTTTGACCTGGCGCTCACCCGCGCCGTGAGCGACGCCGTGCCCGTGCCCGTCATCGCATCAGGCGGCGTGGGCAACCTGGACCACCTGGCCGACGGCATCCAACAAGGCGGCGCCGACGCAGTGCTGGCCGCCAGCATCTTCCACTATGGGGAATACACCGTAGGGCAGGCCAAGGCGCGGATGCGGGAGCGGGGGATCGCGGTTCGGGTTTGAGGCTGGGGTAGGCGGGACGCGGCGGATTGAAGGGGCTGGCGATGCGGCTTGCCGACAACTTGCGCCCCTTTGGCAACGGCGGCTAAAACTCTTCGGCATACGCCACCCCCCATCTCACGCACGTATCGTTTATCGCTGGTCTGAGTGGCGCTATGGCGACTAAAAAACATAATAAAAAATGAAAATCGTTTTTATTTTGACGATATAGTCATAGCACCTGACCCACTCGCGCACTTGGTCGAACAAAAGGGTGGATTGCAAAGAAGGGGTACCGGGTTCCATGGAAAATTTATATCGGCCTGAACATACAGAATATTTACCTTTAAGTCACAGTGCAAGGGACATGGAGGCATTTCAACAACAAGATGTATCGACTCGGTCTGGATGTATCAACCGTGTTTTGCGGTCTACATTACGTTAGGCCCCACAGCCACACCATGTCCGCCCCTTCCGCCTTGCCTTGGGAAGCCGTCTCTGCAATCGCAACTTCTGTAGCTGCGCTTGGCGTCTTTCTGGCGCTTTGGCAGATCTGGCTCACCAGGGCGATCGCGCAGCTTCAGTTTGAAGACGCGTTGGCACGCGAGTACAGAGACCTGTGCATCACCATTCCTGCCGAAGTCTTCCTCGGCGGCAGCATCTCGGACGAGCAGTACACAAAGACGTTCGATGAGTTCTACAGAAACATTGATCTCTCAAACGAACAGGTTTCCCTCCGGCAGCGTGGCCGCATCTCACGAACTGTCTGGGAAAACTGGTGCTTGGGCATTAAGTACAACCTGAGTCTTACAGCGTTTGCACGAGCATGGGCCGAAGTACGAAATCGTACAACTAGCTTTCAAGAGCTCCGGCAACTGGCGGAGTCCGACTTCCAAACTGACCCGAGAAGTTGGGCCAGGCATCGGCGCGGCGAGGCCTAACCCTTCCATCGAGCCTTAGCTTTCACCATGCCCACGATCGAAGTTCGAACCTACCGACTAAAGCCTGGCACCTCTGCACAATTTGAGGCAGCGATGCAAAATGCGCTGCCGATGGTGCGCGCCGCAATGAATGTCGTGGCTTTTGGGCGTACTGATCATGAGGGTCAGACTTATTTCCTTATTCGAGCTTTCTCAAGCGAAGCAGATTTGAAACGCAAGTATGATGTTTTCTACAGATCCTTGGCTTGGCGCGATGGGCCGCGCGAACCACTTGTTCAATGTATCGATACATATGTCAACACAATCGTTGAAATGTCAGAACAATCGGTGGATGAGCTTCGAAGTCAAGACGGGAAGGGACTCAATGCAAGCTGACATTTCGCTCGGGCCTGGCGTTCCACCGTCGGCGCCCCCTTAGCTCGAACGTTAAGCCCCGCGCAGCAAATGTCCTTGTCCGCTCAACTTAAAATCCGATTGGCACAGTCCAACGATGCACTTTGCCTCGGCGCACTTGCCACACAAGTATTCTTTGATACCTACGCGACGAGCGGCATCAATGCGGATCTCGCGAGCGAGGCGAAGCAAAACTACTCAGAGGAAGTCTTCGGCAGGCGCCTCGCCTCGTCCGAAGTGAGAATCGCCGTTGCCGAAGTCGGAAGCAACCTCGCAGGCTTCATTGATGTCCAAAGCAACAGCCTCTGCCCGGTCTCATCTGTCTTCGGCCCAGAAGTCCTGAGGCTCTATATTCAAGGTCCATTTCAAAGGCGAGGCCTCGGTCAGGCACTGCTGAAACATGCCGAAGATGGAGCCCAATCTCAAGGCGAGAAGGCAATCTGGCTCACGGCTTGGGTAGGTAACGCTCGGGCATTGGCCTTCTACCCGCAGGCGGGCTACGAGATGGTTGGCACCATGGAGTACATCATCAACGGCAAGACCTACGAGAATTATGTGTTCTCCAAGCGGCTGCACCTCAGGGGGGCCTAACCCTTTGCTCAAGCGGAGCGCCAACGGCGCGCCGCCAGGCCCGCGAAGCTCCCAGGTATATTTTCCTCCTCGCGGGCCGGGCGCCTTAGCGTCGTCGTCCGCTTAGCTCTACGTTATGCGTTTTCGGCCATCCGTAAACTCGGCCCGGCCTAGGTACCTGCTATCCTTCGATCATGAAAGTCAGCGATGTCCTCCGATTGCTTCAACGCGATGGTTGGAATTTGGTCGCGACAAGAGGGAGTCATCGGCAATTCAAGCACGCGAGCAGGCCTGGTCGCGTCACTGTTCCCGGAAAACCCAGCGACGATTTGGCGCCGGGTACTTTGAACAGCATATTCAAACAGGCTGGACTCAAGTGAGGTGCTATGCGCTACGCAATCGTTATTGAAAAAGCAGAAGGAAATTACTCGGCATATGCGCCTGATTTACCCGGGTGCGTGGCGACCGGGGCAACCATTGCAGAAGTCGAGTTCGAAATGCGTGAGGCCATCGTCTTTCACCTTGAAGGCTTGCGCGCGGACGGCTTGCCAGTGCCCGTAGGTGCAAGCCAAGTTGAGTACGTTGAAGTCGCCGCATAAGGGGCCATCCCATCGACGGCTTCGCCTCTCGTTGAATTTTGACGTTAGGCGTTACACAATAGTCCCTACACCGCAAACTGACGATGTCTGCATCACCGTACATTTGGACGTCCTGGTTTGGGAGTTGCGACGCTACTGCCAAGTGTTGAGCAGAGCTCGTCTAACCCTACTCACAAGTTCCGGCTCAGTGGGGGCCTGCTGGAGAAGATCCTCGAAAGTAAGTCGCACCCCAGCCGCCCGGCACTCCTTTGGAACAACCCGGCCTTCGGTCTGCGAAAGCAAACAACGGTCCGGGCGAAACACCTACTACACGCACAGAACCCGCTCTTATATTTGTATCCAGAGATGCTGGAAGAGCTACTCAAGTATGTTTTTATCCCAGACAAGTTGGCCGAGGGGTATCGCGCTCATCTTGCAAATATCAAAGCCAACCCCACTGCAAGGCCATAGCGCTCGATGACGCCTAAATCGCATGAGAAAAGCCAATGACCGTGAAAAAGCCCGTATCGCGCTGCTCATTCCGGTCTAACTTAAGGCAAGTGGATGCGCATGCCATTGCGCCGGACGAATATGCAGACTTGCCCGAACTCACTGAAGAAATGCTGTCTCGTGCCAGCTTGAACAAAGGCGGCCGGCCTGTGTCCGCCAATCCCCGCAAACCCATCTCTTTGCGCCTGCCCGCCGAGGTTATCGAGCGTTGGCGCGCCACCGGCCCGGGCTGGCAGACCCGCATGGCGGAGCGATTGAGTAAGGTCTAAGAATGGAGTCGGCTCCAGCTTGAAAACTCGTGCCAATAAACGTACGCTCTTAGGTACAGGAGCTAATCATGCGAACTCTCACAGCAAGCGAAGCACGCGCAAATCTCTACCGACTGATGCATGCGTGAGTCGATCAAAGTAGGCATGGCACAAACACCTGAAAATTGTGCCAAGGAGCTGGACTGGCGAGTTGGGAAATGGTCTACGCCAAGCATGCACAAAAAGATGCCTAAAAACTAGCTGCCAGTGGCTTGAAAAGCAAGACGCAAGAGTTACTTGCCATCATCAAGGCAAATCCATTTCAAAATCCGCCACCGTACGAGAAACTGGTTGGGGATTTATCAGGGGCTTATTCTCGAAGAATCAATATTCAGCACCGCCTTGTTTATGAAATTCTCCAACAAGAAAAAATCGTGAAGGTTTTGCGCATGTGGTCGCACTATGAATAAGCAATGCAAACCATGCCAATGCGACAAATGTTGGAGTCCGTTTGGATACGGACAATTTGGAGTTCTTTAAATCGACAACGGTTGGCTATCAGTCGCGGATCAATGCAGCGCTTCGCGTGGAAGTGGTCCGAAATTTAACGGGCCGTCCAAGTGCGATAACGCGCAAGCGCGTAGCGGCTTGACTTCGACGTTAGGCGGCGAATTCCAGCGTCAATTTGCACTTTTGGGCATCTCTGTGTAGACTTCCACACAAGGAGTACTACACATGGCTACTAATCTCGCTCTAGATCCGGATTTACTTGACCGGGTAGTCGCCGTCAGTGGAGAGCCCACGAAGAAGGCGGCCGTAACGCTCGCGCTCAAGGAGTTCGTTGCGCGCCGGGAGCAAAGGCGCGTCTCAGAGCTTTTTGGCAAGCTTGACTGGGACGCAAGCTATGACTACAAGGCGGAGCGCTCACGATCGTGACCTTGCTTGTCGACACCAGTGTTTGGTCTCTTGCGCTCAGGCGCGACGGATCAGTTGAGTCCAGAGAAGTTATCGCGCTGCGCGCGGCGCTGGGCGGCGCTGACTCGGTCGTGACGACTGGCCTAGTCTTGCAGGAGCTTCTGCAGGGTTTCAGCGGTCCCAAGGCGAGAGAGGCAATCATCCAACGCTTCGGTACTTTGCCACTGATTCAGCCCGACAGGCAGGATCACCTAGGTGCTGCCGAAGTCCGAAACGTCTGTCGTAGAAACGGCGTGCAAGTCGGCACCATTGATGCAGTACTCATACAGCTTTGTGGTCGCTATGAGCTCACCCTGTTGTCCTTGGACAAGGACTTCGCCAACGCCGCTCCCTACGTTCCCTTCAAACTTTGGGGCAACGGTTGAGGACACCGCCTACCCTGCGTTCAACGGCTGTCGCAAGCATTCGATTGAATATGACGCCGAGCTTGATCTCTTTCGCGGAGAAATCTTGAGGCTCAATGGCGGACGCTCGTCCCCTAGTCCCCATAATGAAACTGGCAAGCCACTACCAAAACCGCCACATCATCCGCCTCGTAAACCAGCCGATGCGTGTCATCAATACGGCGCGACCAATAGCCAGCTAGATTGCCCACCAGGGGTTCGGGCTTGCCGATGCCGGTGAAAGGGTCTCGGCAGGTCGCGTTGATTAGGGTGTTAATGCGTTTGAGCGTGTTGCGGTCTTGGCCTTGCCACCACACATAAGCGTCCCACCCGTCCGGGGTGAAGCGAATTTCCCTCATGCATCTAACAATTTGCGCGCCTTGGCTTTGCCCGCTTTGGCTTGCGCCACCGATCGCATCAGTGCGCGCGCGTTGGCGGGGTTGGACAAAAGGTAGAGGGTTTCTTGCATGCTGGAATAAGCTTGCTCGGACATCAAAACCGCGTTGCCGCCCTCCCGGCGGTGGATCAAAGTGGGTGCCTGGTCGTCGATGACTTGATCAATCACGGCCTTCAGTGTGTTGCGGGCGTCGGTGTAGCTGATGACTTGCATGGCGGAGACCTGTTCAGTTAGCTGTACAGGTATTTTAGGCGGATATGCCACCCCTTAACATCCCCCCTTATGACCTACTTAGACGCCATCACCTGGGACGCCAACGGCCTGGTGCCCGTTATCGCCCAAGAGCAGGGCAGCAAGGACGTGCTGATGTTCGCCTGGATGAACCGCGAGGCGCTGCAAAAGACGGCCGAGTTGGGCCGGGCGGTGTATTTCAGCCGCTCGCGCAACAAGCTCTGGCACAAGGGCGAGGAGTCGGGCCACGCGCAGCGCGTGCACGAAATCCGCATCGACTGCGACG
>Ga0209084_1001254_pt1 | contig 21770 bp, 23 predicted proteins | sample C_130820_MF_Meta_FD_187309 | JGI IMG/M metagenome (GOLD analysis project Ga0209084, IMG submission 187309) | Freshwater microbial communities from Lake Croche, Canada to study carbon cycling - C_130820_MF_MetaG (SPAdes) (version 2) | ecosystem: Environmental > Aquatic > Freshwater > Lake...
CATGCCTGGCTTTGTCGGCTTTGCGAACTGGATGATCCCCTTGCAAATTGGCGCGGCTGATATGGCTTTTGCCCGAATGAACAACTTCAGCTTCTGGCTGCTGATTCCTGCGGGCGCGATGCTGGCGGGTTCCTTCTTCATGCCGGGCGGCGCGCCTGCAGCCGGTTGGACGCTGTATGCTCCCCTGACGCTGCAGCAAGGCCCCAGCATGGACGCCGGTATTTTTGCGATGCACATTTTGGGCGCCTCCTCGATCATGGGCTCGATCAATATCATCGTGACGATTCTCAATATGCGCGCACCGGGCATGACGCTCATGAAGATGCCGATGTTTGCTTGGACTTGGCTCATCACCGCCTATTTGCTGATCGCCGTGATGCCGGTGTTGGCGGGCGCTATCACCATGACGCTGACCGATCGGCACTTTGGCACCAGTTTCTTTAACCCCGCCGGCGGCGGTGACCCGGTCCTGTACCAGCACATTTTCTGGTTCTTCGGGCACCCTGAGGTGTACATCATGATCTTGCCGGCTTTTGGCATCATCAGCCAAATCGTCCCGGCGTTTGCACGTAAGCGCCTGTTTGGCTACACCTCCATGGTGTACGCGACCTCGTCGATTGCGATTTTGTCCTTCATCGTGTGGGCACACCACATGTTCACCACCGGTATGCCGGTCACTGGGCAACTGTTCTTCATGTACGCCACCATGCTGATTGCCGTTCCTACTGCGGTGAAGGTGTTTAACTGGATCGCTACCATGTGGCAAGGCTCCATGACGTTTGAGACGCCGATGCTGTTTGCGGTCGGCTTTATCTTTGTGTTCACGATGGGCGGTTTTACGGGCCTGATTCTGGCAATGGCGCCTATCGATATCCAATTGCAAGACACCTACTACGTCGTGGCCCACTTCCACTATGTGCTGGTGGCAGGCTCCTTGTACGCCATGTTTGCAGGTTACTACTATTGGTCGCCCAAGTGGACCGGTGTCATGTACAACGAAACGCGCGGCAAGATCCACTTCTGGTGGTCGCTGATTGCGTTTAACGTGACCTTCTTCCCCATGCACTTCTTGGGGCTGGCGGGTATGCCACGTCGCTATGCCGACTACCCCATGCAGTTCGCGGACTTCAATGCCGTGGCCAGCGTCGGTGGTTTTGCATTTGGTTTGGCCCAGGTGTACTTCTTCCTCTTCGTCGTGCTTCCCACAATGCGCGGCCATGGCGAAAAAGCACCCCAGCGCCCCTGGGAAGCAGCAGAAGGCCTGGAGTGGGAAGTTCCCTCGCCCGCGCCTTTCCACACCTTTGAGACACCGCCCAAGCTGAACGTGGCTGCCAACAAGGTTATTGCGTAAGCACTATGACGCCTGAACAAAAGAAGTCCAACCTGCGCCTGGGCCTGAGCCTGGCGTCAGTGGCCGTGGTGTTTTTTGTAGGTTTCATCATCAAAATGGTCGTGTTAGGTCACTAAGACTGCGATGAACCTGAGTCACCCCAACGCGCAGATGTTTGGCAAATTGGCTGTGGTTGCCGCAACCATGTTTGCTTTTGGCTATGCGTTGGTGCCGATTTACAAGACGATTTGTGAGATGACGGGGGTCAATATTCTGGCCCTCGGTGAGCAGACAGTGCCTGGCGAGCGCGCCAGTGTGACGTCAAACACCCAGGTTGATTTGTCGCGTACGGTGACGGTGGAGTTTGACGCCAACACCGGCGGCCCCTGGCATTTCAAGCCTGAGCATCGCTCGGTGCAAGTGCACCCGGGCGAGCTCACCACGGTAATGTACGAGTTTCAAAACACCCAGAACCGCCGCATGTCTGCGCAGGCGTTTCCCAGCTATGCGCCCCAGCAAGCGGCAGCGCATTTCAATAAGCTGGAATGTTTTTGCTTTAACCAGTACACCTTGAGCCCGGGCGAGAAAAAATCCTGGCCGGTGGTATTTGTGATTGATTCAAAGTTGTCTAAAGATGTCAAGACGATTACTTTGTCTTACACGTTTTTTGAAGTCGGCGGGCAGACCCCGCCCGCGCCTGTGGCGGCCACGTCCTCGCCCAAGGCGGGCGCATGAGCACCTCGCCCGAAGCCAACGGGGTTGTGGCCAAACCTACGCTAGTGGGAAGCCTCAAGGCGGTGGCATGGTCATTTATTGGAATTCGCAGCCGCGCTGGCTTTCAAGAGGACGCACTGAAGGTCAACCCATTGCACGTGTTGCTGGCGGGTATTTTGGGTGTATTGGTTTTGGTGGTGAGCTTGATTGGGCTGGCCACCTGGGTTGTTGGTAAGTGAGCGCGCATCAGCGTGACGATATTGAATTGTTATTTGGCAAACTGGAGCTGAAATGAGTAGCACTGCACACGGCGAAAAACCGTATTATTTTGTTCCACACCCTTCGCGGCATCCGGCCATGGCCTCACTGGCTTTGTTCTTTGTGATTCTGGGCGCTGGGCAATGGGTTAACGACGTCCAATGGGGCAAGTATTCCCTGGCATTTGGAATGTTGTTTCTTTTCTATGTGCTGTTTCAGTGGTTCGGCGAGGCCATCGGCGAAAGCGAAGGCGGTCAATACAGCAGAAAAATTGATTTGTCGTTCCGTTGGAGCATGAGCTGGTTCATTTTTTCGGAAGTCATGTTCTTTGGTGCTTTTTTCAGCGCTTTGTGGTGGGCACGTTCGCATTCGGTGCCGGCACTCGGCAGTCTGGACAATGCGATTTTGTGGCCCGACTTTAAGGCCGTCTGGCCCACCTTGGCGGCCGGTGCGACGACTTCGCCTGCCGGGATTGTGGAGCCTTTCACGACCATGGGGCCGTTTTGGTTGCCCACGATCAACACGGCGCTGCTGCTCAGCTCCGGCCTGACACTGACAATCGCCCACCACGCGCTGGTGGACGGCAACCGCAGCAAAACTATCAGCTTCATGTGGCTTACGGTGCTATTGGGCATCACCTTCCTGTGTGTCCAGGCTTATGAGTACCACCATGCGTATACCGAGTACAACCTGAAGCTGAGTTCAGGGATGTACGGCTCGACCTTCTTTATGTTGACCGGTTTCCATGGGTTTCACGTCTTTGTCGGCATGCTGATGCTTTTGTTTATCACTTTGCGACTGCAAAAAGGACATTTCAAACCTGAAAGCCATTTTGGTTTTGAGGGCGCTGCCTGGTACTGGCATTTCGTGGACGTGGTGTGGCTCGGGTTGTACTTCTTGGTGTATTGGATGTAATTGCCCAGTGCGCAAAGAAAAAAGGCACCGCAAGGTGCCTTTTTCATTGTCTCGGACAATCGCTTTGCGCTTCAAGCGCCTGGGGGAATGCCGGTTGGCTGAATCCAGCCCGCTTTCCATGACAATAAAAGACAGGCAAATAGAAAGATGGATATCCCAACCCGTGCGCCCAGTGCCCGCGCCATGCGCCGAGATTTTGTAGGGCCGCCTTCGCCGCCGCGCAGCATGAAAAACAGGGCCGCCGCCAAGCAGGCCAAAATGGCCAGAAAACCAAGACTTACTAAATAGCTCATGCCAAGGATTATCTTGTGAATACTGGCCGAAAACGCTTGCTTAGCACCTTGGCTGCCGTATTTTTCGCAGCATTGGGCCTGGGTTTGGGCAACTGGCAGCTCAACCGTGCGTCGCAGAAAGAGGCCTTGCAATCGGCAATGCGGGCCCAGGCGGACAAAGCGCCCATGGACAATGCGCAAGTGCGTGCATTGGCTGCCGCCGGACACATGAACACGGTCAACGTACTCTACCATCCGGTCCAGCTACGTGGGCGCTGGATGCCCGAGTACACGGTTTACCTAGATAACCGGCAAATGCAGGCACAGGTGGGCTTTTTTGTCGTTACCCCATTGCGTATGCAGCCCGAGGGCTTGGTGATCATGGTGCAGCGGGGATGGGTGGGGCGCAACTTTACGCACCGCGAGGAGCTGCCAGTCATTGAAACGCCTGCGGGAGAGGTGGAGATTAACGGTGACATTGCCCTTGCGCCCTCCAAGCTATATGAGCCCGGTCAGACGGGCTCCGGGGTGATGCGGCAAAATCTGGATTTGGATCAGTACCGCGCTCAAACCGGTCTGCCGCTAGAGGCGTTCACGGTGCGCGAGTTGGGCGCACCATCACAGGGTTTGCGCAGGCAGTGGTCGCAGATCAACTTCGGGATCGAGAAGCACTACGGCTATGCATTCCAGTGGTTCGCACTGTCGGCATTGATCGTCGCGCTGTACGTGTGGTTTGAGTTTTTCCGCCGGCCTTCGGCACCCTCCCAGGACAATGCACCTCATGGCACCCAGTGACCCCTCTCAAGACCATCTGCTCGGGCTGACCGTGCACAGCATGCCCGCGCCGCAGGATCTGGATCCGTCGGTTACCCGCAGCGGGCGCTGGAAGATGCTCATGGTCTTGCTCTTGTGCGCTGCGCCAGTGGTGGCCTCTTACGTCACCTACTACTTTGTGCGCCCGCAGGCGAGGCAAAACTTTGGGACCTTGATAGACCCGCAGCGGCCTTTGCCCGATATGCCAGTGCGCGACCTGACTGGCGCGAGCAGCAATTTGCGCGCGCTCAAGGGCCAGTGGCTGCTCATCAGCGTGGCGGGCGGCGCCTGCGACGCTTTGTGCCAAAAACATCTGTATTTGCAACGCCAATTGCGCGAAGGCCTGGGCAAGGAAAAAGATCGGCTCGATTGGGTCTGGCTTGTCAGCGATGAGGCGCCCGTAACGGCGGCATTGACGCCCGCGCTGGCCAGCGCAACCGTCCTTCGTCTGCCCGAGTCCCAACTGCAAACCTGGCTGCAAGCAGATGGTGCACTGCCCTTGCAAAGCCATCTGTACTTGGTCGACCCGCTGGGCAACTGGATGATGCGATTTCCCCCTGGTTCGGACCTGAGCCAAGCACCCAAAATCAAGCGCGACTTAGAGCGCCTGCTGCGCGCCTCTGCCTTCTGGGACACCGCGGGCCGTTAAGCCCCTTAGTTGCACAGCGCCATGCAAACCCCGCTTTGGAACCTTTCACCGGTAGGCGGCGTGCTGCTGGTCGGTATGGCTGTGGCAGCGCTTCCCCTGCTGGCCCTGTTGCGTCATGGCCGTGCGGGCAGTTCAGGCGCGCTGGTTTCTGCGCTGACGCTGACCACCTTGTTTTTGACCTTTGATTTGGTGCTCTTTGGCGCCTTTACCCGCCTGACCGACAGCGGTCTGGGTTGCCCCGATTGGCCGGGTTGCTATGGCCAAGCCAGCCCGCTGGGTGCGCACGATGCCATCACGCAGGCCGTGCAGCGGATGCCCGAGGGCCCCGTCACTCACAGCAAAGCCTGGATCGAGATGGTGCACCGGTACCTGGCCACAGGCGTGGGCTTTTTGATACTGGTGCTCGCCTTTGCTGCGTGGCGTGCGCACCGCCAGGCCCGAAGCGGGCAGGGCGGCCTCGTACCGCATCCGGCCTGGGCAGGCGCTAGCTTGGTGTGGGTTTGTGTTCAAGGATTGTTCGGCGCCTTGACGGTCACGATGAAGTTGTTTCCTGCCATTGTTAGTTTGCATTTGCTTGGCGGTTACACCCTGCTGGCGCTGTTGACGGTGCAGGCTGCACAGTGGGGGCGCCTGCGCACTGCGACGCCTGTGCAAGCGTTGCCCCTACGCGCGAACATAGTGCTCTTTTGTGCATTGCTGCTGGTGCTGGTGCAGGCCGCTTGTGGCGCGTGGGTGAGCACCAATTACGCCGTTCTGGCATGCATGGAGTTCCCGACCTGCCAAGGCAGTTATTGGCCAACAATGGATTTTGCGGGTGGTTTTTCGCTGTGGCGCCCATTGGGCCTCCAAGCGGACGGCAGCCCCATCAGTTTTGCGGCACTGACAGCGATTCACATGGTGCACCGCTGGGGTGCAGGTTTGCTCACCGTGGCCTTGATCGCGGTAGTCTGGTATTTGCGCGCGCTCCCCGGGCTGAGGACGGCACGGCGCGTGCTGGCGCTTTTGCTGCTTGTGCAACTGGCCACGGGCTTGTCCAATGTCGTGCTGGGCTGGCCGCTGGCCGGAGCCGTGCTACACACTGGCGGCGCTGGCGCTATGGTCGTCACCCTGGTCTGGATGCTGGTGCATGGACAGGCCCAATCCTCTTTGCATCTGCCCGCGCACACAACCCTGAGAGAAGCGACGTGAACCAAGAAGCCATTCCCGCCTCCCTGCTGCCCACGATGTCGGTGGTGCGCCAGTTCCATGCGCTGACCAAACCGCGCGTCATACAGCTTATTGTTTTTTGCGCGCTGATCGGCATGGTGTTGGCAGTGCCCGGCATGCCCAGCTTGGCGCAGGTCGGGCTGGCAGCGATCGCTTGTCTGGGCATCTGGCTGGTTTCGGCGGCAGCAGCGGCCTTCAATTGCATCGTCGAGCAACACATTGACGCCAAGATGAAGCGCACCGCCTGGCGTCCCACCGCGCGCGGGCAGCTGAGCAATTTGCAGACCCTGGTTTTTTCCGCGCTCTTGTGCGCGGCAGGCTCGGCCATCTTGTTCCTCTGGGTGAATCCACTGACCATGTGGCTCACTTTTGCCACGTTTGTCGGCTATGCCGTGATTTATACCGTGATCCTCAAGCCGCTCACGCCGCAAAATATTGTGATCGGTGGCGCCTCCGGCGCCATGCCGCCGGTGCTCGGTTGGGCGGCCATGACGGGCGATGTCGGCCCTGAGGCGCTAATTTTGTTTTTGATTATTTTTCTGTGGACGCCTCCGCATTTCTGGGCCTTGGCGCTTTACCGCGTCGAGGACTACCGCAAATCGGGCCTGCCCATGCTGCCTGTTACCCATGGCAGTGAATTTACCCGCCTGCAAATCCTGCTCTATACCGGCGTGCTGTTTGCTGCCTGCCTGCTGCCATTTGTGTACGGCATGAGCTCGTGGCTGTATCTGCTGACAGCCATCGTGCTGAGTATTTGGTTTTGCGCTTATGCCTGGCGCTTGCTGCGCAATTATTCGGACGCTTTGGCGCGGACCACCTTCCGGTTTTCCTTGATCCACTTGAGCGCATTGTTTGCCGCTTTGCTCTTGGACCATTACCTTTTATGACTATGCGGCAAATTCAAACCCCGAATGCCACGCCCGCGCGGCGCCGCGTTTTGCAGCTTTTGGGCGCTGCAGGCGCCCTGCTGCTGGCCGGCTGCGGGCAGAACAAGCCGCATTTCAATTCGGTGGACATCACCGGCGCTGATTACGGCAAAGGGTTCGCACTCACAGACCACAACGGCCAGCAGCGCGCGCTGGGCGATTTTGCTGGCAAGGTGGTGGTGCTGTTTTTTGGCTACACGCAGTGTCCCGACGTCTGCCCCAGCACCATGCTGGAGTTGGTGGAAGTCAAAAAGCTCTTGGGCGCTGACGGCGAACGGCTGCAAGCCCTGTTTGTCACCCTGGACCCTGAGCGCGACACGCCCGAGTTGCTCAAGGCCTATATGACCAACTTTGACCCGATGTTTGTTGCCTTGCGGCCTACGCCCGAACAACTGCCGGTTTTGGCCAAAGAGTTCAAAATTTATTTCAAAAAAGTGCCAGGCGCAGGCGCCAACAACTACACGCTAGACCATTCGGCCGGCAGCTATGTATTTGATACCCAAGGGCATTTGCGCTTGTTTACCCGCTATGGCAGCGGTGCGGCGGTGCTGGCCGCCGATTTGGCGCAGCTCATGCGCTAGCGCGCACCGTGCCCGCCGGGTGGCAGGCTCTGGTGGCTTAGGCGTACTGGGCCAGCGCAGTTTTCATTTTTTTCATGGCCGCCACTTCGATTTGGCGGATGCGTTCGGCGCTGACGCCGTATTCGGCGGCCAAATCGTGCAGAGTCATGCCGCCGCTGTTGTCGTCATTGACCTTGAGCCAGCGCTCCTCCACGATGCGCCGGCTGCGCGGGTCCAGCACTTCAAGCGCGCTGGCAATGCCGTCCGAGGCCAGCACATCGCGCCGGTGCGCTTCGATCATGGCCAGGGGCTCGTGCTTGCTGTCGGTCAGGTAAGAGATCGGGCCGTACACCTCTTCGCCGTCGTCCGATGCCATGGGGTCGAGCATCACGTCGCCGCCCGAGAGCCGCGTCTCCATTTCCAGCACGTCATGCGCGTCCACATGCAGTTCATCGGCCATCGCCCGCACCTGCGCCGGGCTGAGCGTGTCGCGGTGCGTGGCCAGGTCGGCGGCCGCGTCTTCGGATTTGAAGCGCTGCTTCATGGAGCGCAGATTAAAAAACAGCTTGCGCTGGGCCTTGGTCGTGGCGACCTTGACCATGCGCCAGTTCTTCAGGATGTATTCGTGGATTTCGGCCTTGATCCAGTGCAGCGCGTAGCTCACCAGACGCACGCCCTGGTCCGGATCAAAGCGCTTGACCGCTTTCATCAGGCCGACATTGCCTTCTTGGATCAGGTCGCCATGGGGCAGGCCATAACCGAGGTACTGTCGCGCTACAGACACGACCAGGCGCAGGTGGGAGAGCACCAGCTTCCCGGCCGCTTCCAGGTCGTTGTCGTTTTTGTACTGACGGGCAAACAGCTGCTCTTCTTCCAGCGTGAGCATGGGCAGGCGATTGGCCGCCGAGATGTAGGCATCCAGGTTGCCAAGCGGGGGCACCAAAGACCAGGGGTTGGCCGGGGCCAGGGCGGTTTTCGAAGCGATTGCAAGTGACATGGTGGAACTCCTTGGGTCCGATGGCGCAATATTAGCACTCAACGTACGAGAGTGCTAACGCGCATGTGCGTTTTCCCTCTGGCATACGCAGCGCGTATAGTCTGCCCATGACTGAATTCGCCCAAATGTTGCAACAAAGCAACGGGAATGCCTGGTGGTTCCTTCCCAGCGCCATCGCCTTGGGGGCGTTGCACGGCTTGGAGCCGGGCCACTCTAAGACCATGATGGCTGCCTTCATCATCGCCGTGCGGGGCACCGTCGGGCAGGCGGTGCTGCTGGGCTTGTCGGCCACCTTGTCGCACACCGCCGTGGTATGGGCGGTGGCTATGGGCGGCTTGTATTTCGGCGATCGGTGGGATCTGGCGCAAAGCGGGTCCTGGCTGCAGTTGATTTCTGCTGTCTTGATCGCTGCCACCGCGCTGTGGATGGCGCAGCGCACTTGGCGCCAGGCGCACCCGCACCACCATCACCATCACCATCACCATGGGAACGACCATGATCATGGTCACGATCATGACCACCATCACCACCACGATGACGACGCACCGATGGACGACCATGCCCGCGCCCATGCCCAAGAAATTCGGGAGCGCTTCCACGACGGACAGGCCAGCACCGGCCAAATTGTGGTTTTTGGCCTGACCGGCGGACTGATTCCGTGCCCGGCGTCCATTACCGTTTTGCTTTTATGTCTGCAACTCAAGCAGGTGGCACTGGGCGCGACCTTGGTGATGGGTTTTAGCGTGGGCTTGGCGCTGACCATGGTGGCCTCGGGCGTGCTGGCTGCGTGGAGCGTGCGGCAGGTGCAAGCGCGCTGGTCCGGATGGGGCCATTGGGCTGGTCGGGCGCCTTATCTCTCTAGTGCTTTGATGTTGGTTCTGGCCGCTTCGATGGCCTGGGACGCCTGGCGTGGCTGGGGTGTGCCGCTGCACTAAGGCCGCGTACTTTCTATGGCCTCTGATCATTCGCCGCTTGGCGATGCGGCGCCCGCGATGGCGCTTGCCGACATCGCGATGCTCTTGGTCGTGGTGGTCGTTTGGGGTCTGAACTTTGCCGCCATCAAAGTAGGCGTCGCCGGTATGCCGCCGCTCTTGCTGGGGGCATTGCGCTTTGCACTGGCAGCCTTTCCGGCGGTACTTTTCTTTCGTCGGCCGGTCGTTCCGCTGCGCTGGTTTCTGCTCTATGGCATGACGATCTCGGTCGGGCAGTTTGCGTTTTTGTTCAGCGCTATCCATGTCGGCATGCCTTCGGGCCTGGCCTCGCTGGTCTTGCAATCGCAAGCATTTTTCACCATGTTGTTTGCCGCGCTGTGGCTTCAAGAGCGCTGGCAGCTGCACCAACTGGCCGGTTTGGTCTTGGCCGCCTGTGGCCTGGCGCTGATTGGCAGCGCCCATGGCGTGCAGATGCCGCTGGCTGGTTTTGCGCTGACGGTGGCCGCTGCCAGCATGTGGGCCGCCGGCAATATCGTGACCCGTGCCCTGGGCCGCTTTGGTCCGATGGACCAGCAGGCCTTCGTGGTCTGGGCCTGCCTGGTGCCGCCCCTGCCGTTTTTGGCTTTGTCCTACGCCATCGAAGGGCCGCAGGCCATCGAGATGTCCCTGAGTAACTTTCACTGGCCGTCTTTGGCGGCGCTCGCTTATCTGGCATGGGCTGCCACTTTGTTTGGTTACGGCGTGTGGACGCGCATGCTCTCGCGCTACCCGGCCAACCGCGTTGCCCCTTTTAGCCTGCTGGTGCCGCTGGTGGGTTTGAGTAGCGGCTGGCTGGTGTTTGGCGAGGCTATGCAAGCGGTGCACTTTGCCGGCGGCGGATTGCTCATGGCCGGCTTGCTGCTCAATGTGATGGGTGCGCCTCTGTTGAGGCGAAAACGGCAAAGCGACATGCCTGATCAGTCTTGAACGCGTCAGGCGCCTGCGGGCGTCCATGTTCCAATAGCAGGTTAATCCTCACTCTGAGCCATCCATGAATCCTGATGCCCAATCCTTGTGGCGCCTTCCCCAATGGGCTTTTGCGGTGCTCTTGGCCCTGTTGGGCATGCTCGGACCCTTCTCGATTGATACGTATTTGCCAGCGTTTGCCGATATTTCGGCCTCTTTGCAGACCACACCGCTGCATATGCAGCAGACTTTGTCGGCCTACCTTTTTGGGTTTGCCTTTATGTCCTTATTCCACGGCGCTATTTCGGACAGTTTTGGGCGCAGGCCGGTGGTCTTGTGGGGTTTGGCGGTTTTTACCCTGGCTTCGGTGGGTTGCGCGTTGTCGCAAAGTATTGGGCAGCTGATTTTTTTCCGCGCCATGCAGGGCTTCTCGACGGGCGCGGGCATCGTGGTGGCCCGCGCGGTGGTACGCGATATGTACCCGCCCTCGCAAGCGCAAAAAGTGATGAGCCAGATCACGATTTACTTTGGCGTGGCGCCCGCTATCGCACCTCTGGTCGGCGGGCAGTTGCTGCTTTTGGGCAGCTGGCACCTGATTTTTTGGTTTTTGACTGGCATTGGCGTGCTCCTGTGGCTGGCCAATTACCGCCTGCTGCCCGAGACGCTGCACATCAGCCAGCGCCAGCCCTTTGAGGTGCGCCACCTTTTGGCCGGTTACTGGCAACTGGGCGCCGATCCGCGCTTTGTCCTGCTGGCGCTGGCAAGCGGAATTCCGTTTAACGGTATGTTTTTGTACGTGCTGAGCGCCCCTGTGTTTTTGGGCGAGGTGCTGCATTTGGAGCCGCAGCAGTTTTTCTGGTTTTTTCTGTTCACCATCGGCGGCATCATGTCCGGTGCTTGGGTGAGCGGGCGCGTGGCCGGGCGCATCACGCCCAAACGGCAGATTCGCAATGGCTTTGTCATCATGCTGTGTATCGGGGTGCTCAATCTGGCGGCCAATGTGCTCTTCACAGCGCACGTCAGTTGGGCCTTGTTTCCGCTGGGCATTTTTGCCTTTGGCTGGGCCATGATGGTGCCCGTAGTGACCTTGCTGGTGCTGGACCTCTACCCCGAGCGCCGGGGCATGGCCTCGTCTTTGCAAAGCTTTATTGGCTCGGTGGCCAATGGCATCGTGGCCGGCGCGATATCGCCTTTGGTAATGCACTCGGCCGTCGCCCTGGCAGCAGCCTCGATTTGCATGATGGCCATCGGTCTGGGGGCATGGATGTACATCCGCCGGCGCTGGCCTGCCATTGGCAACGAGGTCCTTACGACCTAAGCCGCCTCCCAAGGGCTTGACAAGCGCCCGTCAAGCGCATGGTTGGAGGGGCAATATACTGTACATAAATACAGTATATTGCCCTCTATGTCCGCTTTGTCCCGCTTGCCAGAACCTGCTGCCATGCCTCTCGATAGCCTGCGCGCCGACGTCTGGCGCGCCGCCAGCTTGGCCCCGCCTTCTATAAAGACGGTTCCCACGGGCGAGGCGCTGCTGGACGCTCAACTGCCCGGCGGCGGTTGGCCGCGCGGAGCTTTAATCGAGCTATTGCAAGACCCTGGTGTGCACAACGAGTGGCGCTTGCTCCTGCCCGCGCTGGCGCATTGCGGCAGCGGCCCGGTCGCGCTGGTGGCTGCGCCGCACCGGCCCTTTGCCCCGGCGCTGCAGGCCCAGGGCCTGGCCGCGCAGCGTCTGCTGTGGCTGTGCGCAGCCAGAGCAAGCCCGGCCGATGCCCTGTGGGCAAGCGAGCAAGCCTTGCGCTGCGCTGCCATAGACGCCGTGCTGGCCTGGCTGCCCCAGGCGCGCCCCGAGCAACTGCGCCGCCTGCACAGCGCTGCGGCCGAGAACAACAAGCTTTTGTTTGTACTGCGCGACGCGCGGGCCCAGGCGCAGGCCTCGCCCGCTGTTTTGCGCCTGCGTATCGCGCCCGATGCGGATACAGCGCTGTGCGTGCACATCATCAAGCGCAGGGGCCCGGCGCTGGAGACGCCACTGCGCTTGGCCGCCCGACCGGCGGTTTTGTTGCGCTTGCTCGCAGCCCAATGGCCCAACCAGGGGCTGCCCCCAGTACCGATCGTGCAACCTGTGATGCAACACCACACCGGGCCGACTGCGCCGCCGGCCCGGCGTTTTGCGACATGAACCCGGGCATCAACCCCTGCTGGCTGGCGCTGGGTGTGCCCGTAGGCACGGCTGCGACCGGCCTGACCGCACCTTTGCTCGCGCTGGGCTGGTGGTCTTTGCAATTTACGCCCTGGGTGGCGCAGATCGAGGGCGCGTTGGTGCTCGAAATCTCGGCCAGCGAGCGCCTCTTTGTCGGGCGACAGGCCTTGCTGCAGGCACTTTTGGATCCGGCGCATGCGCCTTTGGCGGCCCACTATGGCCATGGCGCCAGCGCTTTGCTGGCGCTGGCCCGCCTGCGCATCGCACCGCTGCGCACCCCTGAGGCGCTGGCAGCGCCGGTGTTGGCGCCTGACGACTTGCCGGTGCACACCCTGGCAGCCGCGCAGGCGCACCTGCCCACTTTAGAGCGCCTGGGTTGCCGCACCTGGGGGCAGCTGCGCGCTTTGCCGCGCGGCGGCGTGGCCCGGCGCTTTGGCGCAGGCGTGCTGAGTGCTTTGGACCAAGCCTACGGCAGCGCGCCCGAGACCTACGCCTGGCTGCGCCTGCCCGAGGTGTTTGAGGCCTCCCTAGAGCTGACCGCTCAGGTGGAGTCGGCCCCCGGGCTGCTCTTTGGGGCGCGCCGCTTGCTGGCGCAGCTGCAGGTTTGGCTGCGTGCGCGCCAGCATGGCGTACAGGCCCTGGAGCTGCGCTGGCAGCTCGATGCGCGCCGCGCCAATGTCCAGCATCACGACGCACACCATAGTGGCGCGGGCTACGGTCGCTTGGAAATCCGCACCGCCCAGGCCACCCCGGACCCGCGCCACCTAGAGCGGCTTCTGGCCGAGCGTCTGGCCCACGTCAAGCTGCCAGCACCCGTGCTGGTGCTGGCATTGCGCTCGCTGCAGACCTGCGCTTTGCCAGGGCAAAGCCAGAGCCTGCTGCCCGAGACGCTGCACGCCGGAGACAGCCTGCAGCAGTTGCTAGAGCGGGTGGTGGCGCGCCTGGGCCCGGCCAGCGTGCTGCTTGCGCAGTTGCACTCGGACCACCGGCCCGAGTGCATGCAGCGCTGGCACAGCCCTGACAGCGCAAAGCGGCCCGCGCTCGCACGTGACGGGCCAGCCACCGCAGCCGCGCTCTACCCCAACTGGCTGCTGGCCGCCCCCCAGGGCCTTGGACTTACCCCAGACGGCTCGCCCCTCTGGCATGGCCCTCTGGCGCTGTTGGCCGGCCCCCAGCGCTTGGAACTGCAAGCCTGGGACGCCGGGCCCGGCGTGCAGCGCGATTACTACATCGCCCGCAGCCAAGCGCATGGCCTGGTGTGGGTTTATTGCGAGCGCATGTCCGGCGCCCAAACATCACGGCCCCAGTGGTATTTGCATGGAGTTTTTGGCTAAACCCCGATAATTTTCTTTAAACCCCTTTAAATCCCGGTTCTAAGTACATGTGCTAATGTCAAAGGCCACGGACTTGTATAAAGTCGGGGACACATTTATTCACAAGAGGAGACGCCATGAAGCGACGTGATGTATTGCAAACTGCTGCTGCCCTGGGATTGGGTGCCTTGCCCTTTGCGCCAGCGCAGGCCCAGTCCACCACCCTGAAAATTTCCCACCAATTCCCCGGCGGGACCATCAAAGAGGGCGATTTCCGCGACCGTTTGGTGCGTGTTTTTGCCGCCGAAGTGGAAAAACGCAGCAAAGGCGCGCTCAAGTTTGACATCTATCCTGGCTCGTCTTTGATGAAGACGCTAGCCCAGTTCTCCTCCATGCGCAAAGGCGCGCTTGACATGGCGCTGGTGCCCCTGTCCTACGCCGGAGGCGAAATCCCCGAGGTCAATATCGGGCTGATGCCCGGTTTGGTCACGTCTTACGCCCAGGCCTACGCCTGGAAAAACAAACCTGTTGGTCAAGAGTTGACACGGCTTTTGCAGGAAAAGGGCATTGTGCTCATCACCTGGATTTGGCAAGCAGGCGGCGTCGCCTCGCGCAACAAGCCCATCATCAACCCCGAAGATGCCAAGGGCCTCAAGGTGCGTGGTGGCTCGGCCGAGATGGACATGATTCTTAAAGAAGCCGGCGCCTCGGTGGTCACGCTACCGTCCAACGAGATTTACGCCGGCATGCAAACCGGCGCCATGGACGCTGCCATGACCTCGTCCACCTCGCTGATTTCCTTCCGCCTCGAAGAAGTCGCCAAGTCGCTCACCACCGGGCGCAATGGCGCCTACTGGTTTATGTTTGAGCCACTCATGATGTCCAAGCAAATTTTTGACGCCTTGCCCCAGGCCCAGCGCGACTTGCTAATGCAAGTGGGCGCCGAGATGGAAGCCTTCGCGCTGGACGAAGCTAAAAAAGACGACGTCGAAGTGGGCAGGGTTTATAAAAAAGACGGCGACTTGGTGGTGGACCTCACGCCTGCGTCCATCAAAAAATGGCAAGACCTGGCCCGTGAGACCGCCTGGAAACACTACGCATCGAAAAACGCCGGTAGCGCCAATCTGCTCAAGCTGGCGGAACAGACCCTGTGAGTCACGGTTTCGAGCTCGACCCGGGCGCGCCGGTGGGTGCGCTCGTGCCCCGCAACCGGCTCTTAGCGGTCCTGAACCGGGTCTTGCTCGCCATCAACCAAGCGGTCTTGGCGCTGTCCATGATTGCGCTTTTGCTGGGCGCGGCGGTGCTGACCTCGTCGGTGGCCACGCGCTACTTTCTGCACTGGTCCACCGACTGGCAGGACGAGGTGGCGGTCTTTTTGCTGGTGGGCTCGGTGTTCATGTGCTGCGCCTATGTGCAGTCGCTGCGCGGCCATGTTGGCATCGAGGCCCTGGCGGGTTTGTTGCCCGATGCGGTCAACTGGGTGCGCTTGCTAGTCGTCGATGTGGCGTCCATGTTGTTTTGTGCGTTTTTTACCTGGAAGTCTTGGTCGCTTTTGCATGAGGCATGGGTTGAAGGGCAAACCACTTCTAGCAGCTTTGCGCCGCCCTTGTGGATTCCTTATGGCCTGATGACAGCGGGCATGGGTTTGCTGGTCTTGCAGTTGTTTTTGCAATCCTCCGTGCGCATCATGGGCGGTGAGCAGCGCAAAGGAGATGCCGCATGAGCGCTTTGCAACTGGGGCTGGCCTATGGCGGTGTCACCCTGCTGGTCATGTTCTCGGGCATGCCGATTGCCTTTGCGCTGGGCAGCGTGGCGGTGTCGTTTATGTATTTTTTGATGCCAGCATCCTCCCTCGAGACGGTGGCGCAAAACGTATATGAAGAGATGGCCTCGATCACGCTCTTGTCCATTCCCTTGTTCATCCTCAAAGGCGCGGCTATCGGGAAGTCGCGTGCAGGGCAGGATTTGTACTCCGCCATCCACGCCTGGCTGCACAAAGTGCCGGGGGGCTTGGGCATTGCCAATGTGTTCGCCTGCGCGTTGTTTGCCGCCATGGCCGGCTCCAGCCCGGCCACGTGCTCGGCCATTGGTTCGGCCGGCATTCCGGAAATGCGCCGGCGCGGCTACTCGCCCGGCTTTGCAGCGGGCATCATCGCGGCAGGCGGTACGTTGGGCATTTTGCTGCCGCCGTCCATCGTCATGATTTTGTACGCCGTGGCTGCCGAGCAATCGCTAGGCCGCTTATTTCTGGCCGGCATTGGGCCAGGTATGTTGCTGGTGGCCTTGTTCGCCACGTACGCTTCGATGCGCGCTCGCAAGGAATACCGCATGGCGCTGGCAGTGTATGAGGCCGGTGGTGCCAAGTCCGCCTACCTGGACGTGGAGCATTTCACCATGGCGCAAAAAGTGGAAATGCTGCCACGCGTGCTGCCGTTTTTGGTGCTGCTGATTGGTGTAATGGTGGCGCTATACGGTGGTTACGCCACGCCTTCGGAGACCGCGGGCCTGGGCGGCCTAATGGCGCTGGGCTTGGTGGCTATCGTCTATGGCCTGTGGCGCCCGCGCGATGTGGCCCCGCTGCTCACCAGCACGCTCAAAGAGTCCACCATGTTGATGCTCATCATCGGCATGTCGCTGCTCTATAGCTATGTCATGAGCCACCTGCACATCAGCCAAAGCGCGGCGCAATCTATCGTGGCCATGCAACTGAGCAAATGGGTGCTGCTGGCGGTGATTCTGGCCATGGTCATTGTGCTGGGCTTTTTCCTGCCGCCGGTGTCTATTATTTTGATGACTGCGCCCATCATCCTGCCGCCGCTCAAAGCCGCTGGGTTTGACCTGATCTGGTTCGGCGTGGTCATGACCATCGTTATGGAAATGGGTCTGATTCATCCCCCGGTGGGCCTGAACATTTTCGTCATCAAAAACGTCGCCCCCGATATCCCGCTCAAAGACGTCATCTGGGGCGTCATGCCCTTTGTGGGGCTGATGTTTGTGGCGGTGTTTTTGCTTTGCTTCTTCCCGGAAATTGCTACCGGCTTGCCCAACTGGGTGATGGGGCGTAAATAGAGCATGCAGGGCCAGAGGCTCTAAGCCAGCACCGATAAAGCCCAGCCCGCCAGCGCACAAGCCGCAATCACCTGCGCCACCGGCCGCTTAAAACGTATCAAGGCCAGCGCAGCGGTGGCGGTGATCACAGCAGATGCCACATCAAAACTGCCATGCATGCCTTGCGGCCAGAACATATGCTGACCGAAGAACAGCGCCAGGCTGACGATGACGCCAACCACCGCAGCGGTAATGGCAGTGAGCGGGGCGCTTAAACGCAAATCCTGGTGCGTCGATTCGATGAAAGGCCCGCCTGCCAAGATGAACACAAACGAGGGCAAAAAAGTAAACCAGGTCACCACTGTGGCGGCTAGCGCACCGGCCAGAAACAGATGGTCTGGGCCTAGCAGCCCTTGGGTGTGTCCGCCCACATAGCCCACAAAAGCCACCACCATGATTAGCGGCCCAGGCGTGGTCTCGCCCAGCGCTAGGCCATCGATCATCTGCGCCGCCGTCACCCAGCCAAACTGCTCCACGCCGCCCTGGTACACATAGGGCAAGACCGCGTAGGCGCCGCCAAAAGTCAGCAACGCCGCCTTGGTGAAAAACCAGGCCATTTGCGTGAGCATGTGCTCCCAGCCCTGCGTCAGCATAAGCAACGCCATGGGCACGAGCCACAGCACCAGCCCAAAGGCCAGCACCTTGACCAAACCGGCCAGCGTAAAACGCGCATGCGCCGGTGTGGGCGTATCGTCGTCAATCAAGGCTGGCGCGTGCGGACCCGCCTTAGCTGCGTGACCGCCGCCCGCCTGAAACACCTGTGGCGCCAAGCGCCCGCCGATGGCGCCTATTAGCCCTGCACCCAGCACGATGGCCGGGAAAGGCGCTTGCAACACATACAGCGCAAACCAAGACAAGGCCGCCAGCGCCCACAACAAGCGGTGGCGCAAGGTGCGCGAGCCGATGCGCCAGGCCGCTTGCAACACGATGGCCATCACGGCGGGCTTGATACCGGCAAACAGCCCCGCCACCAACGCGGTGCCGCCAAACACCAAATAGACCCACGATAAGCCGATCAGGATAAACAGCGAAGGCAGCACAAACAAAACCCCCGCCACGATGCCGCCCCAGGTGCGGTGCATCAGCCAGCCCAGGTAGGTAGCCAATTGCTGCGCCTCCGGGCCGGGTAGCACCATGCAGTAATTAAGCGCATGCAAAAAACGCGCATCCGATATCCAACGCCGCCGCTCTACTAGCTCTTCGTGCAGCAGCGCAATCTGCCCCGCTGGGCCGCCAAAACTGATAAAGCCGACCTTGAGCCAAAACGGCCAGGCTTGGCGCAGGGTGATGGGGGCTGGGGCGGTTGCGGCAACTACCGGGGGGATGGGCGATTGGGTCATAGTGGGCGCAGTACTAGCAAAGTTAGTGGGATGCTACCCATGGGAATAATCTTCGACGATAGGGAGAACAAAACGAATGCACTTTATGGTACCATTAATGGTACCATAAAGTGCTATGACGAACACTGCAAAACTACTGGAACAGATGCGTCGCGAGCCAGCGAATGTACGCTTTCTTGACTTGAAAAAAATATGCGAGTTTTACTTTGGCAAACCCAGGCAATCGGGTAGTAGTCACGCCATTTTTAAGACTCCTTGGCCTGGCGATCCGCGTGTCAATATTCAGAACAGCAAAGGTAAAGCCAAGCCCTACCAAGTCAAGCAGGTAATTCAAGCAATAGAACAATTGGAAAGCAGATCATGAACACCTTGCACTACACCTACCGCGTTACCTGGTCGCCAGAAGACCAGGAATATATTGGCCTTTGCGCTGAATTTGCCTCGCTCAGTTGGTTAGCCAAAACACCAGAAAAAGCGCTCAAGGGCATTCAGAAAATAGTGGCGGATGTAGTCGCCGATTTGCAGGCCAGCGGCGAGCCCGTACCTGTGGCCTTGGCTGAGAAAAGCTACAGCGGAGAGTTTCGAGTTCGTATTCCGCCCTTGCTCCACCGGAACTTAGCACTCATGGCTGCTGAGCAAGGCGTGAGTCTCAATCGGCTTGCTAGTGCAAAGTTGGCGGCTTAAAGGTTTTCGGATAGGGGGTAACTCTATCGAGTAAAGCAAAAAATGAGGGTTTCAAAAGGTTTAACCAATCCACTGCGTTACCACTACCCCACTGCCGCCCGATAAGCCGCTTCCACCGCCCGCACAACCGTCGCATGCAAGGTTCCTAGTTTGGGTGTGTTTCCATGCGGGCTTCGGGGTGGTACTTTGAAGTAGCGCTCGGACCAAGGCAGATCCACCATGGTTTTGAAATCAAATTTGGTGTCATAGGCCAAGCCGGCCAGGGCGTAGGCGTTTGGGTGTTGGTCGCGGGTGATGGCGAATTCGCCGCGCCTGAGTGGATGCAGGTTTTGCGATGTGCCGTACACCAGGCTGAGCACATCACCATCTTCTTTGCGCGTTATGCGTATCACCAGCGCCGGTCGGGGCTTGGGGCCGGGTTCCATGCCTGGCACTTCTGGAAACAAGCACCACACGATGTCGCCAGGGGCTGGAAGCGCCCAGTGGGGTTTCATGGAAACAAGCTCTCGCTGGACAGAGTTTTGCCTTGGGGTAGGTTCTTTTGGGCGTCTTCGCGCAAAGCGCGGATTTGCTTGGCGCTGAGCGGCCCGTCGTCGGGCGCATAGGCGGGCAGTACATCGGCGGCGAATTTGGAGAGCGCCATGTGGATGACCTGGGTTTCGTTTACCTCCAGCGCTTTGGCGATTGTTTTAACGGTGCTGCGCGTCACGCCCAATGCCGTGTCTTTGGCGCGGAATTTGACGAGTAAGTTGTCGTTGGTGCTTGTCATAAGAGCCTCATTTTATATATATCTAATATATATTTTATAGTCTCACGGCACAAGTTATTTGTTACGTGCATCCGCGTCGGCTAATCAGAATCCTGTGTTTATACTGTATTTTTATACAGTATTATCAAAGAAGCCCCCGTGCCTGCCGCCACCCCGTCCCCCGCCTATGCCGAGCTGTACGCCATCAGCGCGTTCAGCTTTCAGCATGGCGCGTCTTTGCCGCAGGAGTTGGTAGCGCGGGCCAAGGCTTTGGGCTATGCGGCGCTGGCGCTGACCGATGAGTGCTCGGTGGCCGGCGTGGTGCGCGCGCACGAGGCGGCGCGTGCGGCGGGACTGCAATTCTTGCCGGGCGCTGAGTTTGGTGTGCGCGCGGTGGCGGGGGAGACGCTGTTTCGCTTCGTCGCCTTACCTCACAATTTAGAGGGTTGGGGCAATATGTGCGAGTTCATTAGCAGCGCGCGCTGCGCTGCGCCCAAGGGGCAATACGCGCTGCATTGGCAGCCTGCGCAAGGCGGCTGGGCGACCTGGCCGAGCTTGGCAGGCAATGAAATTATTTTGCTGTTGCCGCCCGCTTTGTCGGTAGAAAAAGCCTGTGCGATTGCAGCGGCTGCGCGCGCGCACTATGGCGCGCAGGTGTGGCTGGGCGCCACGCGCAGCCTGGGCGCGCAGGACGCGCTGCACAGCTTGCGCATACGCCAGATTGCGCACTTCACTGGCTTGCCAGTAGTTGCGGTGGGCGCGGTGCAAATGCATGTGCGTTCGCGCAAGCCATTGCACGATGTGATTACTGCCGTGCGCATGCGCCTGCCGGTGGCGCAATGCGGGCGCGGTTTGCAGGCCAACGCGGAGCAGCACTTGCGCAGCCACGCGCGTTTGGCTAGCTTGTTTGATGCAGAGCATTTGGGCAACACTTTGGAGATTGCCCGTCGCTGCCGTTTTTCGTTGGACAGCTTGCGCTACCACTACCCGCTAGAGGCCGTGCTGCCGGGCCAGACACCGGCGCAAACGCTGCGCCATTACACCGAGGAGGGCGCCTGCGTGCGCTACCCCACAGGCATGCCCGAGAACGTACGCGCGCAAGTGGAGCATGAGTTGGCGCTGATTGCCGAGCTGAAGTACGAGATGTATTTCCTCACGGTGCACGACATCGTGCGCTTTGCGCGCAGCCAGGGCATCTTGTGCCAGGGGCGTGGCTCGGCGGCCAATTCGGCGGTGTGCTACTGCCTGGGTGTGACCGAGGTGGACCCTGCGCGTATGAGCGTGCTGTTTGAGCGCTTCATCTCGCGCGAGCGCGACGAGCCGCCCGATATTGATGTGGACTTTGAGCACCAGCGGCGCGAAGAAGTCATCCAATACATCTACGCCAAATATGGCCGCGAGCGCGCCGCCATTACCGCTGTGGTCACGCGCTACCGGCCACGCAGCGCGTTGCGCGATGTAGGGCGCGCGCTGCAAATCCCCGAAGCCCTGATTAACGCGCTGGCCAAAGAGCACCCCGGCATGTACGGCCGCACTGTGCTGGCCGAGCGCTTGCAAAGTGCGATTGAGCGTGTAAGCGCAGCACCAGCCGAAGCAAGTGACTTCGCCATCCCACCACCTCGCCGCCTACAAATATGGCTTGACCTGGCTACGCAACTACAAGGCTTCCCGCGCCACCTCAGCCAACACGTAGGCGGCTTTGTGCTGACGCAAGGGCCGCTCACGCGCATCGTGCCCTTAGAAAACGCGGCCATGGCTGATCGCAGCATCATCCAGTGGGACAAAGACGACCTGGACACCGTGGGCTTGCTCAAAGTCGATGTGCTGGCCCTGGGCATGCTCAGCGCCATCCACCGCTGC
>Ga0209084_1001255_pt1 | contig 21767 bp, 22 predicted proteins | sample C_130820_MF_Meta_FD_187309 | JGI IMG/M metagenome (GOLD analysis project Ga0209084, IMG submission 187309) | Freshwater microbial communities from Lake Croche, Canada to study carbon cycling - C_130820_MF_MetaG (SPAdes) (version 2) | ecosystem: Environmental > Aquatic > Freshwater > Lake...
TATTAATATCTATCCAATCCAATAATTTATATTCATGTTTAATTAATTTTTTTGCTATTAGTTCTATAATATCATTATTCAATTTAGGCATTGTCATTACTTTTTTATAAAAATAAGTAGGTTTAATTATAATCATTTTTTATTATTATAATTAATAAATCTAATAATATTATTCATTTGTAAATATACTACTGTTTTTTGATAATGCTGTCCAATTAATTTTATCTCTATTTTCTCTTAATAATTCAATAGCATTTTTATTTGATGATAATATAATCCAATCAATATCATCATCATTATTATTAATTTTTTCTTTTAGTAATTCAATTGCTGCTGAATTATTTGATAATGAACCCCAATTAATTTTATCTTTATTTTCTTTTAATAATTCTATGGCTGATGGATTTGATGATAAATAATCCCAATCAATTTTATCTGGATTTTCTTTAAGCAGTTCAATTGCATTTTTATTTAAATTTAAAATATCCCAATCAATTTTATCTGGATTTTCTCTTAATAATTCAATTGCATTTAAATTAAATGATACATTTTCCCAATCTTCTAGTTTATCTATATTTTCTCTTAATAATTCTACTCCATTTACATTTGATGCTAATAATTCCCAATCTATTTTATCAATATTTTCTTTAAGTAGTTCAATAGCATTTTTATTTAAAGATAATGCAGACCAATCAATTTTATCTGGATTTTCTTTAAGTAGCTCAATAGCATTAATATTAGTGGATAAAGCATTCCAATTAATTTTTTCACATCCTTTTAAAAGTTCTTCTCGTATTAATTCAATCGCATTTGGATTTAAAGAGAGTTTAAGCCAATTAATTTTATCTGGATTAGCTTTTAATAATTCAATTGCATTCTCATTTTTTGATAACTCAACCCAATTAAGTTTATTAATATCAATCCAATCTAATAATTTCATTAAATATAAAATTAAAAAAATGTTTATATGAATGTTTATATGAATGTTTATATGAAATGAAAAGAACAAAAAGCCAAAAATTAATTTGACTTTATAAATTCCCTTTGATTACTTAATCAATTTCAACCTCAAACACAGATAATCGCGCTGCGTCCCGAAATGTTCTACTATTTCGCAGTGCAAATTTTTGTATCTGAATGTCATGATTGTCATCCGCTGCATCCCCCAGTTCTCTGGATAAACCTTAACATTTCGGATAGATTTACCTATCTTTTTGTTCAGATTTTTTCGCATGTCCTTGAGAGACATATCCATTTCATAACCACATTCCATAACATTGAATGACATGTCATCCTCGCTGTAAGGCGCTCGCACTGTCTTGATATGTTCGCAGATATGTTCCATTTTGTACCCGAATTAGTATTATTTATTTTAACTTCATTTTTTTCTTATTATTACTATAAATAATACAAATTTAATTAAAATAAAAAATGAATAATTATTTATTTTAATTAAATCTGAATACAAATTATTAGATTGGATTGATATTAATGATATTGATTGGATATATCTCTCCTTAAATCCAGCAGCCATAGAATTATTGAGAGAAAATCCAAATGAAATTAATTGGGAAAATATTTCTTTAAATCCAGCAGCAATTAAATTATTAAGAGAAAATCCAAATGAAATTGATTGGGATAATCTTTCTTTTAATCCAGCAGCCATAGAATTATTGAGAGAAAATCCAAATGAAATTAATTGGGAAAATATTTCTTTAAATCCAGATGCAATTGAACTTTTAAGAGAAAATCCATATAATATTGATTGGGATAATCTTTCTTTAAATCCAGATGCAATTGAACTTTTAAGAGAAAATTCACAAGAAATTGATTGGGTTGCATTATCATTAAATCCAGCAGCCATAGAATTATTGAGAGAAAATCCAAATGAAATTAATTGGATATTATTATCAAATCCATCAATATTTGAGTAGGAATTTTATAAATAAAAAATGAATAATAATTATTTTTTTTCATTCTAATCTAGATAATATAATGACATTACCAAAATTAAATAATGATATTTGTTTAATTATTTCTAAATATTTGTATAAACCAAAATATCAATTATTAGATTGGTTAGATGAATCAAAAATAGATTGGAATATTTTATCTAATAATGAAAATGCAATTGAATTATTAGAATATAATCTTTTAAATGGACGTGATTATATTAATTGGGGATTATTATCTGGAAATAATAAAGCTATTGAATTATTGAGAAAAAATATAAATAAAATTCATTGGGCTACAATATCAAAAAATCCAGGTGTCATAGAATTATTAAGAGAAAATATAGATAAAATTAATTGGATAATGATTGCATGTAATCCAAATGCAATTGAAATAATAAAAGAAAATATAAATAAAATACATTTATGTTTATTATCAGAAAATACAAATGCATTATCAATATTAAAAGAATATCCAGATATAATTGAATGGAATTTATTTTCTTATCATTGTTCAGATATTAATTTTTTAAGAGAAAATTATAATAAAATTAATTGGGATATATTATCTTTGAATGAATATGCAATTGATTTATTAAGTGATAATTTATATAAAATTAATTGGGTTAATTTATCAAAAAATTCAAAAGCAATTAAATTATTAAAAGAAAATCAAGATAAAATTAATTGGCAAATGTTATCTTATAATTAAGGTGCATATGAATTATTAAAAAATAATATTAATAAAATTGATTGGTATATTTTACAATCTAATGAAAATTTGCAAATACTTGAATTATTAAAAGAATATCCTGAAAAAATTAATTGGACTAAATTATCTAATAATAAAACAATTTTTCAATTGTCTAATAATACAAAATTAATTGATAAAGTTATATCAAAAATATTAACATAATAAAAAATGATATTATTATATTTTTTGTTTATTATTTAAAAATGAATATTAAATTAAATAATGATATATGTTCAATCATCTCCAACTATATTTATAAACCAAAATATCAATTATTAAATTGGATTAATATTAATGACCTAAATTTTATTTCATTAAGTTCTAATCCATATGCCATTGAATTATTATCAGAAAATAAAGATAAAATTAATTGGGACATATTATCAAGTAATTATAATGCCATCGAATTATTATCAGAAAATCCAGATAAAATTAATTGGAATAATGTTGGATATGGTGTTGGTGCTGGTGTTGGATTAGCAGCAGGTGATGCATTATTTGATGGTATAGCAAGTTTTTTTTAGAAAAAAATGATTATTGTTTTTATTAATAATATTATTAAAAATGAATATTGATAATATTGTTGTTGATAAATTATATGTTTCTGATATTAATGTTAGAAAAACTAATATTGCTGAAATTACTGAATTAGCTAATAGTATTGATATTAATGGTTTAATTAATCCTATTACAGTTAGAAAAGATGGTGATGATAAATATGAAATTATTGCAGGTCAAAGACGTTATTTAGCTATGAAAGAATTACATAAACATACAATTCCATGTAATATTATTATTGCAAATGATGAAAAATCAGAAGAAATGAGTTTAATTGAAAATCTTCAAAAAAATAATTTGTCAAATTGTGATAAAGTTAAATCATTTTCAAAATTATATCAAACATATGCTAATGATTATGATAAAATTAAATCTTTGGTTAAAGTCTCCAAAGCTACTATTAAAAAATATCTAAGAATTAAAGATTTACCAATCGAAGTTTTAGAAAAACTTGATGCAAATGATAAAACAAAAATTAATGTTCCTATTGCTATCGAATTATTATCTTTAGTTGATAAAGATATTGATTTAGTTGATGTTATTGATAAATTAGCTCCCCTTAAATCAAAAGATAAAATTACAGCAATTAAGAAATTTACAGAAAATGATGCAACAGATATTAATGATTTCGATGATATTATTCTAGAATTAAATAATGATGAAAAAGTTGATTATAAAGGTCCATATGTATTTGATAGTATTAAACAACAAAATATATTAATTCCTGAAAATATGTATGCTGATATTATCAATTTTATTAAAGAAAAAATAGATGAAGATAAAATTGTTTATTTCTAATAAATTTATTTGTTTGAATTTTATTTCTATTAACTAAAAAATGATTATTTTTGTTTTATGTAAAATTGAGCAAAATGAAAAACTTCTTAATCTTTATTGGCAACTTTGATTATTCTGTGAAGTGTGATGAGATTGTTGAATATAGCACCTTTATGCATCAAAAAGATACTCGTATGATTCCAGACGAGTATATCTTTTTGATTAATTATTGGGTTGGTCGCCATTTTCAATTGTTCAGTGATTTTCAAACATATCCAGACAATTGGGGATGTCATAATAAAGAAATTGTCTCCTTCATTTTCAACAAAAGGTATTGTGAACTGTCCGAACTGTTTGATGATACATCCGTGTATTTATCAGTCAAGATTTATCCGTCCAACACTCGCAATGGCTGATAAATAAGTTTCAATTTATATAACCATTAAATAATATTTTTGGTTTTTTGTATTTAAAAAAATGATTTTTATTATTTTTTAAGAATAATATTTTAATAATGTCTGTTCAAATTAATGATAATTCTATTATTATTTTAAATCATCGTATTACAATCGATGATATGATTAATGAAATGTATTATATATGTAATAATTCTCATTATAATGATCCTAATATTGCTGATAGTATTTATTTTTCTAAATTAAATAATGATGATAAAGATAAATTAAATAATTTTAGAGAACATAAATTATTTACTGCTGCTACAATTGCAGATAAAACAAAACCAATTTTTAATAATAATAATATTAGATATCAATCATATAATAATAAAATTTGTTGTATTTCTGTAAAATCAATTTTAGATGATTATTATAATAATATTAATTGTATTAATGATTTTATGATATATATTAATATTTTTTATAAAGTTCTAAAATTTAAAATCAAACAAGAAAGAATAACTAAAAATATTTATAATGATTTGCGATTAACTAATAAAAAACTTAATGATATTGAACATAAATATTATGATCTTAAACAACTTTTAAGATCTCAAGAAAAACATATTAATAAATTGTGTAATTGTATCGATTATATTTATAATAATAATGATATTAATAATAATGATATTAAAAATAATGATATTAAAAATAATGATATAAATGATAAAATTATACTCATTCAAAATAGACAAAATATTATTATTAAATTTATTATTATTTTAACTATTATTAATATTATTTTTTATCTGATTTAAATAAAAAGTAAAATAAATAAAAAATGATATTGATTATTTTATTTTTATTTAAATAATGGGAAGTGGTGAAAGCAAATATGTTCAGGACCAAGAAAGATTTGTTAATGCTAACGTTGAAGCTTACAAAAAAATATTACCCTCTCATTATTCTCGGTCTCAAATCAAAGGCAAATTAAGACAGTTATATGCCAATTCTGATTTAACAAGAGATAATAAAAATTCTTATATTTTAGATCATGTGTGGAAAGATGCAAAAACAAAAATAACACCCGTTTATTCTAGAGAAAGAGAAAGACGAGGCGAAAGAAATTATAATTAGTTCTTGCAATTATATAAAACAAATTTGTTTTTGTTTTTAATTATTTTTAAAAAATGATTTAAACATTTAATTTTTAAATATGTTTTCTTCTTTGTGTTGTTGTTTTAAATTTTATTCATCAACGAAGTTTATAAATAAACAACATAAAGATGAATATAATAAAAATAATAAATTATTGAAAGGTGATACATTTAATATATTTAATATTACTTATAAAAATATTAATGATATTAATGATATTTGTGATATTACTCAATATGATATTTATAATGCTATTCAAGGTTATATTCATTTATATAATACTATTCCAGATAATAACAATAATTTAATAATACCATGTTAAGTATTATTAGTATTATTAGTATTATTAGTATTATTAGTATTATCAAATATTATATTTATTTTTTTAACATTATTTGTTTCTGAACATCTAATTGTTTGCATTTGTTTACAATCAATTAAACCATCATTATAACCTTTAACCAATTTTAAATCATCTCTAATTTTACAAGTCCCAAAATAATCATGTTTTGTAATATTATTTGAATTTAAATTATGCCCTAATGTAATAACTGGAATAAAATTAATAATAATTGTATCATTAGTATTAAGAACTACATTATAAAAACTATTTATAAATCTTTTTTGAATTTTAAATTCAGTAGCTGGAAATATCCATTTATTAAATAGAAAAATAGGATGATATGGAGATATTAACATATCATTTACAGAACATACATCAATTTCTTTATTAATATTTTGTTTAATAATACATTCTACTATACATAATATATTATTCATATTATATAATTTATCACCTTTTTGTAATTCTTTAACTTGTTTAAATGTATTATTTGCAAGTGAAACAACACCCTCACCATCAAAACAACCCATATCAGTTCTATAATATCCCTCCATACTTGATATTCTTGTTGTTGTTGCTCTGATTATTTTTGGCTGAGGTGGTGGAATATTACAAAAAATAAATTCAATTTTATCTCTAATTGTTGTAAATGGTTCTGTTGTGAAATTTTGAACTCCATTATCTTTAAAATTAATACATAATTGTCTATCATATCCATGCATTAATGATAATAAATAATGTTTACCCCATTTATTGTAATATGTAGTACTATGACATAATGCTAATTTAATTTGTCCATCATTTAAATAATCTTTTAAATAATTTTGTATTTCAATATTATCAGTTGTATTTTCAATTGTATTATATAGATTATTCATAATAATTTCATTATTTTTAATATTAACTAATTTATCATTTAATATATTATTAATAGTTTTAATAATATTTATTCTGAATTTATTTGATATCTGATTATCATTATTATCATTTAATAAAGTATAATCAATTAAAGTATTATTATAATATAATTCAATTGATTTTATTTCATTCTCATTTTCAATAATGTAATCTCGACGACCATCATATATAATTGTTCCTGTATTTATTATTTTTTTTTCATTATTTGTATAAATAATTTGCATCTTAATATTCATTAAATATGTTGTTAATAAATTTGATATAAAATTTATAAATACTGTTCCAACCATTGAACAATCCGGTATAAATCCAAAAATACCATTATAATTATTTGCTATATCTCTTAATAATATTGAATTAATATCATATCCAAAACCAAATGTATTTAAAGAAAATGGTTTTAAATCAATATTATTAAAAGTATTTTTTAATGTTTCTAAAATACCATTAGGTGGGTCAGAACTTGATACACCATCAGTTAATAGAACAATTGAATTATTATTATCATTATTAATTGTTCTTAATAATTCAAATGATTTTTTTAATCCATCATAAATATTTGTTGTTCCACCTGCTTCTAATTTTTTAATTACAATTTTAGCAATATTTTTTCCATTTTCATCCATTTTTGTCATTCCTAATTCAGTATTAGCAAAATGATTAAATGATATAATGCCAATTTCATCATTTTCTGTTAATGATTCAATAATTGTAAGAATACTATGGCATGCAAGATTTAATCTTGTTAAATCATCACATTCACCATTTTCATTTGTACCTGATGCAATTATATTCATTGAACCTGAAACATCTATAACAAAAATTATATTACAATTTTTATTTATATTTTCATATTTAACTGGTTTTAATGTAATATAATTACTATTTTGAATTCTGTAATTAGATAAATACATTTTTTATTATTATTATTATCATAATCTTATATAATTATTAATATTATTAATATATTATTATAATTATAGAATGGAAAATCCAAATAATTTTATTTATCAACCAAGAATAATTAAAGATAGTATCACACGAGATCCAAATTTATATCCTATTATCGATCCAAATGTAATATCTAATAAACCTAAACAAGAAACTAAAAAACAATCAACGACTAATAAACCTAAACAAGAAACTAGAAAACAATCAATATCTAAAAAATCAGCAACTAAACCACAAAGAAATATATTTATCGATCCAAATGTAATATCTAATAAACCTAAACAAGAAACTAAAAAACCATCAACGACTAATAAACAAGAAACTAAAAAACCATCAAATAAACCTAAACAAGAAACTAGAAAACAATCAATATCTAAAAAATCAGCAACTAAACCACAAAGAAATATATTTATTGATATGTATAATTATAGAAATAAGTTATTAGAAAGTAAATCATCATTATTACCAAAAAAATTTAACTATATTGAACAAGATAATGATTTTCGTGAAGCAATGATGATATTAAATAAAGAATATAAAATTAATAGTGATGATGTTAATAAAATTAAATTTATATCTTTCTCAGAATTTAAAAGTAAATTATTATTAAATAGAATAAATGAAGATTTAAGTCTTAAATTCTTTTTTAGTAAAAATAAAGATTATTTATATAAAATTATAAATAAACTTTATTTTAATAGAAATGTAGGAAGATATGATAAAGATATTGATAATTTACAAAAAAAGAAATTATCACCTATAATTGAAGGTAGAAAGAAATATGGCGGCAATATGTTAGAAAATGAGGGAGAAACATTTTTATCAATTTTATCTATTTTAGATAGAAAACATGATTTTACAGAAGATGTTAATGCTGATATAACTAAATATATTGAAAATGAAGGTATTAAATATATTAATAGCAAAATTACTCCACCACAATTAACAGATATTATAAATTCATTTAAAAATAATAAAAATTATGAAGAAGATATATTAATAGATACAATTAATCATATGATTGGTAATCCACCACATGCACCTTATTTAACTGATTCAAATAAATTAACATCTTTTGCATTTATTGATGTAAATGATACAATGGATAAATTAAACATAGCTTATAAAACTTCAAATACACCGGATGAAGATATTACAGGTATAAATGCAACAAATATATTTAACAAACTTATTGAAAATATTTCAAAATTTTTTAAATATGATATTACAACAAATCCACATGAAAAATATAAATATATATTTGATACTGATATTAAATTACATTCAAAATTTAAAACTATAACAGATAAAAAAAGATTTCATAATAATCTTTATGATAAAATTGGAGAACAATTATTTCCTTTTGAAAATGCATTTGATCCTCATGTATCAAATAATATTACTATTAATTCTTCTAATCTTAATACATTTAGAGAAATTACAAAAACAAATTTTAATTATGATATACCTGTTACTCCATTACTTACTCCAAATAAAACTGATTATATATATGCAATTAAAAATAATGTTCATAATTATTTAGGTTTTGAAATAAAACAACATGAAAATACAGATACTTATATTCCATGTATCATATTTAAAAAATATAATGAAGCAAAAATGAGAGAATTTGCTAAATTTAAAACATTATTTGATGGTGTTGGTACTCCTCCAATATCATCATTTCTTAAAATATCTAATAAAACTAATCCAGCAATTATAGATTATAATGTTTGTGTATTAGCAGATAAAGTGGGTAGTTCAGTTCAATTTTATATAGATAGTATTTTAAATGATACAAATAAATATGCATATATTAAATATTCATGTAGTTCTTTTAATAATATACCAATTTTAAAAGAATATATTAAAAAATTAATTGATATATATAATACTAGTATAAATCATAAAACAGATTTTGATGATTTATTAAGTGATAAAGATGCAGGTTTTGTAATTAAATCAAATCCAGGTAAAATAATAATACATTTTATTATTGGTTATTTATATTATTGTAATGATAAAAATCAAATAACAGACTCTAAAGCAATTATTAAAGAAATTATTGAAATATTATTTGATTTAAAGAAAGCTGGAGATTGGGGACAAGCATTATTTTGTTCAGAATATAATAAAAAAGAGAATATTAATAAAAAAGATTGTTTTTTTGTTACTGGTGATAAATTAGCTGCTGTTCGGTCTCTTTTATGTACTAATGTTAAAACAATATTACCTGTTGATTATAAAATTATAAGTGGTGTTAACACTGATAAGAAAAGGTCAATTATAACATTATATAGAAATAGATTTGCTTTAACTTTTGAAGGATTAATTGATTATATTAATAAATCTATTATACCATTAAAAGCTTTTAATATATTTAATTATGATAAATTAGTTCCTGAATTTTTTATGAAATTAAGTTATATTAATTCACCAACTATTCCACCTGGTAAACCAAATAAACATGATGAAATTATTACAGATACTAATTTTAATTATGATACATTTAATATATTTATTAATTATTTGAAATATCAATTACAAATATATTTATATATTTATACAATTACAAATTTAAATCTTAATATTGATAATAAATCTATTTCCGATGAAATAGAACAAATTGATTATAATGAGTATATAGCAAAAGAAACAGAAACAATTAATTTAATTAGTGCTATTAATAATCCTGTTGGTGGTAGAAATATTGCAGATGACTATAGAGATATTAAAAACCATGATCTTCCTAATTTCAATGCTTTTAATATGTTTTATTTATTTAGATTAAATAATTATAGTTTAAATAAATTTCAACAAAAATATTTATTAGGTGATCCAAATGCTATTACTGAACAACAGGGTTTATTTGTAGAAATAGAAAGTAATCTTATAGAATATATTGATAAAAAAGATAAATTTAAAAAAGTATTTGAATTATTTAATAAAGATTTTGATAAATTTGTATTGGAATTATCAAATTCGGTTAGTAATTCTCAACAAAAACTTATTAATATTGCTGACTTATATCAATCATATTCATTATTATTATGTGATGATAAATTTTATAATAATAATTATTCAGCAGATTTAATAAAATCTATTATTGGTGAACCTTCTAAAACAGCAATAAAAAGAATTATTGATTCAAATAATAAAGAAATAATTGATTTTTATTATACTTTTAGTGGTTTTTATTTAGATACAACAAAATTTAAACATATAGCAAAAGATTTTATTACGACTAATATTGCAAATTTAACTGCAGAAGAAAATGAATTAAAAGAAATTAAACGTAAGTTAGATAAATTAGGAAATTATTTAACTCGTTCTGATATTGTTCCAAATAAAAATGGTACAAATTTAATTATTTGGTTTAAATCAGAAATTAGAGGCGACCCAAGTGATATTGCACCATTTTTAGATTATATTAAAGATTGTATAGAAGAATATTGGAAACGATATCCATATGAAAATTTTACAAAATGGCAACCACCTATGATACCATTAACACCAGAACAAATACAATTAAATGAATACTATGAAAAGTTTATTGAAGATAAAAATGACCTTTATAATGAATTATATCATTATTTTACTGTTATATATTCACAATTATTTTTTAATTTTGATAATTCTAAAATATCTGCTGCAACAGATGTGCAAAAAAAAGAAATTCAAGAAATACTATTAGAATTATATGCTGATGAATCTGTAAAACATATATATGGGCATGTTAAAAATTTTATGATATTTTATAATGAAATATATGATAAAATAATTGCAAGGCTAAGTAAAATTGAAAATACATTAGAATTAAATCGTAATGATTTAATTAAAACTGAGGCTGCTATTGCTGCTGCTATTGCTGCTTCTGCTGCTTCTGATAAAAAAAGAAAAAAACATTCTTCTACTGATGTTGATGATATTGATGATATTGGTGATACTGCTATGAGTGATGATGCTAATACAAAACGAAAATCAAAAAGAATTCGTGGATATGATTTACCTAATTATGAAAATTTATCAGCTACTGATAAAAATAAAGCTAAAAGTGATATTAAAAATTTATTTAATAAATTAAGAGGTGGTAAAAATGAATTTATATATGATATGGATACATTTAAAGATACAATAAATGATACAATGGTTTTTGCTTCTTTCTTAAAAAAAACACCTGTTAAACAACTTCAAAATATTCGTTATAGAAAACCAGATGATATATTATCTGATATTGGATTTATTATATATATAATTGATTTTTTTGAAAAAGTTATTTTAAATAGAACACCTGATATATTTTTAAATATAAATAAATATTATAGTAATGTAAGTTCTGAATTAATTAAACATATATATAAATTTAGATATGGTTATTATTTTGATACTGATTATATTTTAATACCAATTATTTATAAATATTTAAAATTTATTGTAAAAAATAAAGAAGCTTTCATATTTAATAAAGATGAATCATTATTTACATATAATAAAATTTATGAACAAAAATACAAAAATAAAATAGGCAATATTTTATATAATCTTGATGTACTTTTTAATATTATTAAAGATACACCCATTAATGATAAAGAAAAAGATAATGCTTTAAAAAATATATCAAATGTTCCTATTACTGCTGCTAGAGGTCGTGGTGTTTCACGTGGTACTAGAGGTGTTTCACGTGGTTCTCGCGGTTCTCGTGGTGCTGCTAGTAGTGCTGCTAGAGGTCGTGGTGCTGCTAGTAGTGCTGCTAGAGGTCGTGGTGCTGCTAGTGGTTCTAGTGGTACTTCAAGTGGTCGCGGTCGTGGACGTGGTCGCGGTCGCGGTGCTTATTCTGGTTTAGTTTTATCCACTATACCTGGTTCTTCATCCGGTTCTTCTGGTTCTTCTATGTCTAGTTCTCCCATTGCTGTTCCTGTTCCAGTTCCTATTTCTGCTCCTGTTTCTGTTTCTGCTGCTTCTGGTACTAGTAAAAGAGGTCGTGGACGTCCAAGAAAAAAACCACTTAATGATGATTAAGATTTATAATGATATAATTAAAGCTATTATAAAAGATAATAATGCAATTATTAATGATAATTGTTTATCCATCATATTAAAATAATGTGATTCTAATAAAAATACTAAACCTTCAAATATATAAGAAAATATTATTAAATTCTTTAAATTAAAAATAAGACCAAAAAACCGCATAGAACCCCAATATAAAATTAAATAAGCCATTAAATGTTTTGCTGCTTTATTTTCTTTATTTTTGTTATCAATCCATATATTTGTATGTATTTTTGATAAAATTGAATAATCTAATAATATTGATATACTACATATAAAATCCCATATGCAATTTAATAATATTAAATAAAAAAACAAAAAATGATTTTTTTGCTTTATATAAGAATGAGATAGTTATTTATACAGCGACGAGAAGCGATAGCTTTCTTTGAAATTGAAAGCGTTTCGCCGTGTGCATCTGCATTCGATATGTCCCGACTCATTCCTGTAGCGTGTTGCAATTTCCTTAGTCAAATAACTAATAAAGCAACTCTTGTGCATAAGATTGCATGCGTGTTTGTTTGTTGTAATCTCAATGAAAGAACCCATCATTTCATCGTTGATTGTTTCTAAACAAATATCGCATTTTTGCTCGCACGGCGCGGTTGTGATTTCCTTAAATTGCAAGTTCGTAATTTGATACAAATGTGAAGTCTTAGTCATCATCTTCAAAATGCGCATTCCATTGATACATTCTGTGGCAACTGATTCAACATTTCTGATGAATTCAATTTTTCCAAGAATCATATTTTCAATGATTTGCATCTCTGCGCGACGTTTAAGAACATATGGCATCGTATCCAATGGCGTTCCTGTGTTTTTAGACAATCGAATCTCATAATTGTTAGGCAATGTTTTAACCATTACAAATATGTTCGATGTGAAATCAGCACAATTAAAAGGCGGTTCAAGTTCTTGTTCTGTCAGATTGATAATCATATCAATTTTGACATCAACCTTATGTCCAATGAATGTACATGTTCTTCCAAGTCTAAATACAATTCTAATAATCTTATGTGCAAAGTTATTACCTTGCACATATGACAATCCGCTTGTTCTGGATGCATTATAAACATTCAAATGTCCGTTGAATTGAAATGCATACGTAGTTATCTTTTGAATGAATTCGTTTGCGTGGTCATTATTCTTGAAATAAATGTCCATATCTTCCGGCACCAGCAATCGCTTGATACTTTCCCTATGAAAACCTTTATTCCAAAACTTATCATACGGTTTGTGCTCCATCGGTTTTACAAATTCGTCAAATAACGATTTGTAATGTGTTGCGATGATTTCATCCCTGACCAGACCACCATAAACAAGACCTTCTTCATCAATACCTATCATTTTAAGATTAGTAAAAATGGCTCGCTTTTCTTTATTCACGTTGATTGAAACACGTTGCATTATTCTGCATGTTATAAAAATAAAATTTAATCATTTTTTATATAATTTACTATTATTTGTAACAAAATAAATATATATAAGGATTATTTTTAATATATATATAAGCTCTTATAGCTCAGTTGGTTAGAGCGAACGGCTGTTAACCGTTAGGTCGAAGGTTCGAACCCTTCTAGGAGCGTTTTTCTTTTTCTTTTTTTGTTTCTATAATAGCCATAATCTTATTATAGAATTTTTTCGTTTTCTTCTCATCATTTAATGAAAGTGTTTTATTAAGTGGTGTCATTATATTAAGAACATAATTATTAATATAATTATCTCTATTTATTGTTCCAAAAGTTTCAATATCAGATTTAATCATTAATCGTTTAGACGCTATATCATTTATTATATCATCAGATATATCATCATAATTATATGATTCACATAATGCTTTTTCTGCTAATTTTAATTCTTCAATTTCTTGTATTGTATCTTCTAATATATTATCTAATTTAGTTCCTCCTGCTAATTTAGAAATATCATTAATATTAAAACTATACATTTTTTTTCTTTTAAGTATACGTATTTTATCATATTTAGAAGTATAAAATTTATGAAAATCTGTACTTGTTTCATCATAATCATAAATAATATCTAATCCATATCTATCATAAATACTTTCTTCATCTTTATTTTTTTCAAATAATACAGGTAATAATAAATTATCAGCACTTTCTCCTTCTTCAATAGGTCTATATGAAAGTACATATAAATTTTCATCTTCTTGACTTTGACGTTTTTCTATTATTAATGCTTCCGATGTATAATAAAATTTATCTTTTTTTATTAATTCTAATAATGTATTATATCTAACATAATCTTTTGTTATTTTGCCACCTATAAAACGCAATAATGATGATGTATCACTATTATAAGTATTTTTAAGGTCTTTTAATAAAAATTCTAATTTACTTATTGAAATACCATTTGATATTATAGCATTATCATTATAAAATGTAGTTGCAATATCTAATATTTCAACTACTACATCCAAAAATGCTATATCATAATTATAAAAAAATTTTGTATTCATATCAGGATTAATATTATCTTTAATTTCAATATTAATTTTACATCTATAATCTAATGAATATAAATCAACAGGAAATGGATTTTTAAATATTTGTCTATATCTAAAATTTTTAATATCTGGATCAGCATTTATTAATTCATAATTTATTTTATATAATTCTGTTTCATGTACTGATATTACTCCTGAAAATATTCTATCTGATTTTTCTATTAAATAACAAACTAATTTTAATAATTCACTTACTATTATATTATTTAATTGATTAATTAAATCATTAGTGCGAGTTATTAAAACTTTTGGAACATAAATTTTACAATCTATATCTTTTGTTACTGAAATATCATTTTTATATCGTCTTAATGCATCTCCACCAACTACAAATAAGCCAATTTCGGGTTTAAGTTCTCTTACTGTATTATTAATATTTATTATTGTTTTATTAATATAACATCTCAATGTTTCTATTATATCTACATCCATTTGATTTATTATAGTTGATATTGGTTCATATGATAATGCATATATTTTTTGTAAATCTGTATAAAAAAAATTATCAAATAATGTTGTATTTATAAATGTTGCATTATATTGTTCTACTATTTTTTTTAATGTAGGTGTTCTATAATCACCAAATAATACCAATTTATCAAATATTATTTCACGTATTTTGAAAATATTATAACCTTTTGGTACATATATTTTTTTTATTCCTAATTGTAAAAATATATATAATCCAATTAAATTTAAATAATTTAAACCATTATTTTCATCTCTTTCAATTATATTTTCTATATTTTTAACTACTAATAAATCTTGTCCTATTGTTGATGTTTCACTATAATATAAATCAACTGATAATATTACTTTTGAAAATGAATCAATTGTTCCACCTCCATATAATAATGGTTTACTTCTTCTAGCCGATCTTGCAGCTCTACTTGACATTTGTTCAGATTTTTTTCTTTCTGCCTCCTCCTTTGCTGCTATTTCTGCTGCTAATTGTGCTGCTTTTTTTGCTTCTTTTTTTGCTGCTTTTTCTGATGCAGTTAATACTTTAGCTGATGATTGTTGTGATGGTTGGTTCTTAAATGGATGATGTGCTTTTGATTGTTTTGTCGGTTTCTTTTGTGGTACTGAATCATCAATATGTAATTTTAGAAATAAACGTTTAGATGTTATTAATGATTTATTATCTATTAAACATTCATTTTCTTCGATTGTTATATATACATTTTTTGTATTATCCTCTAAATCTGAATATTTTTTAATAGCATCAACTAATGGTTCAATTGTTCTTTTTAATAATTCTTTTATATCAGCTTTAATATTTCCATCAATTAATGTTTTATCATTTATAAAATAATATAAATCAGCATTAATATTATGAATTGATGATTTTTCATATGGTGATATTATATCTAAATCATAAAAATCTTTAAAAAATCTATTCCATGCTCTTGCACCAGCTATAAAATAATTATAATCTATTGCTGAATTTAATCGTTTAGCTTCTTCAAATATTAAATTTATATTTTTTATCGTATCATTTAAAATTTCATTATATTCAGGTGTATTCAATAATTTATTTTGTAAATTATTTAAATTTATTGTATCTTTTAATAATTTATGTGTTTCTAATTTTATCATATTTGGTGGTAATCTTCGAATTCGCATTCTTTCTGAATTTTTTTTCCTGTTTGCTGATTTTTTATCAAAATCAATATCCATATTTCTTTACTATTTATATATAAATAATAAATTTGTTTAAATTTAATACTAATTATTAAAAAAAATGATTTAATACTATTTAATTAATTATTACATCACAATGGACGGTGAAGATAAGCTTCTTTCTCGATTTGCGCAACTGATGGAGGACCAAACTCATGAACCAACTAAAAAGGAGGTTTCTGCTGTGGCTGCGAAGTATTTTGCGCAAAAAAAGAAAACTAAAAAGACTGCTGGAGCAGCTGCTGGTGCTGATGAACAAAAAGCAAAGCGTGCTCCATCTGCCTATAATATGTTCTTTAAAGAACAGATGGCTATCTTGAAAGAGAAGGAGGCAGGCAAAGATAAAAACGATTGTATGACTGCTAAAGCAAAAATGACTTATGTTGCTGATTTGTGGAGAAAAACAGCAAAGAAAGGCGGTGATGATGACTTTGTTGAAGCTCCTGAAGATCCGGATGATGCCCATTCTAGTGATGATGAAAAACCTGAACCTCAACCAGCAGCAAAAACTACTGCGCAACCACCAAAACCAGCAGCTGCTATACCTCCAAAGAATGAACCAAAATCTAAATTTGTAGGTAAACCAGGTGGAGGTGGTGGTAATGCGAAGAATGGTAAAGGTATGTAAATACTGATGGTGGTTATATATGACAAAAACATCTTTTTGTCATTTAAAAAAAGAAATATTATTGTAAAGCTATTCTATATCCTCTTGCACCAAATTTTAAGCCATTATTATCAGGATATTTTTCTTGTAAAATTGCTTTTTTTTTATCATTCCATAAATTAACTACATATTTCATTTTATCTTTTGAAGATATTTCATTATTATCTTTTAATAATAACATTTGTTCTTTTACGAAAATATTATATTCTGTTGGTTCTCTTTTAACTTTATAATATTTATCTATTAATTTATTTATTGATTTTTTTAATTCATTCTTATCATCTGTTTTATTTTCGATACAATTTTTTATACTTTGAAATAATTCTTCAGACATATATGAAAATAACCATTATTTATATATAAATAATCAATTTTTATTAATGATATTTAGAATCTTAATTATATATTTATATATTTATTTTATTATTTTATTTATTTTATATTATTTTATTTATATTTCTATTTATATTATTAAGTTAATTTTGAATAAAAGTTATGAGCTGTTAAATCTTCAACTTCATTTAAATCATAATGTTCAAAATTGGTTACAGGGTCTGGCTCTATTACGCATCTATCTGCCTGTCCTCTTGTTCTAATATATTTAAATTCTTCTAATGTTTTACATTTATAATGATTTAATTGTATATAACTTAAATCAACATTATGATTAAATGGACCGAATATTATTTGTCCATTTGTATTTTTAATATAACCACTTGATAATAATACATCATGCATTGTATTAAATCTTATAAAATTATCTTTCTTAAATAATGTTTTAATATGTATATTACCATCTTTTTCACATAATTTAAAACGTTTTGTTAAAGGTTCTTTAACATTTGCTTCTTTAATTCCAGAAGAACCAAAAAAACGCCAATTCATTCCAATACCTTGACAATCACCAACAATAAATTCATTAATAAAATCCTTTATATCATTATGTTGTTTTAAAACAATAAATTCATCAACATCTATACATGCAACATGTGTAATATTACTTTTAAATAATATATTATTTATAAAATGATAATATGCATTCATTTGCTGATATTTTGTTGGAAAATGAATTACTGTAACAAGATTTTCTGAATATTTATTTAATATTGTTTTATATGTTGGGATATCTTCATTATCATAAATATAAATATGAGAAAATCCGAGTGCCAAATGATATTTTACAAATTCTTCTATATAATTACTTTCTAATTTTGCTATACATAAAATTACGGGTGTTACTACTTTATCTGCCATTATTTAAGAATAATATTTATTAACTTTAAATAAAAAAATGATTATAATATAAATAAAAATAAATATTATATATTTAAAAAATGAGTTCAATTGCCGATGCAAAGTTTATTATTAAACATAATTATCATAAGACAATTGAGCAATATTCAATCGTTAGAATTATTACATTTATTAATGAATGTTGTTTAGTTGAAGATATTAAAACTCTTGAAAGATTATGGTTAATGAAATATGAACTTTATCCAACTAGCAATGAATATTCATATGGTTGTTGGGAAATAAATAACGAACAAGAAGAATTATATAAAAGTATGGGATTAAAATAAAAAAAGAACAAAAAGATATTTATCTTATTGTCCTATATAATTCTATCACTTAAAAGTCATAATCCACATCATATGCATTATCATCGTCGTCATATTGGCGATGCTTATATTTTTTTGCATTTTTGTCAAATTTTCCTTTTGCATGATCTAAATATACATTCGTGCAACATTCAGGTCTGTAATATTCGCTTGTAGGGTCTTCTTCCTCAAACCAAATACCTTCATCATGAAACATCAACATTGAGGTAATTTCTCTAAAATTCCTAAATACTTTAATATTAGATAATTATCATTTTTTTACTTTAATTACAAAAAATTATACATTTTTAAATATAAATAAAGATGTATTATTAATATCACCTGATGATTTTTTTTGCAATATAAAATTATTTTTCTCTGCTATTTTATACATTGCTTTATTATCCACATTTGTCATAAATGATATATATTTTAAATTACTTGGACATTTATTTAAAATATAATTAAATAACTTTTCTCCATATTTCATATTTTTAAAATCATTTGTAATAAATATTTCTTGAATATAATATGTTAGTTTTTTATTGTCATTATCATTATCATTATCATTGTCATTATCATTATCATTATCATTATCATTATCATTATCATTATCATTATCATTATCATTATCATTATCATTATCATTATCATTATCATTATCATTATCATTATCATTATCATTATCAATGATAAATAATTTTGTGTTAATAATAGCACAACCAATTAAATTATTATTATTTATAAATATTCCATATATTTGATTTTTTAATATATAATCAGATATATAATCATTCAAATTGTCATCTTGTTTATATTCTTTATATAATTTTAAAGCATTATCAGAATCAGAAGATAATAATAATCTAATAGTAATATTTGTATTTATTTTTGATATACTATTAATATATAATAATTCTTGTTTTTGTTTTTCAGAAGCTTCTAATTCTTCTGATGCTATAATTTGATTATTTTTATATAATTTATATATTTCGTTTAATTTATCAGGATTATTAATATTTGTTTTAATTAATAATATATAATCTTTTTTATCAGATATATTAAAATAATTAAGTCTTTTTTGATTAATTGTCTCAAAATTTATTTTTCTCTCCCATAATTTTATATTTAATGTTTCACATATTTCCATATATGTAAAAGGACAATTAAAAACCATGATAATGATAATGATAATGATAATGATAATGATAATGATAATCATTTTTTTAAAAAAAATAAATTATGGATTATATTCTATCCAACTTTTTAAATAAGGAGGTAAATTAAATTTTAAATATATAATTTTATTTTTATTATAAAGAGCTGCAATTATACTAAATGAACTTAAACCAGTTACTAAAACATCTGCTTTGCATAAATGATGAAATACGTCAAATAAATCTAAATCATCAAAATGAATTATAACATCTTTGATATCTCTTAGTTTTTTAAATTTAATATCAAAATATTTTTCTTGTGAAAAAATATGTATATCTGAATTAGGATATTCTTTTTTTAAATTACTAATTATTTTTTCATACATTTCAAATGTATAATAATATCTAATTGACGAATTTATATCAGACGAAATATATGAATTAATATTTTCACAAATATTATCATAATCATTGAAAACTCTAATATGAATTGCAATATTAATTTTATTTTTATTATATATTAATTTTCTATTATTATTATTTTCATTATAAGCATCTATTAAATCATCTTGAATTTCTTTAATATAATATTCTGGATTTTTATTAAAAATGTCAAAAACATTAAAGAAAAAAAATAATTTATTTGTATATCTATTATTTAAAATATAATCAAATGATATATTATCTATCATAAATTCTTTCTCAATATTATTAATATCTATTTCATCATTATTTGATAATTTTTTAAAATTAAACATATTATCCCATTTTTTATCCCATTCATTATCATTTGTATAATTATGACCAACCTGAATTGGTAGATGAATGTATTTAAGATTGTTTTTTTTAACAACTGCAAATAATGTTATTATTTTTTGATATTGTGAACCAATACCTTCAAGTTCTTTGATATTACATGTATTTAAATAATTATAACTTACATACATATCTTATTATATAAAGAAATAATTATAATTCTTTATATAAGTTTAATTATGTCAAATAATAATGAAATTCTCATGATGGAAAATATAACAAATTATAAATATAATTTTTCAACACGTGATATTATTGTTAGTAAATATAATGATAATGATAATGATAATGATAAAAAGGATAAATCATATTATTTTATATTAGATAGTGGTTCAAATGATAATTATTATTGGATATATGAAAGTTTTATATTTATTCAATTATTAATTGACCTAAATAATAAAGATAAAAATAATAATATTAAAATATTAACTAATAAGAATAATAATGATATTTTA
>Ga0209084_1001257_pt1 | contig 21756 bp, 38 predicted proteins | sample C_130820_MF_Meta_FD_187309 | JGI IMG/M metagenome (GOLD analysis project Ga0209084, IMG submission 187309) | Freshwater microbial communities from Lake Croche, Canada to study carbon cycling - C_130820_MF_MetaG (SPAdes) (version 2) | ecosystem: Environmental > Aquatic > Freshwater > Lake...
CACCATACTTACAAGATGATTTAAATGTTAATGGTCTAATTAATAACCACTCACTATCTTCATGTATTTTAATAACTTGAGTTTCTAATTCTTTCTCTTCTGATTTCATTTCGGCAACACCCATTGCCGCAATCATTTGGTCAAATGATTTGTATTTTGTTAAATCATTTTCTTCAATTAAATTTCTTTCGTTGTATTCGCAAAACTTTCTATACTTCTGTAAATCTTCTAAATTAAAAAAACCATCAATAAATTTATACAATAACATCATTTGGATGTCGCTCATCAAATCCAATTTACTCTTCTCAATAAACGGAAATTTCTCCGTAAGAACTAACTTAATTTCTTTAGAGTGTTCTTTTAGATTTGGTGTGTTCTTCATCATACGAAGTAATGTCTCCGTGTACTTTGATTTACCTTCAGGACTAAACATTTCTAATATTGATATGATGTTTAGGTTGTAGTCCTCATTAGTTCTTAACTCTTTAATTCTTGACATGGTGTTTATGTTTTATTCTAAAATATAAATATTTTTATTTGTAATTCCAAATTTAATCCATTAATTCATCCACAGAAACATTATGTTCTTTTAATATTTCATAAATCTTATCAAATACTAATTCTAAGGCATCGTACTTATCTAACTCTTTACCTTCCATTGACCACTCTAATCCTTTCTTTGTATTATGACTAATCTCCCATAATACAATTGCCATATCAAGAGATTTAACCGCCCTTAAATGTGCTTTAATATCGTCTGGTTCATTTAAATCAAATTCTAACGTTGCTTTTGCCATTTGTTTCTTTTTTCTCGTTTTAAAAATTCTATTCGGTAACCAAATAGATTTAAGGTTTTTCGATATCCATATCTAATTGAAAATGGTACGAATCCGTGTTTGAGAGATCTAAAGGATAATCCATATCCAAAGATTCTAAACCAGAATATCTCTGGTCCTTTGTAGTAAGTTAGTAGTTTCATTTTTTTCTAGGTTTGTATGTTTGTCCGTAAAATTCATAATTCTTATGTACATACTCTAACTCACCATCCTTAATCGCCCATTCTTCAGTCGGCATAATAGCATCCACCGGACATTCAGGTAAACACGCACCACAATCAATACACACATCAGGGTTAATATATAATTGTTTACCAACCTTTTCTTCTTCAGTCATACCAATAGATTCTTTACCCATACCTTTTACATCAATAGGTCCATTAATACAATCAACGGGACATACCTTTAAACAGGACCCATCAATACAACTAACACACTTACTACCTATAATATAACTCATATAACAAAGATATAAAAATTAATTCGGATATCCAAAAAAATAGCAATAAAAAACCCCAAATTTCTTTGGGGTCTATAAAAAAACTTTTTATTATTTATTTCATTCCTAAAACTTGACCTGTTTTGATATTAATTACTGCGAACTTACCATCATCACTTTTAGCCACCATATATTGTTCACCACCTTGATTTTCAACCTCTTCGGTTGTTTCTTCCTCTTTTGCAATTGAATTTTCTTGGTCCATTTCATTTGAAACTATATTCTCAACAATACGTTCAATATCCGATTGTTTAATTTTTACCACTTTTGACATAACATTCTTTTTATATAAATACCTTATAATGATAAAAAAGTGGGTAGTTCCAAGTCCTTTTCGGATATTCTTTTAAAGTAATCACTCACTCTCCAATCAATGTTCAAAGTTGGGTCGTTGTGTATAATTCCACCTTCACTTTCCTTATTATATGGGTTATCAACCTTATATTGGAATATTGTATTATCACTTAATGCTGAGAACCCATGAGCACATCCTCTCGGTATGAACACTTGTTTGTTTTGTGTCCAACCAAGTTCAACCTCAACAACCTTACCATAACTTGGGGAATCCTTTCTGATGTCAACAATAACGTCTAACACACGACCACTGATACACGTAACAAGTTTAGCCTGTTCATACCCACCAGTTTGAAAATGAAGTCCTCTAATGGTCCCTAAATGAGAATATGACATATTATCCTGAACGAACTCCACATCATAACCCACATTACTATTCAATATATCTTTATTGTATGGTACGGCGAAGTATCCACGTTCATCAACATATGTGTCGTAGGTTATTACATAACAACCTTCTATATCTGTTTTGTTAAACTTCATTATTCGTGTCCTCCTAAATCAAAATTATCTTCCCAATCCTTTACAGATTTTGGTTTACGTTTGGTTCTAGTTTTTACAAATGGTTCATCATTTTTAACCCCGTCAAATTGTTTTGGATTTGATTTTTTTTTAACATCAGGATGAATAACCACCTTATCGTCACCAGTTGTAAATGGTGGTGTAAATGTAATCTTAACAGCATCCTTTTCTAACTTAGTCAATCTTTCTTGTAACCATCGTAATCTATCGTTTGTTATTGATAATTCCATCCAAAAAACAATTGCACCGGATAGGGCAAAAACACCCAACAAAAGTGAAAAAAATAATATCATATAGTTAAATTTTAAATTTCAATATAAATTGGTGTCTTCTCACCCATATGTGCCGAAAACACATTAAACTCTAAAAATTCAATTGATTCGTCCCTTGTCATCTTTTCTTTCATAATTAAAGTTCTCACCATATAATCTCTGTTATAAACCAATCTCATTGTGTTTGGTTCAACACCAACTATTGCACCATCAAAACCGTCTGCGGTTAAGAACTCCTCCTCAGGAAACATTTCAATTATTTCTTCTAAAGTCATGGTATAATATAAATAAAAATTGTGGAATAAAGAAATTATCCCACAACATTTTTCAATTTATCAATATGATGTTCGTCAGCTCCAAGTTCGGAACCTATCGGTTGTTTCTTCATTGGGTTTATTATCTCCCTATGTAAATCGTAAGGTCTAAATTCAGGGTGTCCATCTATACCAACATCCATTCTCCTAAATGATATTTTCTTTTCATTACTGAGGTGAGAATGTCCGTGAAGGTGTATACGACCCTTACCCAGTCCATTCCATGACAGGATAGGAAAGTGCATACATTCAATTGTCTCGCCCATATAGTTCAATTGTAAGAACCATTGTGTTGATGTGAATAGTTTCTGACAGTCCTCTCTATTGTTAACCAGGTGGTGATCATGATTGCCGTAGATTAAATGAATTTCTTTACACCATATTCTGTTACGAAGTTCTTCAATAGTTTCAAACCCAGAAAACGACCAATCACCAAAGTGTATCAACACATCATCCTGACCAACGACCTCGTTAATGTTATTAACGATTGATGCGTTCATCTTATCTAATGTTTCAAATGGTCGTGTTTGTTTCTCAGGTACATCACCATTAGGCAATCTCCAATTAGTTATTCCACGACATATGTTTGTGTGTGAATAGTGTGTGTCCGAAGTCACCCATACTTTTCTATCGTTCTCAATCTTTAACATTACCGCTCAAAAATTTAAAATCTTTAATTTTATTATCTGGTCTTCTATTTGGTGGTTCTACTCGTGATATCGGTGGTGGAGGTGGAATGGACCTATACCAACTAGGTCTCCTTTCTCTATTGATTTCCCCCATTGTTCTAAACCATCTCCTATGTCTATCATTACTCTCCTGTTCCATTACCCCATAATATTTCTTCTTCTCTTCAACATCCTTTCCTACTATTAAAGCTAATATTGGTCCTAACAATATTGCACCTATTACCATATCCAAACCCAATGTGTAATGTTTATTATGATAATACATCACATATACAGATGAGGTTGTCCAAACCAATATTATAAAAATTATTAGTAATATATTCATACCAACAAAGATATGAAATGTTTTTGAATATACAAAATAATACAAAAAAAATCCCCACATTTCTGTGAGGATTATAGCGAAACACGTACGTGTGTCAGTCCATGGATACTGTCCAAGGAGGGGCTCTTTATTTTTTTAACTTTTTAAGTTTATCTATTCTTTTAATAACTTCTTTAGCAATCTCAATACCTTCATTTACATTAGGTTTTTTGGTGATGTCATATTGTTTAACGTTAGCAAGTTTCAATGTCTCAACTGGTTTAAATTTAGTCATTATAGTATCTCTTAATTCATCCAACGCTTCAATAAGTGAGGTCTTGATAGGTAAACTATCCATAACCGTCATTTTATCGTCAAATTGAGTTCCTGGTTCCAATTCAGCCGTCTTTCTAAATGTAAGGTCTTTATCCAATGTTAAACCATTAACCCATCTATCTTCTTTTAATTTTCTACCGAATTTAGTTTTAAATCTAACAGTCCATAAGTATTGATTATCAAGTAGTTGTCCTTTAATTGAAAAGTCCATTCTTACTGTTACATCTAAATTGGTTTCATCAAAACCATAAGCGTCTAACATATAAGCTGGAGTTTTACCCAAATATTGCTTACTGTTCTTTTTTGTTTCCTCCCAATTCATATAGTTTTGGTTGAACTGACGAGCTAAATGATACGATTTATATTCATCTTCTAATTTCTTACCAGTAATTCTTGCGGTTACAAACTTAAGGAATTGAGTTGATGATAAATACGAATTGAATGTGTGTGTTTGATAATTGATTTGGTCATTATCAACTCTACCATATCTATTTAAATGTTTTCTATCTCTTGATTTAACTTCAGGAATACTTAATCTTTCTAATCTTGCAGATACTTCAGGATTACATAGGTATTCGTCAACCAAACGATTCAATTCAATCTTAATCTTTGTTGTTGCTGGTTTATTAACTCCAGAATGTTGATATGATGTTCCCACTGCGGCATTTCTTGGTGGGTATTTAAGTTTCTTATAAGGAACTAATTCGGGTGCTTTACCATATTTGTCTGTTAAAGAATCTAACCATTCTTTGTTTGCTTCTTCAAAAGCTTCCAATTCGCTACCGTCTAATGGAATCCAAATACGTTCTCCACCTGGTACAAGTTCTTTTTTCTCCTTACCTGTGTTAGGGTCTTCAGTGGTGTTTATTTTATTAAGTTGAAATCCATCAGGTATTTCAGATGTGTTTCCAGCCTTAAAAATTGGTCTGAACGCAACAACTTTATTAGATGTGTCTTGAGTCCCTTTTGGATTATAAGCCATTTCATCTATCTCCGATTGTTCTCTTAATTGAACTAATAAGTCTTTCTTTGATATTTCTTTCATTTGAGTATACTTCTATGTCTATATAAATACTCCGTTTATTTAATTTAGTTCACGTTCCAAGACGGGTCATTCTTCATTTCTTCTTTAAGATGACATTCAATATGATCCACACCAAACAAGTAATCATAATCAACATTAGACGTGTCTTTACCACATAGACCACAAACCCACTGATTAGGTACCTTTTCAGGTTTACCGTAAGTGTCCCAATATTGTTGTCTAACTTTTGCCCCCAATTGCATATCGTTAGGTGTTCCTAAAATATCTTCAGCCGAAATTGTAAGTAAGGTTGTACGATTTCTCATTGTACTGGTTACATAATCCTCTTCTATGTTTGAGGTTTTATTATAACATTCTTTACAACATTGACCAGCACCTTCAACATAACCATATCTATGGTCAATGTGTGTGTTGATGTCTACATTAGTTTCTTTTCCGCAGAGGATACAAATTTCGTTTGGCATAAATTAAGTTTTAGAATACTAATTTACTCAATATATTCCATATATCAAAAAAAATTAAGAAATATTAAGCTACTGTTTGAGCAATTTTGTTAGCTTGGGAAGCTATTGAGTTTACCGATTTTTCGTAGTCAGGTCCAGCATATCTTTGACCGGTATGATTTATAAAGTTATTAACTAAATCGTTAGCGGTTTTACCTTTACCTAAATAATTATTCGCAATTAGATTGTAATAGGTATTAATACCTGATTGAACGTCACTATGGACCACATCGGTACCGTTATCGGTATTTCCTACATTGAATGGGTTACGTGTCTTAATTGGTCTACTATTTGGGTCGTTGTTACCGATACCGCCTTCCGTTGCTAATTGTGCTAACGCTAATTCAGCGGGTACAAATTTTTGATATTTACCAAATGCCTGTTTGGCACCTATAGCCATCATCTCACCTGTTATATTTAATAAATTAGGTTTTCGTGTATCAATAAATTTTTGACAAATTTTAGAGTACTTTTCAAAATCTTCTGGTTTATTTAAATCCAAATCTGTAAATTGTGCTCCTCCACCAGTTGATACTTTATCAATGTATTGATTCAATTCTTCAGACTTTATTCCCCTTTGTTTTAGTAAATCTAACATCTTACTTAACATCTCAGGAGAGGCAAATGCAGTCCTATTTTGTGTTTGTCCACCAACTACAGAACCTTCTCCAAATTGTAAATGAAAATGACCACCTGTAGCCGCACCTGATGGGTTTTTATACTCATCTATATAAGAAAACTTATTGTTTTTACTTTTAAACTTATCTAATATTTGTAAAAATGCGGTTGATGTATTTGAATTATATGGATTAAGAATCAAATCTACCGCCTGTCCTTTTGTATGCTTACTGTCATAACCTAAACCTTTATGATATTGGTCATTTCCACCTGTGATTGTAATCTTAACAGTTGGATTTGTTAATTTAAACTCTTTTAATATTGAACTAACGATGGAACTTAATTCGTCTGTCACATCTCCTCCACTTGATAATTCATTTCCCTTTTCGTTATAACCTAAACTATCTAAAGTTGTTCTAATTTCTTCTGATGATTCTTTTAATGTTCCGTTTCTTTCTTTAAAGGATTGTACTGCTGTGGCGGTTTCAGGTCCGAATAGACCGTCCACACCATGTTTTGGTAAATCAAATCCAAGTAACATCAACCCAATTTGCATTGATTCAACCTCTTTTTGATAAGTCATTGAACCTAAACTTTGTTCTTTCAATCCACCATTTTCAATTGATTTTTGAACTGTATTGTAAAAATCTTGAACGTCGTTAGAGACTAAATCAGCTTTAGTGGGTTCGTCAACTTTCTTTTCAATACTGCCATCTTTAGTTTTTCCCAATAAAAAATCAAGAAATCCTTCTTTAAGTACCTCTTCACCATAGGTTATACCATGTATTCTTTCTAATTCTTCCTGTAAGGTTCTTTTCTTCATACGAATATAAATATCAGGATTTTTAAATTATCTTGGGTAATCCTCATCGTAGTCATTGTCATCAAAACCAAAAAAATCATCTCCCTTATAGTGTGGGTGGTTTTCCTTCATATAATCAATACCTCTTACCCAAAAGAAAGCAATAATTGTTGAAAATATAAAACTACCACCAATTCCAATTAAGATACCCATAATTTAATTATTTTTACTTATTACTCACATATAGTGAAAATGATAATAAAATATTTGTAATCCCTAATAAAACACTATCGGTAAATGTTAAAAATATACCAGATACAAGGTGAAATATATAACCATACTTACCCCAAAAATTCATAAATTTACTTTCTTTCATATTATATAATTTAAAGCTGTTGGGGAAGGAGTCGGACCTTCATACGGAGATTCGGAAAGTAACAAGTCGCTAGCTAGCTTTGGTGGTCAACCCCAATTATCACTTTTCTATTTCTTTTTCCGTGGCACCGAGACGAGGCGCTGTGTCTGCCAATTTCACCACCCAACAATATTATTTTGTAAACTTTTTAAAATTGTTTTTAAATTCTTTTTCGTACACTTTTAATTCCTTAGTCTCCATTCCATTATATAGACCAGTAGACATAAATGCTTGGATTTCATCATCAATAATTTTCTTGTCATCAACATAACCCATCTTAATAAGTTTCTTTTTTAACTTATCATAGTGAATTGGTTTAATGTTATTAATTAAAATATCAACCATTTTCTTATACATCTTATTAGTGAAATATAAACCGTGAGCAATTTCATGATTCATAGTTCCTTTATCTTTTGAACTTGCACCGATTAAATACCAATCACATCTTGTTCCATTATTTTTATTTTGTGAATCAATAGCACAATAAAAATAAATGTCATTCATTATTTCATCATACTCAGTATCTTTACAAAATATATGATTAGCCTTTTGCATAACATTACCTGGAATGTTATAACCAGACCAATCGTCAGGATATGTAAATGTTCTTTTCTTCCACGCTTCTTTGTAATGTTTCATATACTGCATCCAAGTAAATGGTTTTCCTCTGAATTTCTTATATGGTGATTCATAAAACTCTTGGTAACGACAGAACAACATTGCACGATCATAGTCATCGTCGACTTGAGCACAATATATTCGTGGAACAATTTCTTTAACTACACCTTTAACTAAGGGATGTTTAATTTTTTTCATTTAAATTTCTATTAATATATCTTATAAAATCAATAAATGTGAAAAGTGCTGCTGTAGCAAAAATAACATACCCTAAAATTATTAACATTTCCATTATATACAACTTTTTAATATCTCATAACATAGGTCTTCAGGTATCTTACTTCTTTCATATGCATTTGCTCTACCTTGTGTACCAGTTCTACTACCTCTTGGTGCAGCAACATGACAAGGATCACCATTCTTACACATTTTACGAGGAACCCATACATCACTATTAGTCCATATGTCAGTTGGTTTCATTCGTTCATCACCATATTGACAATACGTAACCGTTTGACGTTTCAAATTTTGAACCAAATCCATTTTACGAAGTAATCCTCGTGGGTTTTCCATAAACCAGTGTTGGGGTTTATAGTAGTCAATGATCTCCAATGTTTTCTTTACAAGTTCAATACCCAAACGAGCAGTGTCTGTGTTAGGGATATAGGCTCCTTTACCTCCAGTCCAATGATGACCAATTGCGGCAACACTAAATCCTGTACAAGGTGGTGATGCCCATATAACATCTGGTTTAAATGGAACTTTTTTATAATCAAAATCTAATATACTAACCGCGTAGTTAATACCATCAAATTCAATTAGGTCAGAAGAGAAAACTTCCATACCAAGTTTTTCGGCAATTTTACCTACTGAACGACTACCCGCAAATAATTCTAATACCTTCATAGGTATAATATACAAAAAATAAATGAGAAAAAAAAATGTTAAAGCGCAAACGACTCTCCACAACCGCAAGTGCGGCTCGCTTGAGGGTTAATCCAATTAAAACCTCTACCATTTAAACCATCGGAATAATCTAATTCGGTACCATATAGATATAGAACTGATTTTTTATCTATAATCACTTTTAATGCTTGTAAATCAACAACTTCGTCCATATCCGTTACCGTATCATCAAAATCCATAGCATAAGATAATCCACTACAACCACCTCCCTTAACTCCAACACGAAGAAAATGAGTGTCAGGTGTTATTCCTTTTTCCATCATCAACTCAACAACATGATTAAGTGCTTTTTCTGAAACTGTAACCATCTTAATTATATTTTAAACCAAAGAATTCGTAATTTTTATGGACGTATTCTTCTTCACCCGCTTTTATTGCTAAATCTTCATCTTCAAAAATTGCACTTACAGGACACTCAGGAACACACGCTCCACAATTGATACAAGTGTCAGGGTTTATGTAAAGTTGTCCACCAGGGAACGCATCCTTACCTTGTTCGCCCACTTCTGAACCTGAACCTTCAACATTTATTGGTCCGTGAATACAATCTACCGGACACGCATTTGCACAAGCTGTATCCATACAATCAACACAACTACTTCCAATAATAAAACTCATAATTTATATTTTTTATACATGTGATTCTTCAAAGATTATTTCCTCTAATCCATTTTTTATTCTATAGTCATTTATTGCCATACGAACCGCATCTTCACACAAAACACTACAATGGATTTTAACTGGTGGTAGATTTAATTCCTCAACTAAATCCATATTATCAATTGTTAATGCTTCATCAACACTCTTTCCTTTTAACCATTCGGTTGCCACTGATGATGATGCAATTGCTGAACCACATCCAAAGGTTTTGAATTTAGCATCGGTAATGATATTATCTACAACCTCAATTTGTAATCTCATTACATCACCACACTCGGGTGCTCCGACCAAACCAGTTCCCACATTTGATTTGGATTTATCTAATGTTCCCACGTTCTTGGGATTAGAATAATGATCCAACACTTTATCTGAATATGCCATATTAGTTGTTTATATGATAAATATCATATTTTCTTTTTAAATAAATCCGATAGTTTATTACCTGGTTTAGTTATTCTTCCGTTATCGTCCATTTGCGGGGAGGTATACATTTCATACGCTATCCAAAGTGTAGACCCAATAATACCAATAATGAAGTAAATCATATTTCTATAGTTTTAGATTTCCAAATTTGCCACCAACGTCTTTTGGGTGCGGGTAAACATTGTGAGAATGGGTTATCACCAAATGAAACCCTATTTAAATATTTTACTGATATCATATTCATGAATACTTCCTGATATTCTTCAGGAATGGTATCAAAATCAGCTTCAATTTTTATATTCATTGATATTGTTCCTTTATCTGTTGTGGTTAAATAAAGTGTTTGATATGTACTCACTAATCTTGACGATTTCATTGACATATTATTACCTCCACCTAAGAATATTTCAGTTTCTTTATTCTGTTTCATGTTCAAGATATTGATTGTACTCGTTTTCTAAACCTTTATGTCTTCTAAAAATTTCATCTCTCGTTAATTCGTGTCTACCATTTTCTGTTTTCTCGTTAAATAATTCATCTTGAAGACTGTCAGATTGTAATCTGAAATAATTTACGCTATCCGTTAATTTTTGTCTTTCGGTAATTACTTCTCTATTCATTACAGATAATGAAGATAACCATACTAATGTAATTAAAACAATTGTTAATCTTAACCACCAATTTTCTTCTTTGTTAAATAAACCCATTTCTTTTGTTTTTAATGTTTAAATAAATTGTTAATAAAATTAAAAATATAGCAACGAATATACCTCTCGTAATTAAAAATATATCTTTTATTTTTTCCATCTTATTGTTCCTGTAATTCAATCATTTTGTTGGTGATTTGTTCTTCAGTAACTTCCATGATGTTAGTTGCAGTAACAAGTTCACCATTAAATATTTCAGCCATATCATATAGATTACTTTCACCTAAAAAGATATGTCCTTGAACAATACTAATTCCACGCCCTTTATTAAAATCCATTCTAGCTATTTTACCTGTACCAGATGGATGTGGTTTAAATACCAAATCTTTAAATGTTTTCATATTTTCATAATATATTTTATTTACCCAAGCGTTTATTTGATAGTAGTTCATGACAATACAATGGTATAAAATTTAGATTTTCCTGTCCACCCATAATCATCATATTCCACATATTCAATTTCAAAATCATCTTTTGTTAAATCTCTAATGTCTTCTTCTGTTACACCATCACAATTTTCAACAAGAATTATTACACCATCTTTATTTAAATGTTTTCTTACATTTTTAAAAAATTCCTTATGAAAATTCATATCCTCGTCTAAAGATAATAATTTCTCATTGTTAAATCGGTAACCTTCAGGTCTTAATGTTTTGAAATGTGGTGGATTACTAATTATAACATCAATATTTGGTTCTCCGACTAAATCATTAAACCCATTTGATTCAATAAATTTAACATTACTTAAATTATTTAATCTTATTGTTTCATTTATGTGTTTAAGATTTTCTTGATTGATGTCAACCAAATATAACTCATCACAATATCCTTGTCCAAGTAAATGAAATCCCATAAAACCAGGACCTGAACACATCTCCATAACTTTACCTTTCTTAATGAATTTTTTCACATTTTCACTATCCAAGGCATTTATACCAAATGTAGTTCCTCCACCATCTAAATGTGGTTCATAGGAAATCTTAATGTTGTTTGTTTCAAATACCATAGTTAAAATATTTCTTCAGCAATGCCGAGAGCTTCGGCTATAATTAATAAACCACCTGCGTCCATTAATGACCCACAAGCTAAAGCCACTCCGGCACAAATTCTAAAAAAAGATTTAACTAAACTAATCCAAAAATGTGTACTGGTTTTTGATTCTTTTTCTTGCATAATGTAATATACTTAATTTTTCTTAGATTTCAAAACCTTTCTATTCTTTTTAAAGAAACTCATAATGTGTCCAGACACAGGAATGCACCATCCATTACCAATCATTTCAATTCTAGCGGTGTCCGATACCCCTTTAACATCGGTGTATCCTTTATCTAACCCTTGTAATGTTTCCGCTTCTGTAATTGTTAACATTTTAACATCACCTCTTTTAGTGGTATAAAAACCTGTACCGTACATTTCACCTGTTTTCTTGGTGATATTACCTAATGTTGTGAGTAAACAATTTGATTTATTATCTTTACGAATTGATTGTGGATAATAATATTTACCATTGTTTCCCTTTCTACCCCTAAATCCTGTACCATTATCGGCACCTTTAATTAAATCACCTATAGTGATTCCTTTGTCTTCAGGTATGGTTATACCATTGATGTCAACCCAAAATAATCTCTTTCTACTTTGTCCCCAAACAACCGCGGCGTCAAATAAAATTGGTTTAACTTGTAACGCGTCACTAATAACATTCTCCCATTTCTTAATCATTAGGACATTTTCCAACATGAAATTAAGAACTGGTAATCCCATCTTAATTTGAAGCTTTCTAATACCATAGTATAATCTAATGAATTCCCAAAACAAGTATGATTGACCTTCAAATTCAAATTCTTCTTCTTTTAATTGGAGGTAATGTTTTAATGATAAGATTTCAATCGGATTACCCTTTGTTACCATACCTTTCTTTTTACCACAAAAAGAAAAATCGGGACAGGGAGAACCTGCTGTAATAATTGTAGCATCTAAAAAATCTTCCGGCCTTAAATTTCTAACATCACCAACCTGAATGATATCCGGATGATTGTGTTGCATGACCGCAATTGCCGATTTGTTTACTTCACTGGCATATTCTTTTTTAATTTTAAGACCAGCAAATTGTGCTGATAGTCTTGATCCACCGTACCCCGCAAATAGGGATAATAATACTTCTTGTTTCATTTGATTTAGTTTAGTTCATAACAAAAATAAGAATTTATTATGAAATACCAAAAAATATTTTATTAAAAAAATACATTGATTATCAATAAGTTATGAAATCATATTTGTCTTTTTTCCACTCTATTGTTGGATACTTCTTGAACCTTGAAGTTAAAATATTGGTGGCCTCTTCAAATATCTCAATAACCGGTGTATTAGCCTTACCATAGGACTGTATTAGATTACCTTTTCTGTATTGTAAGTTAATTCTTTTCCTTTTGTATTGTAATGATGCAAATATATAAATGACTCCGTGTGCGAATTGTTTAGACATACAATTTTTCATGTTGAACCCTTCGATTCTAAAATCATCTTCAGTTAATAATATTTTAGGTTTAAACACTAATCCATCAATCACTATGTCTTCTTCAATTTCTTTTACAAAATCTTCATCAATAAGATATCTCACTTTGTACCCACGTGCGAAATGTAATTTCAATCCTGACCACATCTCCATAATATTATCAAATTCAATATCGTTTTTTGCTTTAAATTTTAAATTAAGTCCTTTTTGTTCTAATAAATCTCTAATTGAAAATAATTTATTTAGTGTGTAAACCAATGAATCGGTTTTAATCGTATCAACTTCCCAATCGTTAATTACTTTAATCATAAATTCTTTTTCTGATTCATTTTTTAAATAATGTAATTTTTTATTTGGTGGGGTATCATAACAATGTGATTCCCATGTAAATTTTTTTAAGTACTCAATGTGATTATCACCAAATAATTTACAAAAATAATTTAATGTTGTTATTTGTATTTGTCTAACATTATGACTTAATTCTTTAATTAAGTATTTTGATTTGATTCCGTAATGGTCTAAAACAGATGGTAAAAATTTGTAATCATTTTTTTCTAACCATTTCTTTTTAGGGTAATCATTTTGAATATCGTAATATACCGCATTATGTCCTTTAATACCTTTTATATCTAAATGATAATCAACTAACATATCATAAATAGTATTATAAAAAGGTTTTAATTTATAATCTTTATCCTTAAGAAATTGTGATTTAAATTTTGGTTGTATTTGTTGGACAAAGATGTCGCATATTTTATCAACTGACCTTTCGTATTTAACTCCCCAATAACCTCTACGTTTTTCACCACGAGCAATACCGTTTTCAACTAAATCAAACAACAATTTAAAATCGTTTTTTTTGTCTTGGTCTGTACTTCTAAACATTTTCTCATCAATGTTTAGGTTATTTTTAATCTTGTATTTTACTGAAACATCACCAGTAATTAGATTAACTATTAAATTGTGTTCAAATGTTACGTGTCTTGGTGTACCATATCTGTCGTAATCAAAATCAAAAATACCTTCGTACGTAAGTTCATCATTGTGTTTGTGTAATCTAATTAAACATTCACTAATTGATTCATCTCTCTTTCTATTCTTATCCTTCTTTTGTTGGGAGTACGAAAATAATAAATCCATATAGAAATATATATGGATTAAATGAAAATGTGTAGTTAAAAAAACGGTAGAGGTTCCGCATCGTCTAAATCTAAAATATCTATTAATCTTCTTGGTTCTCTCATTTCGGGAGCAATTTCAATTCCATTTATCATAACAGGTACTCTATCCTTCTTTAACCAATTGAGTGTTCCAAATCTCGCATGTATTCTAATCAAATCACTTACATCATCTATTGCATTTTGGTAATGTTTTGGTGGTTGTGAGTTTGAGAAATATTTTGATTGTACCAGTCTTCCATCTGATATTTTAAACTCACAAGTAACTCTATCTTGTTTATCTTCAGTTCTCAATGATACAATGATTGATGTGTCTGTCTCCGCGTAAGATGCAACACAGTGATGCATAAACCTACCTTCTTCAACGTATTCCTCTTCTCTTGTTAGAACGTATGGATGTATCATTATCTCACCATCACTTATTGTGGTGATGAGTTCTTTATTACCGTTACTATTGTGTTTCCACAACTCACTTTTTTTCTCACAACTAATTGGTTGTTGAATTTGTCTCACCGTTTCTTCGGGATAAAAATATTGAATGACCCAACCCTTTTTAATTGCTGATATCATTCTAGATAGTTCATTATGTTCACCGTGAAACTTAACTCTAGTATTTGCTCTCATTCTAATATTAGGATCATACTCTCTTATTTTACTCAACATCCTAAAATGATCCATTACTAACGCCATAAAATTTTCATCTACCGATATTCCTTTTTCTGTTTCACTTGTTAACACCGATAATAAATTTTCTTTTTCAATATCAGATATATCATATCCGTGATTTTTAATTCTGTCACGTATGTTTTCCATCATTTTTAATGATGATGCACCAATTAAATGTCCCTTATCGTTATCGGATGTTGTTCCAAATAAATCTTTATTTATGGAACCAATATATTTTTGGTAGTTATTACCAAACAAATAACATAACATATATAAAGAACCTAAATCAATATTAGGTTTCTCGTGTAATAGTTTTATTGTTACTTTAGATTTTATTTGATAAACATCTAATACTGATGCAATTAATTTTCTATCGTTTTTCTTTAAGTATTTTTCTGTTGGGTAATAATGAACCAATAGTTTTTTATAATCATTAGGTATCTTTATTTTCTTGGTATTAATAAACCATCTTATCACCTCTTCATAAAAAAAAGTTTTAAAAAATGATCCGTCTGTTGGAAAATTAATATTAAACACCTTACTCAATACGTCATTAAATTCTTTATCTTTAAAATTATTTTTTAATTCTTTGTACAATGGATTATTTTTACCCATATGATTTCTTAAAAACTTAAATGGTCCATCAGTACTATCTAAAAAATTATTAAATTGTTGAAATCCGTTCTTTCTAAATTTAGGTGTATTTTTGGTTCTTCCATGTTTACTACTATCAACTAATAAGAAATCCCCTTTAACCATATCAAAAGTAATTGATGTAGTATATTTGTTTGTTTTAAAATACTTACAGTTAAATCCTCTGTGTTTAGTGAATTTGTTTGTTTTAATCGTAACCTTATCTCCTCTTTTTATTATTGACCTTTCTAATATGTGAACTGATATTTCACTAAGGGGTTCGTTATAGTATTTCTTGATGTGTCTATCCTTTGTAGTATAAAACTCTCCTGGTGTTCCATTTAGTTTATGGGTAGAAGCATACCTAATAATCGGAGCATTTTTATACTCATCATCCCAATAAAAAAATCTTGTTTTTTTCTTTTTGATTTCATCTGTTAGTGGTGATATGGGAACCCCACTATCTCCATCATAATATTCAGTGGTCGTACTACCACCATACTTATCTTCATATGAAACTTGTTTATGTATACCACTATGTGATGTGTCAACTCTTGGGAACTTAGAATAGTTCTTAAATGGGGTAATTCTTGCGTAAGTATATGTTTGATATAGTAATATTTCCTTCATAAAGTAAGTTTAGTGTCCCAAATATACAAAACTATTTTCAGATATACTTATTAATAAATAAATTTTATGGCTAAAGGAAAAAGTGCTAGTAACAACAAAGTCTCTTTTGGTAAGAGAAAGAAAGGTTCAGCAACAAAAACTCACAACAAACACGATAGAACTGAAAAAAACTACCGTGGACAAGGTCGCTAGACCTTTGATATGAACTCCTCAAACTTATAGTTAGGGAAGGTCTCTACATATCTGATAATGACGTTAATCGGTGACTCTAACATAGTGTTAACCAATGATTTAACGTCATTTTCTTTTTCCCCTAATGGTTCACATATTATTTCTAATTCTAATTCATCTATTGATGTTTGGATAGCTCTAAACCTTTTAATACCGAACCTTTCAAAGAAATAATGGGACCCCAATAACGGCCATTTCTTATCCCCGTTGGGTAATGTAAACATATTACGAGTTCTACCCTTTATTTCCTTTATAGTTTGCATTGTCCTTCCACAGGTACATTCCCCCATTTCAATATGGTCACCATGTTTGTATCTTTTAATGTATGGGTTGGTCATTGAGGTTACAATAATACCTCCATCCATATCAATCTCCACATACGTATTCTCCATTACATGATAAACATTTGGATTCTCGGGACATAGGATTGCAATGGTTCCACACTCTTCGGTTGAATACATTGTTCCTCCCACTTCACCAGTTCCTTTCCAATCAATGAAATTACTAATTTTAGCAACATTAAGTTCTTTTAATATTGATGGTAAACATTGAATATAATGTGGATTCACCTCTTCTAACCATTCTTGTAATTCTGATATAGTCTTATATGAATTCATATACGATTTACCTTGGATTGGTTCAATACGTTTTGATATTCCCCAACTATCAAGTTCCATAGTTTTATGTGATGTTTTAATCACAGCAATATTCTTTGTTACATCCCAATTTCTCCAACGGATTTCACGAATGTTCGTTGCTAATGACCATATCATATCCCAATATGTTTTCTCAACACTCACAGGTTCACCAGTGGATCCAGATGATTTACAAGTGTAAAGTCCTTTCTCCATTTTTATGTTCCTTAAATCGTCTCGGGTAATGATTGGACCTGATATCATTTCAGGTTTAATCTTGTGTTCTTTATATTGAGTTGTTTCAAACATCTCTAACAATTTAAGAACATCTTTATCTATTTGTTCGTCACTTAAAATCTCCATATGTAAAAATTATATGAACCACATTCAATAGTCATTGTGGGTTTTATTTCAAAATCATTCTCCAATGGAAAATAATCTGCAATTTTCATTATATCTAATTTTTTGATGAATGTTCTGGCAATGAAATTTCTACAATTTTTACTCGCCATTTTAACAACCTTATCACATAGTTCTTTATTGAAACATAAACCACCATCTATTAGTATATTTCTGTAGATATGTTGATTGTCTCCCCAATCACCAACTATAACTGTATCTCCATCATACCAAGGATCAAAATCTAATTGTCTATCACTTATTGGTATTAATTTTTTTGTACAACCTAACAAAAGAGTTGTACCGTCTGTCATAAAAGTTTTAAAGATATCAACATCTAAATCAGTTGGTGATAATGGTAATGGTAAATCACTACTCCAATAAGTTTTATCTACTTTATTCATCTTTCTTTTGTAATTGAAATCCAATCATGTATCGTAACCACCTGATTGTTAATCCGTATGATGGTGCCATTTTACCATCGTCGTAAATTGAATACTTATCATAATAAAATATAATGGCAGGTAATATATACCAATGATGATTTTTTTTATATATAAAGAAATCTTTGTAATAATTCTTTAACATATTATTTCTTTTTAGGTTTCTTAATGTAATCAATGACCATATTAATTGGTCCTAAACTAATCATACCCCAACCAAACATCTTTTCCAATTCAGGATTACCCGTATTCAACCCGTATTTCTCAATAAGGATACCGGTTATTATCATCACTATGTAGATTATCTCTTTTATCTTTATTTGCATAACTTTGTTTTTTATAATATAAACTTTAAATTTGAAATTTCCAAATAATTATAGATATGTCAGTTCACATCAATAACAAAACATTTCCCGCCGAATACCTTTCATCACCAGATGAGATTCAAAAAGGTATGATGGGTAGAACAGAACTAAACGGTTGTATGGTATTCAAGATGGGTAAGGGTCACCATTCATTTTGGATGAAGAACTGCCTTATAAATTTAGATATTGTTTTTGTTCTCAATAATCGTATCAATCGTATACATTCTAATTGTGAAGCTCCTGACCCACATAGAATGAGTTTACCTCGTTACACGGGTATTGGTGACCATATCATTGAATTTCCCGCCGGTACCTCTGATGGTTGGAAAGTAGGGGATAAAGTGGCTATGTATTTGGGAACTCCTCAGAATCCGGTTCAATAGAATAAGGTTCAATATTTGAAAAATCGTATTTAACTTTTGGTTTAGTTTTTTGGAAAACCCAAAAATAACTGTGGTATTTCCGTGCATGTTCTTGTTTAGTCCATTTAGTTCCGAAACTGTTAATTCTTAAATTTGCAACTAAAATAAACAAATCCTTAGGGTAAAATCCTATTTCCATTGCCATATCCATAACCATTGAATGTGTAAAATGATTTTTACCACCAGAAACGGTGTCTTGACATTTAAAAACAACCAAACCATCTTTTTCCGTTATTCTATACAATTCCTTTAATGTATTGTAGTAATTCTTCATTAGATGTCCATAGGTTTCATATCCCTCATAACGTTTAGCAATAATAGAACTTCCCACTCTGTTATCTTTATATGTTTTACCCGCAATTACGAATGGGGGGTCGTACATTATACTCTTCATACTTCCATCCTCAAATGGTAAATGTTCTGAACTAGCCTCAATAATTGTGTCATTTTTAGGGAATAAATCTGATTTAAACTTTGGTGTTGGGAGTTCCTTCCAAAAATTTCCAGTAGAATAGGTACAATCTAAATCAAAACAATCAATTTTATACAAATCCATTATATTTTTAATCACTTCGTGATTGCTGTTGTAAACGCTTTTTATAGGTTTGAAATCTTTATCCATTTGACTTTTTAATTTTCTTTAGTTATATTTAAAATATAAGAAATTAATTTCAATAAACCAAAATATTTATAAAAAACAACAATTATGGGATGCGGATGTAAGGGTAAAAAAGAAGAACCAGTGGTTCAACCACCGGTAAACATTAGATTAAGTGAAGTTCAAACACCAGAGGTTACTCAACCAGTAACACAAGAGGGAACACCAAACACTAATCAATAATATACACGATAATTTAAGATATCGTCAATAAAGACGATATTTTTTTAAATGATGGTATATATCTAAATATATAATTAAATATGAAAGTAGAAAAAAAATTAACGAGTGTCCATATTTTGGAAGACGTTTATAGAAAATTTAAAATAAATGCAATTGATGGTAATATTAACTTACAAAAATTAGTTAATCGTACATTAGATCTTTATGTTAAAGATGAATCATTTAGAAATAAAATAAACAGCTACACAGATTTAGCTGTGAGTGGATCAAAATATTAATATGGGTAAAAAAAGAATATTATTATTATCGGACGATTTACGAATGACTTCAGGTATTTCAACAATGTCTAAAGAATTTGTAATGGGTACTGTGGATAGGTTTAATTGGATACAATTAGGTGCGGGTATTAATCACCCTGAAAATGGTAAATTTGTTGATTGTAATGATGATGTTAGAGAAAGAACTGGTGTTAAAGATGCCGAATTAAAAATCATACCGTATAATGGTTATGGGGATATTAATGTTTTAAGGACAATCCTTAAAGAAGAAAAGATAGACGCTATATTACATTTCACCGACCCTCATTATTGGCAATGGTTATATGATAATGAACATGAGATTAGACAACAAGTCCCAATTCTTTATTATCACATATGGGATAACCTTCCTGATCCAATATATAATAAAGATTATTATGAAAGTTGTGATTGGTTAGGTTGTATATCTAAATTAACTTATGGTATTGTTAATCGTGTTGGTAAATTAGAGGATGGTATTCGTAAACCGTTAGAAGATTGGCAAGTTAGTTATGTTCCGCACGGAATTAATCAAGATGTTTTCAAACCATTAGATATTGACTTAACAGAAACCAAGAAACAATTATTTGGTGATAAAGAATATAGTTTTGTTTTATTTTATAATAGTAGAAATATTAGAAGAAAACAAACATCAGATTTAATTTATGCATTTAGATTATTTTGTGATAAATTATCAAAAGGAGATGCTGATAAATGTGTGTTGTTATTACACACCGCACCAATAGATAATAATGGTACTGATTTATATGCGGTTAAAGATAAATTATGTCCCGATTATAATGTTGTATTTTCAACAAACAAAATTGAATCGGATAAGTTAAATGAATTATATAACATTGCCGATTGTACAATAAACATTGCAAGTAATGAAGGATTTGGTTTGGGTACCGCTGAAAGTATAATGGCAGGAACACCTATCATTGTAAATATTACAGGTGGATTACAAGACCAATGTGGATTTGATTTTACCGCCGATGATTACATAAACATTGAAACATTGAGTAATAAAAATTTATATCAAAACACTCCTCACGGTAGTTGGGTAAATCCGATATGGCCCGCCGCAACTAACATCAATGGTTCACCTATTACCCCTTACATATTTGATGATAGAGTTAATGATGAAGAGGTTGCAGATAAAATTATGAATGTTTATATGACAGATAAAGAATTAAGAAAACATAATGGTTTGAAAGGAAGAGAATTTGCAATTGAAAACTTATCATCAAAAGTAATGTGTGATACTATGAGTGATGGTATTAACACAGCAATAAAAAACTTTACACCAAGAGAAAAATTTAATTTATATAAAGTAATTTAATGAAACCAACAATATTATTTAGAGGACCAATTAAAACAAGAAGCGGTTATGGATCACATTCAAGAGATTTATTAGAATCACTATATCAAATGAATATGTTTGATATTAAAATTGATAGTTGTTCTTGGGGTTCAACTCCAATGACTGCGTTAGAAAAAGATAATCTATTTCATCAATGGATTGAAAGTAACATAGTAGACAAATTTGAAGGTTTACCTGATTTATATATTCAAGTTACTGTTCCAAATGAATTTAGAAGATTTGGTAAATTTAATATTGG
>Ga0209084_1001262_pt1 | contig 21701 bp, 16 predicted proteins | sample C_130820_MF_Meta_FD_187309 | JGI IMG/M metagenome (GOLD analysis project Ga0209084, IMG submission 187309) | Freshwater microbial communities from Lake Croche, Canada to study carbon cycling - C_130820_MF_MetaG (SPAdes) (version 2) | ecosystem: Environmental > Aquatic > Freshwater > Lake...
TCACCCAAGGCGGCGGCGCTGGTAAAGCGCTGGCCGAATGGGTGGTACACGGACAAACTGAGTGGGACCTGTGGTCGCTGGACCGTCGGCGCTACGGCGACTACGCCACCACCGAATACACCGTGGCGAAAGCCATCGAGGTGTACCAAAACGAATACGCGTCGTCCTTCCCTTACGAAGAGCGGCCCGCCGGGCGCCCACTGCGCACTTCGCCTTTGTACGAAACGCTGAAGGCCAAGGGCGCCCGCTTTGGCGCACGCGGCGGCTGGGAGCGCGCGGTGTATTTAGATTTGAAGGGCGACGTCCCTGCCGACACGCATTCTTTCCGCCGCGAAAACGTGTGGCATGGCGCAGTGGCCGAGGAAGTGAAAGCCGTGCGCGAGCGCGTAGGCATCTTAGATTTGCCCGGCTTTACCAAATACGAACTAAAAGGCCCGGGCGCATCCAAGCATTTGGATTATTTGTCTTGCTCCAAGCTGCCTTCACAAGGCCGCGTGTCGCTGGCCTATGCGCTCACGCCGACCGGCAAACTGTGGAGCGAGTTCACTATCACGCGCTTGGGTGAGGACCATTTCTACATCATCAGCGCGGCCATCGCCGCAACGCATGACATGGACTTGCTGCGCCAAGGCTTGCCCGAGGGCAGCCCGATTAGCGTGACCGATGTCACCGCCGATTTCGGCACCCTGATCATCGCCGGGCCGCGTGCGCGCGATGTGCTCGGTCAGGTGACGAAAGCGGATTTGTCGAATGCTGGTTTCCCTTGGCTGACTGCGCAGCACATCGAGACAGTCGCGGGCCGCTGCCTGGCCATGCGCGTCAACTACGTGGGTGAACTGGGCTGGGAATTGCACGCACCGGTCGAGCAACTGCAGACCTTGTACGCTGCCATCTGGGCTGCGGGCACGGCCCACGACATACGTGACTTTGGCCTGTATGCCATGGACAGTTTGCGCGTGGACAAGTGCTACCGTGGCTGGAAGAGCGACCTGGAAAGTGGCTACACGCCCCTAGAGGCATCGCTGGACCGTTTTGTGGACGTGAACAAGGCCGACTTCATCGGCAAAGCCGCGCTGGTGGCCGAGCATGCACGGGGCGCCGCTCAAAGATTTGTACCGCTGATTTTTGACGAAGACGGCGACGCCGAGAGCCCGTATTGCGCGCAAGTGTTTGATGGCGAACACAATGTGGGCCTGACCACTTCGGGCGTGTGGAGCCACACCTTAAAGAAGAGCGTGGCCCTAGCCTATGTCAAAGCCGACAAGGCTACGCCCGGCACCAAGCTGCAAGTCAACGTACTGGGCACCATGCGCAGCGCCACCGTGCACGCCGAGCCTTTGTACGACCCGAAAAATGAAAAGCTGCGCGCCTAAACCGCGCTTGGTTTTGCACGCACACAACGGCATTGATAGACCCCATTACAGGCATTTAACCGAGGTACCCCATGAGCGCAATTCTTGAAAAATCCAACCCCCGTGGCGGCGCCCGCGATGCCCGCCGCGCTGCGCGCTCTGCGCCTCTGCCCGACAGCCTGCGCCCCGTGCGCCCCGGCATGAATGGCGGCGCCTACAAAGCGCTTAGCGATGCCGATGTGGTCAAAATCCACCACGCTGCTTTGGACGCGCTCGAGAACATCGGACTGGCCGACGCCCCCGAAAGCGGTATTGAGTTGATGACCAAAGCCGGTGCCAAACTCACCGACACCGGGCGCTTGCTGTTCCCACGCGCACTGATTGAAGACACCGTGGCCAACGCGGCACGCCACTTTGTGCTGCACGGGCAAGACCCTAAGCACGATATGGAGCCATGGGGCAGCAAGGTGTATTTCGGCACCGCTGGCGCGGCGGTCAGCATGGTGGACCCTTATACCGGCAACTACCGCGACTCCACCACCCAAGACTTGTACAACATCGCCCGCGTGGTCGACACGCTAGAGCACATCCACTTTTTCCAGCGCTCGGTGGTCTGCCGCGACTTGGATTTGCCACGCGAGATGGACTTCAACACCACCTACGCCAGCGTCAGCGGCACCACCAAGCACGTGGGCTCGAGCTGGGTATCTCCTGAGCATCTAGAAGAGACGCTCAAGATGCTGCACATCATCGCCGGCGGCGAAGACAAGTGGCGCGCCCGCCCCTTTGTCAGCCAGTCCAACTGCTTTGTCGTGCCGCCCATGAAGTTTGCCTACGACGCTTGCAAATGCCTAGAAGTGGCGGTGCGCGGCGGTATGCCCGTTCTGCTGCTCTCCGCCGGTCAAGCCGGTGCTACCGCACCCGCATCCTTGGCCACCGCGCTGGTGCAAGAAACGGCTGAATGCCTGGCTGGCTTGGTGTATGTGAATGCCGTCAAGCCCAAAGCACCAGCCATGTTTGGCACTTGGTGTTTTGTGTCCGACCTGCGTACGGGCGCTATGTCGGGCGGCAGCCCAGAGCAAGCGCTGCTATCCGCGGCCAGCGCGCAAATGGCGCGGTACTACGACCTGACCGGCGCCACCGCCTCGGGCATGTGCGACTCCAAAATGCCCGATGCCCAAGCCGGTTTTGAAAAGGCCTATAACCACGCGCTCGTGGGCAATGCCGGTGCCAACCTGATTTATGAATCGGCCGGCATGCTGGCCAGCCTCTTGGGCTTCTCGCTGGAAAGCCTGTTGATCGACAACGACATCATCGGCGCGGTGCAGCGCACGATTCGCGGCATTGAGGTCAACGACGAAACTTTGTCGCTGGACACCATACGCGACGTTTGCCTGAACGGCCCTGGGCACTATTTAGGTGCACCGCAAACCTTGCAGCTAATGCAAAAAGACTACCTCTACCCCCAGGTAGCCAACCGCGCCAGCCCCAACCAGTGGGCCGAGGCAGGTCGCCCCAGCATCGTCGACACAGCTGCGAAAAAGCTGCAAGTTATCCTCGATGGCCACTTCCCATCGCATATTTCACCGGAGATGGACGCCCAAATCCGCGCCGAGTTCCCGGTGAAACTGGCGCGCGAGGGCATGCTGCCTAAGCATTAACGCGCAAAGCCCCGGCGCATGGGGATAACGCTATAGGGATTGCAGGCGCTGTCGTATAAGATCGCGCATTCCGTTGGAAAAGGTTTTCTTGTTGTAGGCAGTACGCCTACGCGGTTGGCCTTTGAATATTCACTAGAAAGGACCATGAACCATGAGCGGTACCGCACACGCGAGCCACGACCACGACAGTCTCTGGCGCCATATGTTCACTAACCCCCACAGCAAAGCCTTTGTGCGCTGGGTGGCAGTCATCAATTTCTGGATTTTTGTTTCCTGTTTGTCGCTGGCCATGGAAACAGTTGAGCCTTACGCCACGGAGCATGCCGATTGGTTCAAAGCGATTGAAATCATTGCTGTCAGTTTTTTTGCTGCGGATTATCTTTCCAACCTTTACTTCGCTCCGAGTAGGGTGAAGTATTTCTTCAGTTTCTGGGGATTGGTGGATTTGATTTCGATCGTACCCACGGTATTAATGGTTCTCAACCTCACCGCTCTGCAGGGCGCCAAAGTATTCCGCTTGATGCGTGTGGTACGGGTGCTGCGGGTGCTGAAAATGGCCAAGATGGCGGTTCAAAGCCTATCCCATTCGGTGGTGTCAAGCAACCCCATCGTCACCAACCTGCGGATTTACTTTATTGCCCTGTTTTCGGTAATGATGATTTCCAGCACACTGATGTACTTTGTCGAAGGCGGCTTGTATTCGCCGGAAGCCATGGCCCATGGACAAGCGCAATTTGACGAATACCTCAAAACCAACCCCCTGCCCGCTGACGCACCACCTGAAGCCGCCAAGTTCATGCCCTCTGACCCCATCAGCGGCAACGACATTCCACCGGACAAGCGTTTTTACACCTCTATCCCGGCCGCGATGTGGTGGTGCATCGTGACGCTGACCACCACCGGTTACGGCGATATGTTCCCCCTGACCTTCTGGGGTCGCGTCATCGGCGGCTGCACCATGTTGATGGGCTTGGTACTTTTCGGCATCTTGATGAACATCGTGGGCAAGACCATCATGGTCGTGCTCTTTGGAGAGCATCTGGACGAGCCTGCGGGCGGGCACTCCAAGGCCTCGCGCGACAATGTAGTGCTCATGCTCACTGATATGAAACTCATCAACGAGGTCCAGGCCAACCAGTTGCGCGCTCTGGGCAGTGACGAATTTGCCCAGCGGGTGCAAAAACTCCTAGGCTAAGAACCGCCTTCGCGCTATGCCTGTCGGCCCGGTGAACCCGGGCCGATCCGCTTTCTGGCATCATGCGTTGCAAATTAAACGATTGCCCCCTAGCCACCAGGAGTTTGCATGACCGACAGCCCCGCACCCGCTTATATGCTGGCCAATTTGGTCGTCACCGATGCTGTGCAGTACCGCGTGTACGAGAAAGGCTTCTTCCCCATTCTCAAACGTTACGGGGGTGAATTTTTGACCTTTGACGACGAGCCCGAGACCTTGGAGGGCCAGTCGCCCCGCCCCGGGCGGCTGATTCTGTTCAAATTCCCCTCGGAAGAGTTGGCCCGCCAGTGGTTTGCCGACCCCGATTACCAAGCCTTGTCAGCGCACCGACGTGCTGGCACGCAAGCGGAATTTATAACTTTGGTGCGTGGATTAAAGCCGCGCACCGCCTGATTGTTCGACCCCCCAATTACAGGAGACCTCACTATGAAACGCCGCGAACTGATTCAATGGGCTGGCAGCGCCGCCTTGCTGCCAGCATTGTCTTACGCCCAGGAAAAGTACCCCAGCCGCCCCATTAACTGGATATGCCCTTACGCTGCCGGGGGCAACGCTGACACGCGCTCACGCCAGGTATCCAAAGTGATGAGCGAAATCCTTGGCCAACCGATCCTCATCGACAATAAGGCTGGTGCCGGTGGCAATATCGGCACGGAAGCCATCGTCCGCGCCAAGCCCGATGGCTATACCGTTGGCATGGGCAACTTTGCGCCGCTGGCGGTCAATCACGCCTTGTTTAAAAAGCTCAATTTCGACCCCTTCAATGACATCGTCCCGATCACGTTGATTGAGCGTGGGCCACTGATTTTGATGGTACGTGCCGACTCGCCCTTTAAATCGGTCAAGGACATCGTCAACGCGGCAAAAGCATCGCCTGGTAGCCTGAGCTATGCCTCCGGTGGCATTGGTGGAACGCACCATTTGAGTGGAGCGCTTTTTGAATATTCGGCCGAAATCGACATGATCCATGCGCCCTACAAAAGCGGTGCGGCCGGCGCCACCGACCTGATGGGTGGGCAAGTGCACATGATGTTTGAGCAAATGTATGCTGCGATGCCCGCCGTCAAAGGGGGGCGTCTGCGTGCTTTGGCCATTACCAGCAAAACCCGCTCACCTTTGCTGCCTGATCTGCCAACGATGGGCGAGCAAGGCTACCCAGCCGTCGAGGTCCTCAACTGGCAAGGCCTGGTAGGCCCCAAGGGTATGTCTGCTGAACTGATCAAAACCCTGAACGCCGCCTGCAACAAAGCCCTGCAAGACCCCGATCTGCGCGAAAAAATGCTTAGCCAGGGGAACGAAATCGGCGGAGGCACGCCCGAGCAGTTTGCTGCGCTCATCAAAGCGGAGGCGCCGCGCTGGGCCAAAGTGGTGCGCGCCGCCAAAATTGAACCCGAATAAGCGCCAAGCCTGCTTCTTGGCGTAATGGCAGCACCCCCCAACCCGCGCTGGGACGTGGTCGTGGTGGGCGGCGGAAACGCTGCCCTTTGCGCTGCCCTGAGCGCAGCTGAAGCCGGGGCGCGTGTGCTGATGCTGGAATCAGCCCCTGAGCCTTGGCGCGGCGGCAACTCGGTGCACACCCGCAACATCCGCTGCATGCACGAGGCGCCCGAGGACGTGCTCACCGACGCCTATACCGAAGAAGAATTCTGGCAAGACCTGCTGCAGGTGACTTCCGGCCACACCAACGAAGCGCTAGCGCGCCAGGTGGTTCGCGCATCGGCCCAGTGCCGCACCTGGATGCGGCGCCACGGCGTGCATTTCCAGCCCTCGCTCTCGGGTACTTTGCATTTGTCCCGTACCAACGCTTTTTTTATGGGTGGTGGAAAAGCGCTGGTCAACGCCTATTACCGCAGCGCAGCGCGTCTGGGCGTAACGGTGCTCTACGAACACGTGGTGGACCGCCTGGAATGGAGCGAAGGACGGGTGGTGGCCGTCCATGCAGGCAACCAGCGCCATGCCTGCGCCAGCGTGGTACTGGCCTGCGGCGGCTTTGAGTCCAATATCGACTGGCAACGCGAGGCTTGGGGCCAAAACGCCTGGGGCGAATGGACGGCCGATAACTTTCGTATCCGGGGCACACGCTACAACATGGGCACCATGCTCTCCCACCTGATGCAGGCCGGTGCCGACACCGTGGGCGACCCCACCCAAGCCCATTGCGTGGCCGTCGATGCCCGAGCGCCGCTGTACGACGGCGGCATCGCCACCCGGGTGGACTGCGTATCCTTGGGCATCATGGTCAACCAGGATGCGCAGCGCTTTGACGACGAGGGCAAAGACTTCTGGCCCAAGCGCTATGCCGTGTGGGGGCGCTTGGTGGCCGCCCAGCGTGGTCAGATTGGCTACGCCATCATCGACGCCAAGGCGCGCGGGCGCTTTATGCCCGCCGTGTTCGCGCCCGAGCAGGCCGACTCCCTCGAAGAACTCGCGCTGCGGCTGAACCTCTCTCCCCAGGCACTAACCCACACCGTCAGCGACTACAACGCCGCCTGCCGCGTTGGTACGTTTGACCACGCGGTGCTGGACGATTGCCACACCGAGGGCCTCACGCCACCCAAGACGCATTGGGCGCGCCCGCTCGATACGCCGCCCTACTTTGGCTACCGCCTGTGCCCGGGCATCACCTTCACCTACCTAGGCTTGCAGGTGGATGCGCAGGCGGCGGTGTCCATGCAAGGGCGACCGGCGCCCAATTTGTTTGCCGCTGGCGAAATCATGGCCGGCAATGTGCTCGGTCAGGGCTATACCGCTGGCGTGGGCATGACAATAGGCACCGTGTTTGGCTGTATTGCCGGCACCCAAGCGGCACGCGCAGCCCGGAGCAGCGCCTGACATGAACGCGCCAAACCCTTTGCAATCCTTGATCGACCAGGCTCGCGCAGATGCGCTCACGCCAGGTTTGGTGCAGGCCCAAGACGAGGTGGCGCGGGTGATGCAAATTTGCAATGCCTGCCGCTATTGCGAAGGTTTTTGCGCCGTCTTCCCGGCCATGACCCAGCGCCTGGAATTTGCCCGCGCCGATGTGCATTACCTGGCCAATTTGTGCCACCAGTGCGGCGCCTGTCTGCATTCCTGCCAATACGCACCGCCCAATGCCTTCGGGGTGAACGTTCCGGGCGCCATGGCCGCGCTACGCGCGCGGACCTACCAGGCCTACGCCTGGCCAGCGCCATTGGCACAGCTTTACCAGCGCAATGGCCTGGTCGTGGCATTGGCCTTGTGCGCGGCCATCAGTGGCTTTTTGCTGGCCAGCCTGGCCTACCACGGCAGTTTATGGCAACGGGTCGAGGGCGGTAATTTCTACGCGATCTTTCCGCACCAGGTGCTCGTGGGGCTGTTCGGGCCTGTCTTTATTGCCGCCATACTGGCCCTGGCCATGGGCGTGCGCAATTATTGGACGGCAGTGCGCCCCCGCAACGAGGCGGGGACGCCCCAGCCCTCTGTGCTGGCCGATCGCCTGCGCGCGCTGGACGCCGCCGCCCGCTTGCGCTACCTGGACGGCGGCCACGGCCAAGGCTGCGCCCCCAGCGACGACCAGCCCAGCCCCTGGCGAAAAATGTGGCACCAGGCCAGCATGTACGGCTTTGCGCTGTGTCTGGCCTCCACTGCCATCGCCACGCTGTACCACTACGTGCTGGGCTGGCATGCGCCCTACCCGCTGCTAAGCCTGCCAGTGCTTCTGGGCACGCTGGGTGGCCTGGGTTTGGTGGCGGGGCCGGTGGGCCTGCTCGTTTTGCGCCGACGTCAGCACCGCTTGCTAACCGACCCCGCGCAGCAATCCATGGACCTGGGCTTTATTGCGCTTTTGCTGGCCTGCGGCATCAGCGGTTTGGCGCTGCTGGCGCTGCGGGAAACAGCGGCCTTGCCGCTCACGCTGGCGCTGCATTTGGGCAGTGTGCTGGCCTTTTTCGTTACCATGCCCTACGGCAAGTTTGCGCATGGCTTTTACCGGGGCGCAGCCCTGCTGCAATTTGCCATCGAGCAGCGCCTGCCGCGGCGCCTGCGTATCGGCGGCGAATAATGCACAACTAGACCAAGGAACCATTCATGGACATGCAGCTGCAAGGCAAAACCGCACTGATCACCGGCGCTTCGATGGGCATCGGGCGCGGCATTGCGCTGGCGCTGGCAGCCGAGGGCGTACGTCTGGCGCTCACGGCGCGCCGCTTGGACAAGTTGCAAGAGCTCGGTGCAGCCATCGTGGCCACTGGTGGTGCGCCGCCGTTGCTGATTTCCCAGGACATGTACGCTCCTGACGCGGCCCAAATGCTGAGCCAGGCCGCACTGCACGGCTTAGGCCAGGTCGATATTTTGGTGAACAACGCCGGGGGCTCGCGCAGCTTCAAAGACCTGCATGTGAGCGAGGCGCAATGGGGGGAGGCTTTGACGCTGAACTTTCACCGCCCACGCCAACTGGCCGACGCGCTGATTGACAGCATGATCGCGCAACGCTGGGGCCGCATCATCAACATCACTGGCAAAAGCGAGCCCGACCATGTGAACGGCGCTTTTTGCGCCAAAGCGGGCATGCACAGCTGGGCCAAGGGTTTGTCGCGTATGGTGGGGAGAGACGGCATCACGGTCAATTGCATTGCGCCCGGACGAATCCACTCAGAGCAGATTTTTCGCAACTACACGCCCGAGTACCGCCAATGGCAGTGCGACAACGAGATCCCCATGGGCCGCTACGGCGAACCCGAGGATTTGGCGAATTTAGTGGTGTTTCTTGCATCACCGCTGGCCAGTTACATCACAGGAGCGGTCATGCCGGTAGACGGTGGGTTGCGCCGCTATCAGTTCTAAGGTCCTCAGGGGCCAGTCATTACAAACACAATGAGGATACAAACCATGCACCACAGTCCTACCCGTCGCCGCCTCATGCAGGCCGGCGCCCTGAGCGCGCTGTCCCTTACGCTGCCAGCAGCACGAGCCGACGCCTGGCCATCCCACCCAGTGCGCCTATTGGTGCCTTTTGCACCCGGGGGCACATCGGAAATCGTCGCCCGGTCGGTGGCGGTCGAGCTGAGCAAGCAACTGGGCCAAAACGTCTATGTGGATAACAAACCAGGCGGTGCAGGCACCATCGCCATGCTGGAGACCGCGCGCTCGGCGCCCGACGGACACACCCTGATCCTGGGCCATGTGGGTACCCTGGCCGTCAACCCTTATATGCTGAGCAACCAGCCTTATGACGTGAACAAGGATTTCATCCCCGTCACGATGCTGGCCAAGGTACCCAATATGTTTGTCATCCACCCGGATGTGCCGGCTAAGACCTTCCAGGAATTTATTGCCTATGCGAAGAAGAACCCCGGGCGCCTGGACTACGGCTCGGCGGGCAACGGCAGCGCCGGCCACCTGGCCATGGAATACCTGAAATTGGTGACTGGCGTTTCGCTCACCCACATCCCTTACCGGGGCACCGGGCCGCAGTTGACCGATTTGCTTGCCGGGCGCACGCATGCATCCTCGGCTGGATTGCCGGCACTGGGTCCGCACATTCGAGCGGGCAAACTGCGCGCCATTGCGGTGGGCACCCAGCAGCGGATAAGCGCCTTTCCGGACGTGCCGACAGTGGCTGAGATGGGCTTTAAAGACTTCGAGACGTCACAATGGTACGGCGTGCTGGCCCCGGCAGGCACGCCGCCCGAACTGGTCAAGCGCATTCAAGAGGAATGTCTCAAAGCGCTGAAGTCGCCCTCTGTGAGCGAGCGTTTTGGCGCCGACAATGCGGTTATCGGCGGCGGGCCTTCGGCCGAATTTTCGGCCTACATTGCGCGCGAGCAAAAGATCTGGAGCCAGGTCGTAAAAAACGCGCATATCAAACCCGACTGAAGTCGCGCCGATGAATGGCGCTTATCTGGCCGCGCTCTCCTGGGCGCGGCCGATACGCTCTTGCCCGGGCAGGCAAAGCACTACAGCGACGCCGACTGCGGCGATGAAGGCCATGAGCGACATCAATGCGTCAAAACCAGCGACTTTTACCACCGGCCCGAGCAGATAAACGGCCAGCGAACTAATGCCAAAGGAAATTGCAATACGGATACCGCTCACGCGCGAGCGCATGGAATCATCGATATAGCGCACCACCATGGCATCGCTAAAGGGAATGGCTGCAAACACCATGACCATGTAGCCAATGGCCGCCAAATACCAATGCCAACCACTGCTTTGCGAAGCCACAAAAAAAGCCAGGCACTGTAAGACCAAAACGCTCACAAACAAGGGCTTGACCGCCACCCGGTCCAGCAAGCGCCCTACCACCAGTTGGGCCAAAGATCCAACGGCATAGACGGCCGCGAGCAAGAGCCCTAACGTTGCGGGGTCGCTGACCAGACCCTGCAAGCGTTCGGCCAGCAACTGGGCGTTGCCATTGGTCGTGAAATTGAACAATAAACTGGTGGTGGTGGCCGTCATCACCATTACCAAAAAAGTCCGCAGCACCAGGCTTTGGGGCATCTGCACGCTGGCGGCCTTGCTGCGTGCCATGGGGGCCAATGCGTGTGGCGCATGCCAAGCGAATACCCCACCCAAAACCATGCACAGCACAGCAGGCACCACAAAAGCAGTGCGCCAACCAAAGTGCTGGACCAAGAAACCAGTAGACAAGGCGGCAGCGGCGATTCCTAGATTGCCCGCCAAGCCATTGACCCCGATGGTCCACCCCGGGCGCGTGGCACTTTGCAGCAACATGGGAATGCCGACCGGGTGATAGATGCTAGAAAAGGCGCCAAGCACACCCAAGGCCAGGGCCATCTCATGCGGCGATTGGGTACAGGCCACCGCCAGCGCAGACAGGCCCATGCCAAAAAAGAACACCAGCATCATGCGCCGCCGGCCCCACAGGTCGCCCAGCCGTCCGGCAGGTACCGAGCCCAGACCGAACAACACAAAGGCACCGGTGGTGTAAGGCATCATGTCTTCCCAGCGGGCCAGGCCGAAATCTTGGGCAATAGCGCCCACCGCAGCGGCAAAGATCAGCAGAAAAAAATGGTCCAGCGCATGGGCCAGGTTGAGAAGAATTTGCGTGGTGCGGTTCACCAGCGCATTCTAGGTGTCACCATCTTCACAGTCTTGGCGTACAAAACGCGGACAATAGTCGCCAAATGGAGACCCTATGAACACTGCCAGCGCTATTCCCGAGCAAAGCCACTACCGTATCTGCCCTCTGTGCGAAGCCTGTTGCGGCCTGGAGGTGCGCACGCGGGGCGACAAAGTCATCAGTATTCGCGGGGCGGAACGAGATGTATTTAGCCACGGCTACATTTGCCCCAAAGGCGTCTCGCTCAAAGACCTGCACGAGGACCCGGACCGCCTGCGCAGCCCGCGCATCAAGCGCGACGGGCAGTTCGTGGAAGCCACCTGGGAAGAAGCCTTTGCCGAGGTCGAGCGCCGCCTGCTGCCCCTGATTGCCGAGCACGGCGGCCAAGCGGTGGGTACCGTCATCGGCAATCCGGCGGCGCACAAAATCGGCCTCTTGGCCTACTTTCCGCAGCTGGTGCGAGCCCTTGGCACGCGCAATGTGTTTTCCGCCTCCTCGCTGGACCAGATACCCAAGCAGCTGAGCGCGGGCCTGATGTTTGGTGACTGGATGTCGGTGCCCGTGCCCGACATTGAACGCTGCGACTTCTTGCTCATGCTCGGCGCCAACCCGATGGTGAGCAATGGCAGCCTGTGGACGGTGCCCGACTACCGGGGCAAAGCCAAGGCTATGCGCGCCCGTGGCGGACGCATCGTGGTCGTAGACCCCCGGCGCACCGAGACGGCTTCGGCAGCCGACCTGCACCTGCCGATCCGCCCCGGCGGCGACGCTTTTTTCCTGCTCGGCCTGGTGCACACCTTGTTTGACGAAAAGCTGCTGCGCCTGCGCGGACTGCAAGAGCACCTCGAAGGCCTGGACGCCTTACGCGCCGCCGTGCTGCCGATGTCGCCCGAGCGCATGGCGCCGGCCTGCGGCATAGACGCGGCCACCCAGCGCCAACTGGCGCGCCAACTGGCACAAGCTGAACGCGCGGCGGTGTATGGCCGCATCGGCACCTGCACCCAGCGCTTTGGCACGGTCAACAGCTGGCTGGTCGATGTGCTCAACATCCTTACCGGCAATCTGGACCGCGCCGGGGGCGCTATGTTTACCAAGGCCGCGGCGTTTGCCGCCAACACCGCCGGAACGCACGGCCAAGGGCGTGGCGTCAGCACCGGGCGGCGCCACAGCCGCGTCTCGGGCGCGCCCGAGGTGTTTGGCGAATTCCCCATCACCTGCCTGGCCGAAGAAATCGATACGCCGGGGCCTGGGCAAATCAAGGCGCTCATTTGCATTGCCTCCAACCCGGTGCTCTCCACGCCCAACGGCCAGCGCATTGCCAAGGCACTGGAAGGCCTGTCCTTCATGCTGAGCCTGGACATTTATATCAACGAAACCAGCCGCCACGCCGACGTCATCCTGCCCGGCCCCTCTCCGCTGGAGGATGTGCACTTTGACATCCCCTTCCCGCAGTTCTCTTACCGCAACCATGCCCGCTACAGCGGACCGGTGTTTGAAAAAGCAGCCGATCAGCCCGAGGAATGGCAAACCTTGCTGCACCTGTGCGACATCGTGCAGGGCAAAGCGCAGGCGCCGCTGGCCGGCGCGCAGCACAGCCCAGATGCAATCATTGACCAGGCCTTGCGCGCCGGGCCGTATGGTCTGAACCTGGCGCAGGTGCGCGCAGCCGAGGGCGGCATTGACCTGGGCCCCTTGCAGCCGCGTATCCCCGAGGTGCTACGTACGCCAAGCGGGCGGATTGCGCTGGCACCACCCTCGCTGCTGGCCGATTTAGCGCATGTGGAGGAAGCTCTGGGTGCGCAAGGCGAAGGCATGTTGCTCATCGGGCGGCGCGATACCCGCTCTGGCAACAGTTGGATGCACAACCTGCCGGTACTGGCCAAAGGCCCTGAGCGTTGCACCCTGCTGGTACACCCGCAGGACGCGCAGCGCCTGGGCCTGCACGAAGGTGGCACGGCGCGTTTGCAAAGCGGCGACAACGTGCTCATCGCCCCTGTGCGCATCAGCGAGGAGATGCAAGTGGGCGTGGTCAGCCTGCCTCACGGCTGGGGGCATGATTTGCCTGGCAGCCAGCTGCGCGAGGCGGCTCTGCGCCCAGGCGTCAATATGAATGCTTTGCTGGACGATCGGCTGCGCGATCCGCTGTCGGGTAACGCGGTTTTGAGTGGCGTACCGGTCCAGGTCAGCGCCGCGCCATGAGCACTGACCCCATAGCGCCTGGCCGTTGCGCATGCCCCTTTACTGGATGAAGCTAAAAAAATGCAAGAAGTGAAACTCAGCAGCATAGAAATTTATCAAAGTTTGAACACGCTGAACAACTGGACGCTGGACGCTGACGCCCTGCGTATTGGCAAAGAATGGCGGTTCGATAGTTTTCGAACGGCAATGAATTTTTTATTAAAAGTCGCTGATATCGCAGAACTTCAGGACCATCACCCGGATATTTTCTGCTCATTCACAAAAGTTCGGATTCAACTCATCACCCATGACGCCAATGGATTGACCCACAAAGATTTCGCACTTGCCGTTGAAATTGATCGCCTTATCAAAAGCAATTTTTAAGTTCATGCGCGCTTATATGTCTATGCCATTTTCCAGCTTAGGCCGATACGGCCTGGCATTGATCATTGTCCTGTGTTTGGGCTATTTACAGACAGCATCTGCCATGAGCATCCGTGAATTACGTGCACTCAAGCGCGTCAACCCTAAACAAGGTGCGGATTTTGCCCTTTATTACCTCGTAGGCACGATGGAAGCTACGGTCAACGCAGACCAAGCCGCCACGCGCGCCGGCGCTGCGCCACGCATATGCCTGAATGGTCGCCGGTTGGAGCCCTCCATGGCCGTATCCATCTACAGCGCCGAGTTACGCCGCAATGCAGAGTTGTATGAAGCGGATATGCCAGTTGCCTTGGTCATGATGAATGCCTTGGCTACGGTTTATTCATGTTAGTCAGACCATCTCTCATCAGCGCTTGTTTCAACCAGCCCTCGATTTGGATAGGTCTGTTAGAAGCACCATCAAAATAAAGGCTAAAGATGGTTGTGCAAGTGCTGGGTGCGCTAATCAACCACGCAACTTTGCAGTCACGGTCAACTGCCTGACCTTGGGGTTGGGTGCATCGTAGTCGTGCTTTGGCGCAGAGACGTCCAATATATCGAATGGCACCCCTTCGCCTGCAAACCCAATAACAAGGCGCTTTCCTTTTTGCGTCAGAAAGGCCGTATTGCCATCGTCTATGACAGTCACCGGGTAAAACTGCCAATACTGCATTGCATCACCCATGGCTGCGTAGGTAATGTTGTTGGATGTCAGCGCAAATTTCGATATGTTTTCCCGCACGCCACCATCGGCTAATGGGCCCAATGGGGATTGGCTTAGGGTGCTCGTGTGGAGCTGATTCTTGTTTTTACATAGCGTGACTTTCTACCAAATACCGATCCGATCACTTTTAGGTTTAAACATCTTGTCACTTGGTTTCACATCGAATGCCTCGTGGAAGGCATCGCTGTTCATGACGGCACCGATGGCTCGAAACTCCGACGGGGAGTGAGGATCAGAAACAAGGCCTTGGAGTATGTATTCCTCTCGTGCTTTTCCACGCCAAACCTGCGCAAACCCTATAAAAAATCGCTGGTCGCCCGTGAATCCGTCGATTACAGGAGCCTGTTGACCAGAAAGTGACAAACGGTAGCCTTTATGGGCAACCTGCAAGCCAGAAAGATCAGCGATGTTCTCGCCCAAGGTTAACTTGCCGTTTATGTAACGGCCTTCGATGGGGGAGTAAGCGTCAAATTGTTCTACCAACTTGCTTGTCAGTCCTGTAAATGCCTTCTTGTCCAGATCTAGCCACCAAGAACGCAAGTTGCCATCCCCGTCAAACTGACTTCCCCGGTCATCAAAGCCATGGCTAATTTCATGGCCAATGACGGCGCCAATTGCCCCGTAATTCACGGCATCGTCCGCTAGTGCGTCGAAAAACGGGGCTTGCAATATCCCGGCTGGAAACACAATCTCATTGGTACTTGCGTTGTAGTATGCATTGACCGTTTGCGGAGTCATACGCCACTCTGTGCGATCAATGTTTTTTCCCAGGCGATCCATCTCGTTTTTATAGGCGAACTCAGCACCCCGGTAGACGTTGCCATATAAATCATCCGACTTAATATCTAACTGACTGTAATCTCGCCATTTTTCAGGATATCCGATCTTCACACTATATTTGGATAGTTTGTCTTTGGCTTGTGCCTTCGTTGTCGGACTCATCCACAAGAGTGCATCTATGCTCTGCGCATATGCTTTAAAGAGGTTGCTCACCAAAATATCCATGCGCTCCTTTGCAATGCTGGGAAAGTGTCGCGCAACATATTGCTTACCGATATCCTCGCCGATATTGCCTTCCAGCAATGCGACACCTCTTTTCCAACGTGGTCTTAACTCTTTAGCACCCGCTAATGCTTTTTCATGAAATAGGAAGTGTGCATCCACGAAAGCCTGCGGCAGGACGGGTGCAAATCGGTCTAGCAGACGAACGGTCAAATAGTCATGCCATACAGCTATTTCGGTGTTGCGAATTAGCTGAGCAGCAGATTTTGCATACGTCGGCTGGCTCAAATTCACTGTATCGATTTTTCTGCCCGTGGCGTCCAGAAAAGCCGCCCAATCAAAGCCTGGAGCAGCGGCATCGAGTCCATTCAGATCGAGTTTGTTGTAACTCTTAATCGGGTCGCGTCGATCAACCCTGGACAATTGAATTTTCGCCATTTCGGATTCGAGCGCAATAATGCCAGCCACTCTTTGCTTTGCGACGGCGGCGCTGTCGCCATGCAGCTTCAATAAAGTTGCAAGATATTCCTCATAGGCAACTCGCGCATTTCCCATCCGCTCGTCGCTCTGCAAATAGTAGTCTCGATCTGGCAACCCCAAACCAGATTGACTGATATTTAAAATATAGTTACTTGAATTTCGTGCGTCGATGCTCACTCCGACGCTAAAGGGAAGACTAACTCCTAGGCGCTGTAGACGGCCAAATTCTTTGGCAATCGAACTTTGATCAGTCAAGGCCATGACTTCTTTAAGAAGCGGCCGCAAAGGCGATAAACCTGCTTTCTCCACCGCTTCTATATCCATGAAGCTACGGTAAAAATCGGTAATTCTTCGTGCAGTGGGGTCAGTCGTTGCGGTATCACCAGCACTCTCAACGATCTCTTTAACTCTTTTTTCCGACAAGTCTCGTAATTCAGGAAAGGTTCCCCATCGGGTACGGTCAGCGGGAATTTCAACATTCTTTTGCCAACCGCCGTTTACCGCCAAATACAGGTTATCTTGAATGCGTACGGAAGGGTCGAAATTTGATTTGAAAATGCCCGATTTCGGCTCTGAAAACGCAGCAGATGAACACATTGTGAGGAAGACCGCAGTAACTATAATTCGCATATATTATTTCCAATTAAATTAATATTTATAAATACTAAAAACCATCACAATTTCTAGCGTAAACTATTCATCACTTTCGAACTATCGAGCAAGAAGACGGTAGTGCCATGCAGCAGTCTGACCAAGTCTATGGGCTATTCAAACCACCTGCCCCTGTCTGTACATCAAAGTTGAATGTTTTTTACCAAAAGACCTCAATTCGTGGCATTATCGATTTTCATCAATCCGATTATGTTAATGATTTCAATTTTAAATCAAAAGATATGACTACAAAGTACCGCCAAGGACCGCTAACTATTTTTTTCAGTCTAGCTTTAATTTTATTTGCAAGTTTTTTTTGTACCAGCAGCAGCAGCGCCCCATTAGGACCGGTGGAGGAACCTCTCTGGATGCGTTACCCAGCAATCTCGCCCGATGGCAGTCATATCGCGTTTTCCTACATGGGCAATATATATGTTGTTCCTGCTGCTGGTGGTGGAGCCAGGCTACTTGTTTCAAATGGCGCCCACAGCACGCGACCTGTATGGGCTCAGGACGGCAAAACGATCGCATACGCAAGTGACCCCAAAGGAAATTTTGATATATACGCCGTATCAAGTGCTGGCGGACCCTCTAAACGTTTAACTACTCATTCAGAGTCAGAATTTCCCGTTTCATTCACACCAGACAGTAAGTCTGTGATTTTTGCTGCCCAACGAGACCGTTCAGCTACCAACATTGGGTTTCCTGCGCGATCTCTTACCGAGTTGTATAAAGTGAGCTTAGAAGGAAACTCTAGGCCCGTTCAAATCCTACCCACACCCGCGCTTAACGCGCAATTAGACAAACAAGGGCAGCGACTCTTGTATGAGGATTGGAAAGGTGTGGAGAGTGAATGGAGAAAACACCATATTTCCCCAGTTGCAAAAGACATCTGGCTATACGATTTCAAGACTAGTCGGCACGTCAAATTAACTGATTTTGGAGGCGAGGATAGAAATCCGGTCTGGTCCACAGACGAACGCAGTGTTTACTATTTGAGCGAGCGAAATGGGACATTTAACATATGGCGAATGGCTCTAAATCTAAGCACTTTCAATACCGGGGCAATTGATAATAACGCTGTTCAAATAACAAATTTCTCCAATAATCCAGTGCGCTTTCTGAGCATCGCTAAAACTGGCACCTTGTGTTTCGGGCATGACGGTCAGATATACACTTTGACCGCTGGGGCGACCCAGCCCCATAAAGTCAGTGTACGGATTGAAGCGGACATTCCAGAACAGCGAATTGAAAATTTAAAACTCTCCCAAGGCATCACCGAAATCGCAGTGAGCCCCAATGGTCAGGAAATTGCGTTCTTGATTCGAGGTGAGATATTTGTTGCTTCTACAGAATTCGGTGATACCAAGAGAATCACAGATACGCCAACGCAGGAACGAAGCGTAAGCTTCAGTCCTGACGGGCGTCGACTGCTTTTTGCTGGGGAGGTCGATGGTCGCTGGAATTTGTATGAAGCGACACTACCGGGTAGCAAAAGAGATTTTCCATATTTTTATGCTGCTTCAAAAGTTATGGTTAAAACACTTCTCCATAATGAAAACGAAAACTTTCAGCCGCGTTACTCACCAGACGGAAAAGAAGTCGCATACCTGGAAAACCGCACCACTCTTAGAGTGCTAAATATCGCCAGCGGACAAACGCGTACGGTACTGTCTGGTAAATTTAATTACAGCTATTCTGACGGGGATCAATGGTTTGACTGGTCGCCTGATGGAAGTTCATTAGCCGTTCAATTTTTAGACGCCAACCGTTGGGGGGAAGAGGTAGGCATCATTGATGCGCAAGGTAAAAATCCATTAATAAACTTGAGTAGGAACGGCTATGACGACGCGCACCCCATGTTCTATCGCGGTGGAGAAGGTGTAATGTGGCTTAGCGATCGCACTGGCCTACATGCAAGCAACAACCAAGGTCAATTGGATGTTTTCAGTTTAGCGCTGACGCGACGTGAGTGGGTTCGAAGTCGCCTGGATAAAAGTGAATTTTCTTTGTTAAAAAAACGTGAAGATGACGAAAAGGCGGAAAAGGAAAAAACTGATAAATTGAAGGTCGACAAGACACAACAAGCAACTCCAATCGCGCCTGAGAATCCGGCAGAAGATAAGCCTGAAAATGCGATCAAACTCGCGACTGCGGTCTCTATTGAAACAGATGGACTAGATGACCGACTACAACGTCTAACCCCTAACTCTGGAGACATACGCGCTTCTGCTATGACGCCTGACGGCGAGACCTTGTACTATGTTTTACGTACTGAGGATACTTTTGAGCTTTGGGCAAATCGCTTGCGTATTAAAGAAGCAAAACGCATGGCGATTTTCCCAGCAACTGCCCAAACCAGAACAGATTTGCAATTTGATGGCAAAGGAGAAACCGGCTTTCTTTTGACTGCAGGTGCAATCTATAAATTTAAAGTGCCTAAAGAAGATGGCGATGTGAAGGCAGAGCGTCTCAAATTTAATGCAGAGATGCGTTTGGATAAAGTAGCTGAACGTAATTATCTATTCGATCATATTTGGCGACAAACACTGGAAAAACTCTATGTTGAGGATATGAGTGGCGTTGATTGGAAAGGTTATCGAAAAACCTATGAAAAGTTTCTTCCTCACATAGCCGACAACTATGACTTTGCCGAGATGGTGAGTGAAATGCTTGGCGAACTTAACGTATCCCATACGGGCGCCGGTTATCGTCCCGCTAATACGGATGGTGATTCCACCGCTTCATTAGGTGCATTTTTTGATCAATCTTTTAACGGCTCTGGCTTGAAGATCACCGAAATAGTTGAAGGCGGGCCACTAAGCAACGCGCTCAAAGATGGTTCGCCAGCGATCAAAGTTGGGCAAATCATTGAGAAAATCGATGGGACTCCGATCCTAACTTCAACTGAATATGACAGCCTTTTAAACCGTAAGGCAGGTCAGCGAATTTTGCTAACGGTGATAAAACCTGAAAACGGTGAATCTACTGAAATCAGTGTGAAGGGTATATCTCGGATTGAGCTTGCCGAGCTGTTGTACCGCCGTTGGGTTAAAGCAGAGCGCGCCATAGTCGACAAAGTCTCTGCTGGCCGCTTAGGATATGTTCACGTTCGAGGCATGAATGACAAGAGTTTTAGGACGATTTTCGGTGAATCTTTGGGTTTCCAGAGCGGCAAGGAAGGCCTCATAGTAGACACACGTTTCAACGGCGGAGGTAACTTACACGACCAATTGGCTACATTTTTGAGTGGAAAGAAATATTTAGAGTTTTTCCCACGAGGTCAGTCACTTGGTTATGAACCTCGGAACCGTTGGACTAAACCGTCGGTTGTCTTGATGAGCGAGAGCAATTACTCAGATGCTCATCTTTTTCCTTGGACCTATAGACACCTTGGGATTGGCAAGTTAATCGGAATGCCAGTCGCTGGGACGGGTACAGCAGTTTGGTGGGAAACTCTCCAAGATCCAACACTGTATTTTGGAATCCCTATGGTAGGCTTTCGTGATTCCAAAGGCATATATATGGAGAGAGCACTATTGCAACCGGATATTCGCGTAGCTAATGACCCTTCGGAGCTTTCAAGCGGACGTGACATGCAGTTGGAAGCTGCAGTAAAAGAGCTACTTATTCATTGAGCCCTGAAATTTAGGTATCAGTATCTCGAGTTGTGGGAGATAGGCGCATTGCTTCTGCTGGTCATAATGAAACCCCCGGCTAAGGTTTGCCCCCGTTAGGCCTTTGGATGAACTGCACTCCCAAGCCTCCCTGCAAAAAACGCCAAGGTGCGCTCCCAAGCCTGGGCTGCAGCGGTTGCGTTATATCGTGGCGTGGTGTCATTATTGAAACCGTGTTGCGTGCCCGGATAGTGATGCACCGCTATGCTGACACCTGCAGCCTTCAAAGCTTCCTCATAAGAGGGCCATGCTTTGTTAATCCGGTCGTCTATGTCCGCGAAATGCAAGAGCAGCGGCGCCTTGACTTTGGCTGCCTCTGCTGCGGCAGGCGAATCTCCGTAAAAGGGCACGGCGGCGGCCAGGATCGACAAGCGCGCTGCTAGACGGTGCGCCATCCCACCGCCCCAACAAAAACCTACGACACCCATTTTCCCCGTGCAATCAGATCGTCCAACCAGTAGTTCGGCAGCGACCACAAAATCCTCGAGGGTCTTGGTCTGGTCCAACTGCGCAAACATTTGGCGCGCCTTATCTTCGTCGCCAGGATAACCCCCGAAGGGTGTTAGCGCATCCGGGGCAAAAGCCATATAACCAGCAAGCGCCAAACGCCGTGCGATATCCTCGATGTGCGGATTCAATCCTCGGTTTTCATGTGCTACCAGAACCGCCGGTAACGGGCCAGGCGTACCCGCAGGCCGCACTAGATAGCCCCGCATGCTAGCCGAACCTTTGGGCGATGAATATTCCACCCACTGGTTACTGATGCGCGAATCTTCTTTAGCAATAACCTGACCTATTGCAAAGTCTGGGCTCAGGGCCGCTAGCAACCCGACTGCGGTGGCCCCGCCGAAAGCAAACTTTTGGGCTGCCTGTAAAAAGTCGCGTCTATCAAGTTTGCCATGCACATAAGCATCAAATAAAATTAATAGTTCTTGATCGAAGTCATTTGCACTCTGGCGCATCATTTAATGGGTTCCTCGTGAGTTTAGAAATCTGAACTCATCTTGCAGTTTCACGGTTTTACTCGATGAAAAATATACATATTAAACACTCAATTTATGACTCAACTTATTATTTTGGGAAAAACATTTCTCAAACATGATGTGCATTTTAAGTATTTTAATGTGAGGAATCCAATAATTAATTATTTTTCCAATATAAATCAATTGCTTATACTTTTTCAAAGCATCAAAGTAGTATGTTGGCAGTATAGTCAATAGATACGAAATATCAGTTTCATTGGAATTTTATAACTGAAAAAAATAAAACAGCAAAGA
>Ga0209084_1001263_pt1 | contig 21674 bp, 19 predicted proteins | sample C_130820_MF_Meta_FD_187309 | JGI IMG/M metagenome (GOLD analysis project Ga0209084, IMG submission 187309) | Freshwater microbial communities from Lake Croche, Canada to study carbon cycling - C_130820_MF_MetaG (SPAdes) (version 2) | ecosystem: Environmental > Aquatic > Freshwater > Lake...
ATCTGGAGCGGGTGACCGGGATCGAACCGGCATGGCCAGCTTGGAAGGCTGGGGCTCTACCATTGAGCTACACCCGCATTTTCGTGCGTGCAGAGGCTAAGGCTATCGGCTCGGTTAAGAGAAGGGAATTTAAGCCCTACAATTCTCACTTACGCCGCGGGGCGTAGCGTAGTGGCTAGCGCGCCTGCTTTGGGAGCAGGAGACCGGGAGTTCGAATCTCCCCGCCCCGACCAGAAAGTCCCAAATTTTAACTCGCCCTAAAAGGAGCAATGTGAAAAGCGCCGTAGAAAAACTTTCCCCAACTCGCGTGAAGTTATCTATCGAAGTTAATTTCGAAGAGCTGGAGCCATACATTGCCGGTGCTTATAAAACACTTGGCGAGCGAATAAACATTCCGGGTTTCCGAAAGGGAAAGATCCCAACAGCGATGATCGACCAACGAATCGGTCGTCCTGCAGTATTGGATGAGGCCATCAATTCAGGACTATCTCCTTTTTACTCCGCAGCGCTAAAAGAAGAGAACGTCTTTGTCATTGGTCGCCCAACAATAGAAATTAAAGAGTTGGTTGACCGCGAGAAGTTTTCATTTACTGCTGAGGTAGATGTTCGTCCAGAACTTGCACTTCCTAATTTCTCGGAAATCACATTGACGGTTGATGATGTAGTGGTCTCAGATGATGAAGTTGCTGAGCAAGTTGATGCCTTGCGCGCTCGTTTTGGAACGCTGACAACAGTTGAAAAAGTGATCGAGAATGGTGATTTTGTTTCGATTGATTTAGTAGCAACCGTAGATGGCAAAGAGGTAGATGGCGGAAGCGCCAATGATATTTCTTATGAAGTGGGCACTAACCGCATGGTTGATGGGTTGGATGAAGCGCTCGCAGGTTTGAAGGCTGGGGAATCAAAGCGTTTTGATACCAAGCTTGTTGGTCAAAAAGATGATGAGAAGGGTGCGGTTGATGTAACAGTCAAGGCTGTTAAACATCGCGACCTGCCAGAATTAAATGATGAATTTGCAAAGCTAGCATCTGAGTTCGAAACTCTTGCTGAGCTTCGTGCGGATATTCAAACTCGACTGGAGCGCGTTAAGCACCTTGAACAAGGGGCGCATGCACGCGATCTTCTTGTTGAGAAGCTACAAGCCGATGTCGAAATCCCACTTCCCGCAAATGTTATTGAGGATGAAGTAAATGACCACTTGGAAAAAGAGGGTCGCCTGGAAGATGCAGTCCATCGCGCTGAAGTAACTGAGGAAGTTACCAAGTCACTTACTCAAGAAATTCTCTTTGATTCAATCGTTCAGGCTGAGCAGGTTTCAGTAAATGAAAATGAATTAACCGAATACTTAGTTCGCGCATCATCCCGATATGGAATGACTCCTGATCAATTCATCAAGGAAGTTTCTGAAGCCGGACAGATCACAACGATGGTTGCTGAGGTTTCAAGAGCAAAGGCCCTTGCTGGAGTTCTGGCTCGCGTGAAGGTTGTCACCAAGTCCGGCAAGGTTGTAAACCTTGAAGAGTTGGCACCAAAGCCTGCTGTACCTGCCGCCGAATAACCCGAATTCCCCAATATCTACTCGGCTATCTACTCGGCTTCTCTCAGGGCGAACATCCCACGCCTGATTTCTCCAATATTGTGGAAGCAATTCGCACGAAAGATTGTTAAGGTCAATACTAGAAATTAATTAGCGCCAGGAGGATGTTGTGGATCTAGCATTACCGCGATCAGCGGGACAAGGAACTGCCGGTGGTTTAGACGACCAGGTTTATCAAAGACTGCTACGCGAGCGCATTATCTTCTTAGGTTCAGTTGTGGAAGATTCAATGGCGAACGCGATCTCAGCTCAGTTGCTACTTCTTGCTGCTGAAGATCCAGAGAAAGATATTTACCTTTACATCAATTCACCTGGCGGTTCGATCTCCGCTGGTATGGCGATTTATGACACCATGCAATACATCAAGAATGATGTAGCAACGGTTGCGATGGGTCTTGCTGCTTCAATGGGGCAATTCCTACTTTGTGCCGGAGCCGCTGGAAAGCGTTACGCACTGCCACACGCTCGCATCATGATGCACCAACCATCTGGTGGAATCGGTGGAACTGCATCAGATATCAAGATTCAAGCAGAGCAGATGTCATTTACTAAGAAGAAGATGGCCGAACTAATCTCATTCCACACCGGACAGAAGCCAGAAACTATCGAAGCCGACTCTGATCGCGATCGTTGGTTTAACGCTGAAGATGCCAAAGAATATGGATTTGTAGATCACGTCGTTCGTTCTGCTGGTCAAGTTTCAGGAAGTGGCGGCACCGCATGAAAATGGAGATGAACCAAGTGAATGAATTAACTAGTCGTTATGTGCTTCCAACTATTGAGGAGAAGACCTCGTATGGTTTCAAGCGTCTTGATCCATATACAAAGCTCTTTGAAGAGCGGATCATCTTCTTGGGCCAGGCAATTGATGACACCGTTGCAAACGATGTTATGGCTCAGCTTTTGACGTTGGAATCTATGGATCCAGATCGCGACATCATGATGTACATAAATTCACCCGGTGGATCCTTCACAGCATTGACGGCGATTTATGACACGATGCAATTTGTTCGCCCAGATGTAATGACAATTTGTTTGGGTCAAGCTGCATCTGCAGCCGCAGTCCTACTTGCAGGAGGCGCCGCTGGAAAGCGTTACGCACTTGAGCATGCACGAATTTTGATCCACCAGCCATATAGCGAAGGTGGCGGACAAGGTTCTGATATCGAAATTCAGGCCCGCGAAATTCAACGTATGCGCACCTTGCTTGAGGAGATGTTGGCGAAGCACACCACTAAGAGCCATGATGAAATCACGAAAGATATTGAACGTGACAAGATTCTTACAGCGGCCGAAGCGGTCGACTATGGAATCATCGATCAGGTAATGGTTAGTCGTAAGGCTTCATTAACTAAATAATTAAATTCGCCTATAAGCGAACAGAGTTAGGCTAGGAAATCGCCCCGCGAATCGGGCGAACGTCCTAGCCTTCTCTTATGAATACCCGCATTGGTGAGTCCGGTGATCTCTTAAAGTGCTCTTTCTGCGGCAAGACTCAGAAGCAGGTTAAGAAGTTAATCGCTGGTCCTGGCGTTTACATCTGCGATGAATGTATCGATCTCTGCAATGAGATCATTATTGAAGAGCTTCAAGAAACTTCAACTCTTGGACTTCAAGAACTCCCAAAGCCACAAGAGATATACGAATTTTTAGATCAATATGTCATCGGCCAAGACCGAGCCAAGAAGTCGCTTTCAGTAGCTGTCTACAACCACTACAAGCGGGTGCAATCTGGCGAATCAAAGCGTGAAGAGTCGGTTGAACTTTCTAAATCAAATATTCTGATTTTGGGACCAACTGGTTGTGGCAAGACTTTGCTTGCACAAACTTTGGCTCGTATGTTGAACGTGCCATTCGCTATTGCTGATGCGACTGCTCTTACTGAGGCCGGTTATGTGGGCGAGGACGTTGAGAACATTCTTCTTAAACTTATCCAGGCAGCGGATTACGATGTTAAAAAAGCGGAAACTGGAATTATCTACATAGATGAAATCGATAAGGTTGCACGTAAGAGCGAGAACCCTTCGATTACTCGAGACGTTTCTGGTGAAGGCGTGCAACAAGCACTTCTAAAGATCCTTGAAGGAACTACTGCATCTGTCCCACCACAAGGCGGTCGCAAGCATCCACATCAAGAATTTCTCCAGATTGATACAACCAACATCCTCTTCATCGTTGGTGGCGCATTTGCTGGGCTAGAGAAAATTATTGAAGGTCGCAATGGCAAGGCAGGTGTTGGATTTAACGCGACACTTCAAAAGACAGGTGATGAAGTCTCCAATGATTTCTTTGGCGATGTTATGCCAGAGGATCTATTGAAGTTTGGCATGATTCCAGAATTCATTGGTCGCCTGCCAATTATCACCAGTGTGGAGAATTTAGATCGGCCAGCTCTGATGCAGATTCTTACCGAGCCAAAGAACGCTCTGGTAAAGCAATATCGCAAACTATTTGAATTAGATGGTGTCGAGTTAGAGATCTCTGATGAAGCACTTGATGTAGTTGCACAACTTGCAATTAAGCGTGGCACCGGCGCGCGTGGACTTCGTGCAATTATGGAAGAGACGCTCCTTGGTGTTATGTATGAAATTCCTTCAAAGCCTGAGGTTGAGAAAGTGATAGTCACACCACAGGTTGTACTTAAGGAAGAAGCGCCAACTTTGGTTACCCGCCCAGCTGGCGGACCAAAGCGCGCGAGCAAGTCATCTGAAAAGGGTGAAAAGGGCGAAAAAGGTTCTGAGGAGAAGAGCGCTTAATCTAGACTTGCCCCACTATGAGCGACGGTAATAAGCGTGACTTGGCTGCAACATTTACGCCAGCAGATATCGAAGCACCGCTCTATAAAAAATGGATTGATGCCGAATATTTCAAAGTAAATCCGGCTTCGGAAAAACCTCCATTCACAATCGTAATTCCACCACCAAATGTGACTGGAAGTCTGCACATTGGCCACGCACTAGACCACACGCTTCAGGACATATTGATTCGCATGAAGCGGATGAAAGGCTTTGAAGCACTTTGGTTACCGGGTATGGATCACGCAGGTATCGCAACGCAAAACGTTGTTGAAAAACAATTGGCTACTGATGGATTATCCCGCCACGATTTAGGCCGGGAAAAGTTTGTGGAAAAAGTTTGGCAATGGAAAGGTGAATCTGGCGGCGCAATTCTGGGCCAGATGAAACGTTTGGGTGATTCTGTTGATTGGAGTCGGGAGCGTTTCACGATGGATGAGGGTCTGTCCAAAGCGGTGCTTGAGATATTTAAACGTCTTTATGATGCGGAACTTATTTATCGGGCTGAGCGAATTATTAACTGGTGCCCACGGTGCTTAACTGCACTCTCAGATATTGAAGTTGAACATAGTGATGATTCAGGTGAATTTGTTCAGGTGCGTTATGGTGATGATGAAATTTCAATTGTTGTAGCAACAACGCGTGCAGAAACGATGATGGGTGATGGCGCAGTCGCGGTACACCCGGATGATCCTCGCTATAAAGATCTGGTTGGCAAGATGGTTCTGCTTCCGCTTGTAAATCGCATGATTCCAATCATCGCTGATGAATTAGTTGATCCTGAGTTTGGAACCGGCGCAGTAAAAGTTACTGGCGCCCACGATCCAAATGACTTTGAAATGGCGATGCGTCATGGAATTGATATGCCAATAATTATGAATGAGCAAGGTGTGATGGCTAATTCTGGAACCCGCTTTGATGGCATGGATCGCTTTGTGGCACGGAAAGAAGTTGTCGAAGAATTACGCAAGCTTGGACGTATTGTTGCCGAGAAGCGCCCTTACGTTCATGCGGTTGGTCATTGCCAGCGTTGTGACACAACTGTTGAGCCAAGACTTTCAAAGCAGTGGTTCGTAAAAGTTGCACCACTTGCCAAGGCAGCAGGTGACGCAGTTCGTGATGGTCGAATTAAAATTGAACCAGAAGAATTAGCACCAAGATATTTTGACTGGATCGATAACATGCACGATTGGTGCATCTCGCGACAACTTTGGTGGGGACATCAGATCCCGGTTTATTACGGTCCAAATGGTGAAGTTGTTGTATGCGGCCCGAATGACAAGCCACCTGCAGGCTATGTTCAAGATCCAGATGTTTTAGATACCTGGTTTTCATCCGGTTTGTGGCCATTCTCAACTTTAGGTTGGCCAGATAAGACACCTGATTTGGCGAAGTTTTATCCAACCAGTGTGCTGGTTACTGGCTATGACATTTTGTTTTTCTGGGTTGCCAGAATGGTTCTACTCGGCTTATTTGCAACCGAAGGTGTTGCGCCCTTTCACACTATTGCACTTCACGGTTTAGTACGCGATCGCTTCGGAAAGAAGATGAGTAAGTCACGCGGAAATACGGTAGACCCAATTGAATTTATGGATAAGTACGGCTCAGATGCCCTTCGTTTCACACTTGCTAACGGTGCAAACCCGGGAACCGATCAAGCCCTTGCCGAGGATTGGATCGCGGGTTCTCGAAACTTTGCAACCAAACTCTGGAACGCCGCGCGTTTTGCGATCATGAACGGTGCCAACGTTGATGGAAAGTTACCCGAATTTGCGAAGCTAGACGACATAAATAAATGGATTTTGACTCGCCTTGATGAAACCATCGAAGTGGTTGACGCAAACTTGGAAAAGTTTGAATTTGCTAAAGCATGTGAGTTGATTTATCACTTTGCCTGGGATGATTTATGTGATTGGTATCTAGAACTTTCAAAGGCCTCCTTTGCAAATGGTGGGGAGAGTGCCGAAGTTTCCAAGCGCGTTCTTGGTCATGTTCTTGATCAGTTATTACGGTTGATGCATCCAGTTATGCCATTTATTACTGAAGAGTTGTGGTGCTCTTTTACCGGTGGCGAAACACTGGTGACTGCAAACTGGCCGAAATCTAATCCAGAACTTCGTGATGAGAATTCAAAGTTGATCGTCACTAAACTCCAAGATTTAGTCACTGAAATTCGTAGATTCCGTAATGATCAGGGGATCAAGACTTCGGCAAAAGTCGGTGCAAACTTCATTGGGCTAGAGAGCGCCGGACTTGAGAATTATTCCGCTGCGGTCCGCCAGATCTGTCGCATCGAACCAATCACTGGTAGCGCAAGCGCCAAGATCGAGGTGGGCAAAGTAGTTGTTGAATTTGATTTAACTGGCGCAATTGATGTTGTTGCCGAACGTGCTCGCCTGACAAAGGATCTGGCTACAGCTGAGAAAGATCGACAGACCGCAAAGGTGAAGTTAGATAACGAGGGATTTATGGCGAAGGCTCCGATGGAAGTTGTACAAGAAATTCGTGCGCGGTTAGCCGAGACAACGGCAGATATTGAGAGTATTACTGCGCAATTAGCGGCGCTGCCTGTTAAATAATGACAAGCCCCGATGATCTAGAGGTAATCGCAGTTGTTGAAGCTGCGCTGTTAAAGCGCTGGCCAGAATCTCGAATCGAACCATCACTGGTTCGCATCGCTGCGCTTGTTGATGCGCTTGGTTCACCGGAACTTTCCTATCCAACGATTCATGTTGGTGGAACAAATGGCAAGACAAGTACGTCCCGCATGATCGATAGCCTCTTGCGTGAATTGGATTATCGAACCGGAAGGTTCACTAGCCCACACTTGGAAAGTATTTTGGAACGCATCTCGATAAATGGTGAAGTGATTCCGGCTGAGGGGTTTATCGCGGCCTACAACGACATTGCGCTCTATTTAGATTTAATTGATAGTCGCCAGCCGCATCCGATCTCATTCTTTGAGGCAATCACCGCACTGGCCTTTGTTGCATTCGCCGAATTCCCAGTGGATATCGGAGTTATTGAAGTAGGTATGGGCGGGGAGTGGGATGCGACAAATGTGGTCGCAAGCGCAGTATCGGTGATACTTCCGATTGGGCTTGATCACACCGAATATTTAGGTGAAACGATTGAAGAAATAGCGCTAACTAAATCTGGCATCATCAAGCCAGAATCCCATGTTGTCCTTGCTGCGCAAGAGCCTGAGGTCGCAAAAATATTGATGGCCAAGGTTGTAGAAGTCTCGGCTATTCCGTATCGCATGGGTGTTGAGTTCGCCATCGCTCATCGCGCAATTGCAGTGGGCGGCCAACTCATCTCAATTCACGGAGTGCATGGTGAATATTCAGATATTTTCTTGCCACTCCACGGCGCCCACCAGGCCGAGAATGCAGCGGTTGCACTCGCAACGGTAGAAGCTTTTGCCGGTGTGAAACTTGATGACGAATTAGTTCGTAACGCATTTTTGAAAGTGAAGTCACCAGGTAGGTTAGAAATTTTGCACCGCGATCCAACCGTGATAATTGATGCGGCGCATAATCCACATGGCGCGAAGGCCTTGGCAAATACCTTGCGAACTGAGTTTGATTTTGAATCGGTCTTTGGAATTTTGGCGGTCCTGGGTGATAAAGATGCCATTGGAATTCTGCGTGAACTCGAACCAGTAGTCGGCAGATTAGTTGTCACGCAATCAAATTCACCCAGAGCACTAGACGTGGCTAAACTATACGATCTAGCAGTTCAGATATTTGGAGCCGATCGAACCTTTAAGGAGCCAGATTTGGCAAGTGCAATAACTTATTCAATGGAACAAGCCACGTTGCTAAACCAAGTTAGCGATGGAATAAGTGCTGTTGTGATCGCCGGGTCCGTGGTGACGGCTGGCGCGGCCCGAACAATCCTTAGAAAAATTTCTGCCAATAGCGGTGGTGAAAAATGAGAGTCCTAGGAACTTCAGTACTTGCGATGGAATCCCTTGTTATGGGCTTTGCGCTATTGCTGGCCATGGATCACTATGGCGCAGCAGTACTCCTTGGCGGGGGCGCTATCGCGATCTTGTTAATTCTTTGCGCCGGAATGATGAAGCGAACTACTGGTTGGATATTTGGTTCCATTCTGCAGGTCGCAGTTATTGGCTATGGGTTTGCGGTCACCTCGATGTTTTTCCTGGGAGCGGTATTCGCAGCCCTGTGGATCGCGGCTTACATTCTTGGCCGTAAGGGTGAGGCGATTCGGGCCGAGCTATTACGGAACAAACCGCTCAATTAAGCGGTTTGGGCGGTACTGATTAGACTGTGGCAGTGATGGCAAATATTGAACGCACCTTGGTCCTGGTCAAGCCCGACGGAGTACGTCGCGGCCTAGTCGGTGAAGTAATTCGTCGTATCGAAACTAAGGGTTATGAAATTTCTGAATTAAAAATGATTGTTCCTACTCGTGAATTATTTGCAACTCATTACGCAGAACACGAAGGCAAACCATTCTTCGAGCCACTTCTTGAATTTATGTTATCTGGTCCAAGTGTGGCAATTATCGCGCAAGGAAATCGCGTGATCGAAGGTTTCCGTAAATTAGCTGGCACGACCGATCCCACCGTTGCCGAACCCGGAACAATCCGCGGGGATCTAGCACGCGATCAAGGTACAAAAGTTGTGCAAAACATTGTTCATGGATCTGATTCAGTTGAATCAGCAAATCGTGAGATAGCAATCTTCTTCCCTGAGTTAAATTCGAAAGGTCACTAATGAGTAAAACAAAGCAGAATCGCATGTCATTTATCGGCAGAGATATGGCAGTCGATTTAGGGACAGCGAATACTTTGGTTTACGTACGTGGCCGTGGCATTGTTCTTAATGAGCCAAGTGTGGTTGCGGTAAATCAAGATACTGGCGCGATCCTTGCTGTTGGTCTTGAAGCCAAGCGAATGATTGGCCGGACACCTGGAAATATTGTGGCAATTCGTCCGCTCAAGGATGGTGTGATTGCCGACTTTGATACAACCGAGCGGATGCTCCGTTACTTTATTCAAAAAGTTCACCGTCGTCGTTATCTTGCAAAGCCGAGAATAGTTGTCTGTGTTCCTTCAGGCATTACAGGCGTGGAACAGCGCGCGGTAAAAGATGCTGGATATGCAGCAGGAGCACGTAAGGTTTACATAATTGAAGAGCCAATGGCGGCTGCAATCGGTGCCGGCCTGCCAATCCACGAACCGACTGGAAACATGGTTGTCGATATTGGTGGCGGAACAACTGAAGTTGCTGTTATTTCACTCGGCGGAATTGTTACAGCGCTTTCAATCCGCATTGGTGGCGATGAGCTTGATCAATCAATTATTGATTGGGTTAAGCGCGAGTACTCCTTATTACTTGGTGAGCGGACCGCAGAAGAGATCAAGATGGCAATTGGTTCGGCCTACCAGCTGCCTGGCGAGCCAGACGCTGAAATCCGTGGTCGCGATCTTGCTACGGGCTTGCCAAAAACTATCTTGGTATCAGCAGCTGATATTCGCAAAGCTATGGAAGATCCAGTAACTCAAATTGTTAACGCTGTGAAAAGTACGCTTGATAAGACGCCACCTGAACTTGCAAGTGACTTGATGGATCGTGGAATTGTTTTAACGGGAGGCGGCGCGCTGCTTCGTGGCCTTGATGCGAGATTGCGCCATGAAACAGGAATGCCAGTTCATATTTGTGAACGACCACTACAGGCAGTTGCAGAAGGTTCGGGTAAGTGCGTTGAAGAGTTTGAAGCCTTAGAAAAGGTTTTGATCTCTGAACCACGTCGATAATCTCACGATTTAGTTCTGGCCTAAGAGGAGATAACCGTGGCAGCAGGTGGGAACAACCGCTCCAGGCTTCTACTTGTTATCTTGTTAGTAACCGCACTTTTCTTAATAACTCTTGATCTTCGTGGCATCAACATTGCCAAGAATTCCAGGTCGGCAACTCAATCCTTTCTCGCCCCAGTCCAGCGTGGTTTCTCCGACTTCTTCTCACCCGTTGGCAATTTTTTTGGCGATGTAAAGAATTTCGGAAAAGCCAAGGCGCAGATAACAGACTTGCAAAAGGAGAACGCCAAGCTCAAGAACCAACTAGTTCTTAATAGTGATGTAAAAGGTCAACTTGCGAAACTCAAAGGCGTACTCAATCTGGCCGGACGCGGTGGTTATAAAGTTGTCGCGGCTCGCGTAATTGGTCAGGGAAGTGCCTCAACTTTTACTCAGACAATAACAATTGATGCTGGTTCATCTGATGGAATTCAAAAAGATATGACAGTTATAAATGAATCCGGAATTGTTGGTGTGGTTAAATCAGTTACGGGGTCATCTGCGATCGTCATCCTTATGAGTGATCCAACTTTTAGAATTGGGGTTCGAATCGCTGGAACCCAGACTGTTGGAATTCTCCTTGGTCAAGGAAATAGTCGTTACACCCTTCAGTTATTAGACCCAACAGGAACAATTAAATTTGGGGATGCCCTCGTCTCACTCGGAAGTGATAACAACCATCCATTTGTCCCGGGCCTACCAGTGGGATCGGTTTCCTTTGTTGACCACTCAAACTCGGCGCTGACGCAAACGGCAAGTGTCACGGGTTATGCGAATTTAAATAGCTTGGGAGTTGTTTCGGTGATAACAGCAGTAGGCAAACAAGATCCAAAAGATTCCCTTGTTCCTACGCCAGATCCAACGAAGACAATTTATGTGACAGCGACTCCAACCCCATCGGCGTCCAGCGCTACTTCAAATTCTCCGGCCCCGACACCAGCTCCGACAGTCAAGGCGAAGAAGTGAGTTGGACCAGAGCCGGCATCTTTTCTGTATTTTTGTTCGTAGTCTTTGTTATCCAAGAAGCAGCAATCTCAAAAATTAACTTTCCAATCGCAGGTTTTTCACTTTACCTAGCAGTCTTACTTGGCTTGATGTCCCTTGAAGATAAGTTCGGCGCCTTCGTGCTGGGATTTATCGGTGGACTGATTCTTGACCTCTCGCCCTCATCTGATTCACCTTTTGGCAAGTGGGCCTTGATTCTCACAATCATCGGCTACCTATTTGCAACGAATCGGGAGAGCATTGGTGATTTCACCGAACGCCCCGGATCATTTGTAATTTTCATTTCAATTGGCGCTGCCTTAACGCTGCTGGTCTTTTTATGTTTTGGGGTTCTACTTGGCGAAAATAATGGTTCATTTGGTACAAATATGTTGACGATTTTGGGGAACAGCCTTTGGACTTTGTTGTTTGCACCGATACTGCTTCCTGGCTTAGTTAAGTGGCGCTCAATAACAATTAATTCTCGGGAGCGCGCATGAGTCTGCGCTCTAGATTAAATCTGGTAATTGTTCAAGTCCTAATTTTATCTCTGACAGTTGCACTCGGTGGTCGACTTTTTTACCTACAGGTAGCAGCAGGTTTAAAATATAAGAATGCAGCGCTAAGTATTCAGAGTCGAGATGTTATGACACCGCAAGTTCGCGGCGCTATTACCGATAGTTCTGGTATCCCACTTGCTATGGATCGGCCGGGAATGGTTATCTCAGTAGATCGCAGTGTTATAGATAAATTGCCAGATAAGGGCTCAGCGGTTCTGGCAAAGGTTGCAGCCTTGGTTGGCGTAAAACCGAATGACCTTTTTATTGCAACACGACTGTGTGGTGAGCTTCCAATCGGGGAGCGAGACGGGTGTTGGAAGGGAACGAGGTTCCAACCGATTCCGGTCACAAGAAGTGCAACTCAAGCCCAAGCGCTTAAAGTTTTAGAGAACTCAGATTCATTTCCCGGGATTAACGCCCAGCCAGTTCCAGTTAGAAGTTATCCATCTATGGCAGGTGAAAACGCATCACATGTACTTGGCTATGTTGGGTCGGTAACAGAGACTGATTTAGCAAATCCTGATGGTGGGTATTTCCGAGATGAAGTAATTGGAAAATCTGGCCTGGAGTACCAATACAACCAATATCTTCGGGGCAAGCCAGGAATTAAAACAGTTACGGTCGATCGCAAAGAGTCGATTACGAGCCAGAGTCAAAGTACCAAGCCAATAGCTGGCGATAACTTGGTAACGAATTTAGATGCTCGGCTCCAAGCGGCAACCGAGAAGGCACTTGCATCCTCAGTGCTTCGCGCGAAATCTATGGGCTATCGCGCAGACGGTGGTGCGGCCGTTGTACTTGATGTTCACACCGGAAAAGTTTTAGCACTGGCTTCATACCCAACTTATGATCCAAATATTTGGCAGAAAGGTTTAACACAAGCCCAAGCAAAGAATTTGTTTAGTGAGAGCTCTGGCGTACCGGCGCTAGATCGCCCATGGCAAGGTATGTATGCCCCGGCATCGACGTTCAAATCAATCTCAGTCGTCGCAGCCACTAATGCGGGCTATGACATGAATGCGGCGTATAACTGTCCGGCAACAGTTCAAGTTGGTAACCGAGAATTTAAGAACTTTGAAACTAAAGCACAAGGCCGGATCAATATGCAGACTGCGATTGCGGTTTCCTGCGACACGATTTGGTATCAAATTGCCTATGACGAGTGGGTTCGAGATGGCGGATTGCGCCCAAAATCTGGACTACACGATTACTTCTTTAACGCCGCAAAATCCTTTGGGATTGGAAAGTTGACCGGAATCGACCTCCCAGCTGAAGCATCTGGTCGCTTACCTAATCGGGATTGGAAAGAGAAGTATTACCAGTCAAACAAAAATTATTATTGCGATTACCAAAACCGGGCCCGGAAGAGTGATCTGACACCGTATTTAATTGCAATTGCTAAAGAGAATTGCACAGATGGAAACATAATCCGTGCAGGTGATGCGGTGAACTTTTCGATCGGCCAGGGCGATACCTTGTTAACCCCAATCCAAATGGCGCAAACTTATGCCGCGATTGCTAATGGCGGCACAATCTATAAGCCAGAAGTTGCTCGTGCGATTCTTAAGCCAGATGGAACTGTTGTTAAAGAGTTCACGCCAGTAGTAACCGGAAAGGTTAATACAACGCCAGCAACCATCGATTTTCTTCATAAGGCGCTGCGCTCGGTTGCAACCAATGGAACGGCCGCTGGGGTTTTTGCCGGTTTCCCCATTCACGTTGCGGGTAAAACAGGTACTGCCCAAGATCTAGGACGAAATACAAATGGAAGCGCCAAAGATGACACGTCTTGGTTTGCCTCCTTCGCCCCGGTTGAAGATCCGCAATTTGCCGTAATCATGATGGTAAGCCAAGGCGGCTTTGGCGCCGCAGTAAGCGCGGTCGGTGTGCATGATATTTATGCCGCGCTCTATGGCGTTAGTGGTTCAACGGTAGATCCAAAGAAGGCAATTTTCCCAAATGGGATTCCAACCACAATCCCAAAGATTGATCCAAAGTCAGCTAAGTTAGTTAAGCCATGACAATTTTTCGTACCAAAAGCCGAAGCTCTCGGATCCGAGAGAATTTTGATAATTTTGATCGGGTACTGACTTTTTCGGTTGCCGCTTTGCTTTTAATTGGCACCTTGCTTGTTTGGGCTGCAACTAAATCTTGGTTTGCATCACAGAATTTGGATCCGCAATATTATTTAAAGCGCCACATCGTGAATATTCTTATCGGTGGCTTGCTCGCATATTTAACAACGTTGATCGATTACCGATTATTGCGCGCCTACACCCCTATCGTTTGGGGACTTGCTGTTCTCGGCTTAACTGCGGTAATCATTCCGGGGATTGGCACCACGGTTAACGGTGCCCGGGCTTGGATCTCATTTCCTGGTGGTTTTCAAATACAGCCAGCTGAATTAGCCAAGATCGGCATCATTGTTGGAATCTCAATGATCCTTGCCGAAAAACGAGATAGTGATAAGAACCCTACTGACCTCGATGTCGTGAAGGCACTTGGTATTGCTGCGATACCGCTCGTTCTTATTTTGTTACAACCTGACTTAGGAACCGTAGTAATTATCAGCGCAGCAATTGTCGCGATCATTGGCACATCTGGCGCCCCGACCCGATGGGTTATTGGACTTTTGCTAGTGGCTCTTATCGGCGGTTTTGTCGCGGTCAAGGCTGGTGTCGTTAGCGACTATCAAATAAAGCGCCTGCAATCTTTTGTCGACCCAACCGCTGATCCGCAAATAAGTGGTTATCAGTTGCGGCAATCTAGAATCACAATTGGATCAGGCGGTGTGATCGGTAAAGGTTTATTTACCGGACCACAAACAAATGGCCGATTTGTGCCGGAACAACAAACTGACTTTATTTTCACAGTTGCAGGGGAGGAGCTTGGTTTCTTGGGCTCTGGATTTATTCTTTTATGTTTCGGATTATTCTTTTATCGATCATTTAGGATTGCCAGACGCACGAATGATTTATTTGGGCGACTGGTAGTTGTAGGAGTGATTGCCTGGTTTGCCTTTCAAACCTTTGAAAATATCGGAATGACTATGGGTATGGTGCCGATGACTGGCGTCCCACTCCCATTTATGTCCTACGGCGGCTCGAGCATGTTCGCCAACTTGATCGGGCTTGGGCTGATCCAAAACGTTCACCTGCGCGCCAGATAGCGGGCAAAAGCGAATTTCCCCCGCACAAATTGCCGAGAGGTTGGCCTTTAAGCCCAAAGTGCGTCATACTTTAGCCAGCGTTCAGCGCACGCCGAGTGGTCCATCGGACCTTAATACCTCGCCGTCAGTCGCAGATGCAGAGCTTTCAAACGGAAGTTTTACCAAGATTGCTCCAACCGGAGCCAAGAGAAGTGCCGAAAGTCGAATACTTTAAAAAGTTTTCGTTTAGTAAGTACCCAGATGAGGATTTGATGTTATGGCTATAGTGCCAAAAGGTGCGCGTAAGCGCGCATCAAAAAAGTCTGCGAAAGCAGATAAATCAGAAGCAACCACCGAGGTCGAAGCAACCACCGAGGAAGTTGTTGCTAAAGAACCCAAGAAAAGTGCTTCGATTCCAGTTCCGATGTTTCAGGCAGCGCCAGAAGATGTCGCACCTAAGAAGGCTAAGGCCACGTCAGTAACGAGTGATTCTGAGAACGGTCCACAAGGCGAGAGCGATGAAGCCAGCGCTGAACGTCGCCGCCGTCGTCGTGGTGGAAGAGGCCGCCGTCGTGGTCGCGATGGTGAAAATGAAACTACAGATTCTGATACCGGTGAAGAGTTAGATGCCGGCGCAATTAATGATGAAGAGAGTGAAGCCGGTACAACCACATCACCTCGTCGCCGTCGCCGTCGCCGTGCAACTGGTGAAGGCGTAACGCCAGGTGAAACAATTGAAGAAGATGGCGTAATAACCGTTGTAAAAGTCCGCGAGCCAAGAGCACCTGGAAGTTCAACACGACCAGAACGCGCAAGCCGCAATGATGGCCGCCGAGGAGATCGACGTGATCGAGGCGATCGTGGAAACCGACGAAATGATCGAGAGCCACGTGACTTTGTCCGCCGCCGTGGCACAGTTATTACCGAATCAGAATTCCTAGCGCGTCGCGAAAATGTAAATCGCGAGATGTTAGTTCGCCAGACTGGTGATCGCACACAGATTGCGGTACTTGAAGACAACATTATGGTCGAGCACTATGTAAACCGAAATAGCAATATTTCGTATGTAGGTAACGTTTATTTAGGCAAGGTCCAAAACGTACTGCCTTCAATGGAAGCAGCCTTCGTTGATATTGGTAAAGGTCGTAACGCAGTTCTTTATGCCGGTGAGGTTAACTGGGATACCGCAGGACTTGCAGAGGGCGCACCACGCAAAATTGAACATGTATTAAAGACTGGGCAATCAGTTCTAGTGCAAGTTACAAAAGATCCAATCGGGCAGAAAGGCGCTCGCCTTACAAGTCAGATTTCCTTACCCGGTCGTTACTTGGTTTATGTACCAAGTGGTGAAATGAGCGGAATCAGTCGCCGGCTTCCAGAGCAAGAGCGTTCCCGCTTAAAGACAATTCTTAAAGGCTTGATCCCAGAAGATGCTGGCGTAATTGTTCGTACCGCATCTGAAGGCGCATCATCAGAAGAGCTTGAGCGCGATGTAATTCGCCTCAAAGCACAATGGGAAGATATTGAGACCAAGGCAAGCGCTTCGGGAACAAACGCACCAGCTCTTCTCTACTCAGAGCCCGATCTAACGGTTCGCGTTATTCGAGATATTTTCAATGAAGACTTCAACAAGATGATCGTTTCGGGTGATGTGGCTTGGGATGATATTAATAATTATCTTGGCCATATTGCGCCAGAACTAACTGCAAAAATTGAGAAGTGGACTGGCGCTCGCGAGTTATTCTCGGAGCACCGGATTGAAGAGCAGCTAGCAAAGGCATTTGACCGAAAGGTTTATCTACCTTCAGGTGGCTCACTCGTAATTGACCGCACCGAAGCGATGATTGTTATCGATGTGAACACCGGTAAGTTCATTGGTAAGGGCGGAAACCTTGAAGAGACAGTTACCAAGAACAACTTGGAAGCTGCTGAAGAAATTGCTCGTCAACTTCGCCTGCGCGATATGGGTGGAATTATTGTTATCGACTTTATTGATATGACCTTGGAATCAAACCGTGATCAAGTATTACGTCGTTTGGTTGAGTGCCTGGGCCGCGATCGCACCAAGCATCAGGTTGCTGAAGTTACATCACTTGGACTTGTACAGATGACGCGCAAGCGCGTTGGTCAAGGACTAATCGAGGCCTTCTCAACAACTTGCGAAAGTTGTGGTGGACGTGGAATTCATATTCATAGCGAACCTGTAAACAAGGTGGCACTCGATAAAGATATGGATAAGAGTTACTCCGCGCGCTCTGATTATTCAGATAAGCCAGAACCAGCTGAAGATTTTGAGCCAACCGAAGAAATATCGGCCTCCGATGAAAGTGCATCCGAGCAGGATGAGCCAGTAAAGAAAGAGCCTGGAAAGCGCCGCCGCCGTGCGGTAAGTACGGGCGTAATAACCCCAGTTTGACCCCGAGGGTAGGTAATCCGTACCCTTAGGCCCTGTTCAACTTATGATTTTCATTTAAAGAGGAGTTACCGTGTACGCGATTGTTAAAGCAGGCGGCCGTCAAGAGAAGGTTGCCGTTGGCGACACTGTTTTCGTTGATCGTATTGATGCCAAGGTTGGCGCATCGGTTAACTTTCCTGCAGTACTAATCGTTGAAGGTGCAAACATCACAACGGATGCCAAAGCACTTGCTGGCGTAAAAGTAACTGGTGAAATTGTTGAAGAAGTAAAGGGTCCAAAGATCGACATCCTTCGCTACAAGAACAAGACCGGCTATCGCCGTCGTCAAGGTTTCCGTTCCCAACTTACGCGCGTGAAGATCACCGCGATTACGAAATAAATAAGGCGGCGAATATAAATGGCAAGTAAAAAAGGCGTTTCCTCCACACGTAACGGTCGCGACTCAAATGCGCAATACCTTGGTATAAAGCGTTACGCCGGCCAGATCGTAAAGAGCGGAGAAATCTTGGTTCGCCAACGCGGAACAGTTTTCCACCCAGGCGCAAATGTTGGCATTGGCAAGGACGACACCCTCTTCGCACTATCTGCTGGCGAAGTTGCTTTCGGTCGCGCTCGCGGTCGCAAGGTTGTAAATATCGTTCCCGTACCAGTCGCTTAAACGCGGATAATTCTTTGCGGGTCCGCGTATTGCGGGCCCGCATTTTTATTTCACCAGTAACTAGAAGATATTAAATTATTCAGGGAGCGAGAGGGAGGGAAAGTAAATGGCATCATTCGTTGATCGAGTAACTCTCCTTGCCTTTGCCGGAAGCGGTGGCGATGGCTGTGTATCCGTGCACCGTGAGAAATTTAAGCCACTTGGTGGCCCTGATGGCGGTAACGGCGGTCGCGGTGGCGATGTCATTCTCTTCGTGGACCCAGGAACGACAACCCTTTTAGATTTTCACCATTCACCACATCGCCGCGCTACAAATGGCTCACTTGGTTACGGCGATTACTGCAATGGCAAAGAAGGTAAAGATTTAATTTTGCCAGTTCCAAACGGAACCGTAATTAAAGATCGCGATGGAAATATTCTTGCTGACCTCGTTGGTAATGGAACTCGTTTTATTGCAGCCCAGGGTGGCAAAGGCGGTCTGGGCAATGCTGGCTTGGCATCTTCAAAGCGCAGAGCTCCGGGCTTCGCACTTAAAGGCGAGCCAGGTGAAGAGCGTTCCCTAACTCTTGAATTAAAGAGCGTTGCAGATATTGGTTTAATCGGATTTCCATCCGCCGGTAAGTCATCACTTATTGCGGCAATATCTTCGGCAAAACCTAAAATTGCAGATTATCCATTCACGACTCTTGCGCCAAATCTTGGTGTTGTTCAAGCAGGGGACACTCGATTCACAGTCGCAGACGTTCCAGGGTTAATTCCAGGAGCATCCGAAGGAAAAGGTTTAGGACTTGAATTCCTGCGACATGTTGAACGTTGTGCGGCGCTCGTGCATGTTCTGGATTGTGGAACGCTGGAAACAGATCGTGATCCAGTCAAGGACTTCGACATTATTGAGGAAGAACTTTCATTTTATGGTGGGCTCTCGGAGCGACCAAGAATTATTGCGCTAAATAAAGTTGATCTACCAGATGGAAAAGCGATGGCAGATATGGTGCAACCAATTTTGGAAGCTCGCGGCTATCCAGTATTTCAAATTTCCGCAGCCTCCCATATTGGTTTAACCGAACTAAATTATGCAATGGCAAGAATTATTCAAGCAGCACGCAAAGCCGAAGCTGCACAAGAAAAAGCACGAATCGTGTTACGTCCAGTACCAGTGGGCGACTCTGGGTTTTCAGTTACAGCAAATGAAGATGGTTCCTTCACTGTGCTTGGTGAGAAGCCAGTTCGATGGGTCAAGCAGACTGACTTTGGCAATACCGAAGCGATTGGTTATCTCGCAGATCGCCTAGCAACACTCGGCGTTGAACGTGAATTATTTAAGAAGGGCGCCAAGGCGAAAGATGAAGTTCGAATTGGGACTGGTGATGCTGCGGTAATTTTCGATTGGGAACCGACGATCGAAGCTGGCGCCGAACTTCTTGCCGGACCACGTGGTGGGGATTTACGTATTGAATCACCTTGGGCTGGTCGCTATATCGAAGATGATGATCAATTGAGTGACGATGAAATTGCAATGCAGTGGGAGTACAACATCACCAACCCAAGAGATCCACGGGTGCAAGAAGAGGTTGAAAAATAATGGCTAATAATTTCTTGACTGACGCTAAGCGCGTAGTTGTGAAAGTTGGCTCGTCAACGCTCACTGGAAGTGCTGGAACTGCTCTTGATAACAGCGCAGTTGCCAAACTAGTTGCTGTTGTGGCCGGTTTAGCAAAATCTGGAAAAGAAGTGGTCATAGTTACATCAGCCGCAATTGCTGCTGGGATGGCACCGCTGAAAATGACCACTCGTCCAACAGATCTTGCAACCCAACAAGCAGCGGCCTCGGTTGGCCAAGGACTCTTGATTGCACGCTATACCGAAGAATTTGGCAAGCACAATATTGTCGCATCACAAGTACTTCTTACTGGTGATGATGTTGCACTCCCAATGCAATCGGCAAATGCTCAGCGCACCCTCTTTCGCTTGCTTGAACTTGGTGTAGTTCCAGTGATTAATGAGAATGACTCAGTTGGAACCGAAGAGATTCGACTTGGCGATAACGATCGCCTGGCGGCAATGGTTGCAAAGTTAATTTCAGCAGATTTATTGGTTCTAGTTTCTGATGTTGATGCACTTTATGATGCGCCACCAGGTACACCTGGTGCAACGCGAGTTGCAAAGGTTGATTCAGTCAGTGACCTTGGTGAAATAAAAGTCGGCGGAGTTGGTACATCTGGCGTTGGCAGTGGTGGAATGGTCACAAAGATTCAGGCAGCAGAGATTGCAACTTCAAATGGCATTTCAATGTTGCTTACGAGCTTGGTGCATTTGGAGGCAGCTCTTGGCGGAGCCGACTTCGGCACCTTCTTCTCGACTAATTAGTACTTCTACTAATTAACCTTCTGCGCTAAGTCATATAAGACTTTTGCAGTATCAACTTCTGGATCATTTCCTGTTGGATTGTCCGAGAGTTTTACAATGACAGTTCGGGTTTTTGGATCGGTAAATATCCATTGACCATGCAAGCCCATTGCAGAGGTAATTCCTGGATATGGATGCCAGGTTTGTGCACCATATCCCCAATTATGATCAAGCGTTGTTACTGGGGTTGTCATGCGCTTTAACCAGTCTGCGCTGATAATTTGATTTGATCCCGCGTAGCCACCATTAATAAGCGCTAGACCAACTCGAGCATAATCTCGTGCAGCTGCATTGAAGCAACAGAACGTTTTTTCTTGACCACCAATATGATCAACGTTCCAGGTTGCTGGGTACTGGGCACCGATGGGTTGCCAGACATGCTTGCTGAAATAGTTAGAGACGTTGTCGCCCGTTACATTCTTAATTATCATTCCAAGAAGTTGAGTATCGACGCTCATGTATTCAGATTTGCTACCTGGGTCAAATGCCATCTTGCGATTGTGCTTTATAAACCAACTCATGTCGGTGGTTGCATACATCTGGGCAATCCCAACGCCCCAGCCTTGTGGTCCGGTTGGGTAATTATCGGAAACGCCAACCCCAGCCTGCATATCTAGGAGAGTTTGAATTGTTACTTGGTCAAAGGAAGTTCCCGTCTTAAATTGTGGGAAATATTTAACAAAAGTATCTGATTCCGAAATTTTCCCTGCTGCAACTAGTTGTCCTATAACAATTGACGTCATTGTTTTAGCGACTGAGTAAGAGGGAAGCTGCGTTGCGGGCGTCATGCCCTTCTTGTAATACTCGTATGTAATAACGCCATTGCGAATTAAAATGAAAGCGTTTGTGTGTGACTTGTCTAAAAATTCTTGCCACTTCACTGTGCTACCTTGCCAAGAAATAGTTTCTGGAATTTTTTCCGTGCTTGTGGGCCAAACGATAGGTGTTACCGCGGGCTGGATTGTGTGCCAAGGCATCAACGTTGGAGTCTTAGATGCCGGTGCGAGTCCAAGCTTTATTGCGGCGATGGGATTTGGATAATGAATGAATTTTGTGAAGCCAGTCAGCGCGACGGCTAGCGCCACGAGAACGATTACAGTATTTCTTATTCCACGGAATAAATGTTTCATGAGATAAGGGTATGAGGCTCTAGGCTATGTGTATGGAAGCCACAGCGTTGATTGCCGAATTAGCAGATAAGGCGCGGTTGGCCGGGCGCACCCTTGTTGCCGCTACAAGTGGGGACCGGGTGAATGCGCTGCTTCGAATAGCCGATGAAATTG
>Ga0209084_1001264_pt1 | contig 21674 bp, 39 predicted proteins | sample C_130820_MF_Meta_FD_187309 | JGI IMG/M metagenome (GOLD analysis project Ga0209084, IMG submission 187309) | Freshwater microbial communities from Lake Croche, Canada to study carbon cycling - C_130820_MF_MetaG (SPAdes) (version 2) | ecosystem: Environmental > Aquatic > Freshwater > Lake...
TTGTTTGATGCTCATATAGCAGCAGAAGAGGCTGGAACCCACTCAGTAATGCTAGGTCATTCTGACCCACGAACTGGTAAAAAGTTGCCTGTTTACTCATTTGGACCTAAGGCTGGTCTTGAGGAAGTAAAAACTGGTGTAGGTAGGTCTTCTTTAAGTTCTACATCACGTGACGAAAGAACAGGAAAGTCTGTAAAGGTAAACGCTAAAGGTGAACGTGTTAATTGGCGTGGTCAACCTTGGGTAGGTCAGGGTACTAGAAAACCAAACGAGGGTACCAGAGGCGGTCGTCCTAAAGGTGGCGGTAAAAAGAAAAACACCGCCGATAATAAAAAAGAAGATTAATTTAGCAATTTGTAAAAACAATATAGAAATGGTACACTTTACACATGGATTTTAGCGGAGCAATAGACCTTAAAAAGGCGGACTTAGACCCAAACGAACCTATGATTCGTTTATTAGTATGTCGGGACTGTAAAACAATCGAGGAACTGCCAGATTTTGATGGCGACCCTAGAGACGATGTTTTATTAAATATTTCAGTCCAGAAGCACCAACGCCCAATTGAGCATATTGGTCTGCTTTTCAAGTTTCCTGTTAAATATTGGGTAGTGCCTAAGGTTCAGGAAGAGATTATTAAGCAGATTCGAGGCGGTTCTGAGGGTCTGGACGCGTTCCAGAAGAATTTCTACGCCACTAAGATGACCTTTGCAGAGGACGCTATGTCCTGCTATGCAGACCATAACCGCCCTAAGGGTCAGTGTGCTGACTACAAGTCAGATAAAAAGGTTCTAAAGCCTGACACAGCATCTGAGCGCAAGGAAGCAGGGCTGGATAAACCTGGTGCTACTGGTCCAAAGGTGTACTTATGCGACTTCTGCCCAGTTAAATCGTTTAATATGGAGAAATTCAACGAAGAAAAAGGTCTGTACAAGTAGTACACTAGATATAGGGAATCTACTCTAAAGGTGTACTGCTATGTATTTTGAGATGAGCTGCTCATGCAGTGCTTCTATCAACCTAGACCTAGGTAAAGATAAAGAAGATGCTGCTTGGTTGTTAGCAAATCGGTTTGTTAATGCACATGCAGTCTGCGGTTTTGTATCACCGTTGAATGAAGAACTTCCAATGTCTACAAAGAAGTATGACATTAAAATTAAAAAGGATAAAGAGTCATAATGAATTACTACGAGGTTTTACGCACCTCTGCTGAGCCCGTAGAAATCAAACCAAGTGAGACTTCTTATTTCAGCAAACCAGAGTCTACATTAGACCCAAGACTATTTAGAGGAAACTCTTTAACGGCATCAGTACGCGATGGCATTCTTGTATTGCTATTTAATCATCTTAAGTTAGGTTATAACGAGCCAGAAGCTTGGGCGGTCGCATGGTTAGCAGGTTCTGGTGTTTCGTTTAACTGGAGCGCACAAAGACAACCAGCAGACCTAGATTGTCTAGTTGGAATTAACTACGAACAGTTTCGTAGGTCAAACCAAGAATACAAAGGCTGGAGTGACAAAGAAATTGCTGCTGAAATTAATCAGGGATTCAGAAACGAATTACATCCCCGCAGTGAGTCTTTTATGGGTAATTTCGAGTTAACCTTTTATGTAAATGTACAGAGCGACATTACTAAGTTAAAGCCATACGCAGCCTACTCTGTAACAGATGACCATTGGGTGGTAGACCCATCAGAAGAATACACAGAAATAAACCCTGAGTGGGAAAAAGTAGTTCAAAGTGACGAGAACTCGGCTAAACAAATAATTAAAAGGTACGGAACAGCTCTTAGCGGTGTTCGTACAGCTACAAACCCAGCTGCGCGAGTTAACTACGAAACTGCGTTAAAACATTCTGTTGGTCAAGGCGCTGCTTTATTTGATTCAATTCACGAAGCGCGTGGAGCAGCCTTTAGCGAGGGTGGGTCTGGGTACTCAGACTTTAACAATTACCGTTGGCAAGCAGGTAAGCGCGTGGGAACAATTTCAGCGTTAAAAAAGTTGAAAGAAGTACATAAAAACGCAAACTCAATTTTTGCTACAGAGACTTATGGTGTAGAATTACCTGACGCAGAAACTCTTATTAGGAGAGCAGCACAACACCGTTAATCTATGATAGGTTAGACCCAAATACTATATGGAGTGATATATGAAACAGAAAGACACCGTTGCCATTGCTTGGGCACACGCACACGAAGTTGATACAGAGTTTGCCCTCAGTATTATGCAGATTATCCGCGAAAAGAATAAACGCGTAGGTTCATTTTACTGTGTAGAGGGAACAGGGTTATTGGCTAAAAGCCGTAACATTATGGTCAAGCACTTCCTAGATAACACAGAAGATGACTGGTTATTAATGCTAGATGCAGATGAGCGTATTTCAGTTCCTGCGTTTGACTTACTATGTTCCACAGCAGACCAACTTGAACGACCAATTGTTGCAGGTTTATATTTTGCAGCAATCTGGGAAGGTTTGGCACTACGTCCAGTTCCACTAATCTTTGAACAAGACGAGCATGGTTCTATTAACCCAATTGATAATTACCCTAAAGATAGCGTAATACCAATTATAGCCGCTGGTACAGGGTGTTTATTGATGCATCGTTCAGCTTTGCAGAAAATTCGTGACGCTAACGATGAAAACAATCAAGATTGGGCATGGTTTCAAGATGGACCAATTGGTGGTAACAAGTGGTTATCAGAAGACCTATCATTCTGCGCTAAGTTACAGCAGTTTGGTATTCCAATGGTAGCGCACACAGGTGCAATCCTGCAGCACCACAAGCGTATATGGGTAGATGCACCTCACCACGAGATGTGGTTGCAAAATAATGAGCCTGGCTCTGGATTAAGCCAGTTGCAATAATGCCAGCACACGAGTATGAAGAAGATGAGTTTTGGCAAATATGTGATGGCTGCAACTCACTTAAAGGTACTGTAACTATAACTCCAGGTCAGGGCAGAAAGTGTGATTCATGTCGGTTTTAATATTTGTTGACGGTATTATCCGTAAAGAAAAAAACCAGTCCGTAGTTGTTGATGGTGTTAACCTATATCGTTGTCTGAACGAAACTTATAGGGTACTGCTATTAGCCAAAGACAGAGAGCGCACAGACATCTGGCTAAAGACTAATAATATGGCTAAAAAACTAGACGATATTATTGGATTTGTAGACAGCCCTGTAGATGACCCAAGATACCTTACTGTAGAGTCTTTAAGAAGTAAAGGGAAAATTGATTTTGTTGTCACAGACGATACAGACCTTGCTTTACGTTTCCTCGAAGTAAGTATTCCTGTATTAATGTTTTTGAACCCTAAGTACACCAGACCAGAGTTTAGACCAGACGCCCGAGAAGGTGTCAAGAGTTGGTCTAAAATTACTGAAGAATTGGACAAACAACAAGGTTTGTATTTAGAAGACCCTAGAACGGAAAATTAATGCGCCTCATTTATTTAGGGGCGGACGTACCTAGTAATAGGGTAATCTTGGAAACAATGGGCATACAGAACGTGGGTGTGTCATTCTGGAGATTAAAGCAGCGTGGTCTTCCAAAGAATAAAGAGTATTTATTAAGTAACTACTTTAGTCCGTTTATGAACATACACGTCCATCCAGGTATACCCGAGAAGACCGTACTCAGCCCGTTAGATTTAGAAGAGTTTATATCTGATTACGAGCATTTCCTTGCAATGAATATGGAAAGAATTACTTCTTTTATGGAAGTAGACCATAAAATAGTCCCTGCAAGTATGGTAGAGCTACAAAGAGAAGCTGCCTGGTCAGAGGAGGAGAAGTTCTGGGCGGTAATACGTAAGGATGATACCTACGGGGACATCGTAGACCTTGCACAGCAATATAATAATATTGCAATACCTTATGATGTAATTGAGTCTGATACATCTATGTCAGCAAAGGTACGGTCAATTAAGACGCAATATGGCACTAGTTTCCACGCGCTAGCCTGTGCTAAGCCAGATAATTTACGCCAAGTCCCAGTTGAATCAGCCAGTACTATGTCGTGGCTAAGCCCTATGATGCGTGGTGAGACCATTGTGTGGGATGGTAACAAGTTAGTTAGATACCCTAAGAAAATGAAAGAACAAGCAAGACCAAGATATAAGGCTGTCTATGAGAAAGCAGGCTTAGATTTTGATAAAATTATAGATGATGACCCCGTCGAGGTTGCTAAATTAGCCCTCTGGTCATATGACCAGTTTGAGGAGCGTTTTAATATGGTTAATAATCCATACTTGTCCGCAGAAGAACCATCTGATGACGAGGAGTTATATGATAACACTTCTGAATTGCAAGAACCAGAAAGTGCGGAAACTACCCCCGCTGTATATGACAAGAGGGGTTCCGACATGCGGAAACTTGAAGTGCGAAATCCACAAGATATGACTATTCTACCAGTGTTCGGCGCAGAGATTAAGACGGTTGTTGAGAAGGACGAAGATGGTAGAGATGTCATTAAAGACATCACAGTTTTACGTTCCAACCAGAACAGTTTACGTATGTGCAACACGTGTTTTGTAGCATCTAATTGCCCTGCTTTTAAGAAGGATAACACCTGTGCGTTTAGTCTACCAGTAGAGGTAAAGACCAAGGAACAACTATCTGCGCTACTTACTTCTATCATTGAGATGCAAGGTCAAAGAATAGCATTTGCAAGGTTTTCCGAAGAATTGAACGGTGGATATCCAGACCCAAATACTAGCCAAGAAGTCGATAGACTATTCAAGTTAATTAAAACAATGAAGGATTTGGAAGATAACTCATCATACGTTAAGATGACTGTTGAAGCAAAAAATGGAAGCGGAGTTTTGTCACAAATTTTTGGTGAGAGGGCTAGCACACTTAACGAATTACCTAACAACGGTTTTGACGAAAGTCAAACTACGCGTATAATTCAAGATGCCATTGAAGGCTAACTGTTATCATATAACAGACCTACGCAAGACCGTGGAACACCACATTATCTATAAACAACTATATAAGGAATAAATATGTTATCTTTTAAATTAACTGACGAGTTCGTGTCATCCTATGAATCCAAGAAAGTACCTTGGGGATACCGAGATGCTGGTGGCAATGCCGTAGGTGAAATTACCTTTTTGCGTACCTATTCTCGTATCAAAGAAGACGGCACTAAAGAGACTTGGGCAGAGGTATGTCGCCGAGTTATTGAAGGTATGTACTCAATCCAGAAAGACCACTGCAAGAAGAGCCGTCTACCTTGGAACGAGAACAAGGCACAGGCATCAGCCAAAGAGGGCTATGACCGACTATTCAATCTAAAGTGGACACCTCCAGGTCGTGGGCTTTGGGTAATGGGTACACCGCTGGTCAATGAGCAACTAAACTCCGCAGCCTTGCAGAACTGTTCCTTTGTATCCACAGAGTCAATGACCAAGCACAATCCTGCCAAGCCATTTGCTTTCTTAATGGAAGCCTCAATGCTTGGTGTTGGTGTGGGTTTTGATGATAAGGGCGCGGACAAAGATTTTACTATCTACGCTCCAACAGAACCAGAACAGGTAGTGGTTATTCCTGATACCCGTGAAGGTTGGGTTGAATCGGTCACAGCTCTGATTAACTCCTATTTACGTCCTGAACAACATATCTTAACATTTGATTACAGTGAAGTACGTCCAGCAGGTACTCCTATCAAGACATTTGGCGGTACAGCCGCTGGTCACGAACCATTGGAAGCACTACATAATCATATCCGCCGTATATTTGGTGGACGTGCTGGTCAGGCATTAACCCGCGTAGATATTGCTGACTTGGGCAATCTCATCGGTGTTTGTGTTGTATCGGGTAACGTACGCCGTAGTGCTGAACTACTGATGGGACGATTAGATGATGACAACTTCCTGAATCTAAAGAACCAAGAGCGATTCCCAGAGCGCAACTCCTATGACTCTAAAGCACCAGGTTGGGGCTGGATGTCTAATAATAGTGTTGGTATTTCTGTGGGCGATGACCTATCGGGAATCATTGATGGTATTGCTCTCAATGGTGAGCCAGGTGTTATCTGGATGGACGTTACTCGTAAGTATGGTCGTTTGATTGACCCACCTAACAACAAAGACCACCGAGCCGCTGGTTACAACCCGTGCGCGGAACAGAGTTTAGAGTCATTTGAGTGCTGTACTTTGGTAGAAACATATTTGAATCGCCACGATGATTTAAATGACTACCTGCGTACTCTGAAGTTTGCGTATCTCTACGCCAAGACCGTAACGCTCCTCCCTACTCACTGGGAAGAAACAAATGCGATTATGCAAAGAAATAGAAGAATTGGTACTTCAATGTCTGGTGTAGCGAACTTTGCTGACCGCAAGGGATTACCTGCGCTTCGAGATTGGATGGACGCAGGCTACGATTTAGTAACCAAATATGATAGATTATACTCGGAATGGTTAGGTATTCGTGAATCAATTAAAACTACGACAGTTAAACCATCAGGTACGGTATCAATCCTTGCTGGTGAATCTCCTGGGGTACATTGGACTCCTGGGGGTAAGCATTTCCTTCGTGCTATTCGTTTTAGTAATGATGACCCAATGCTACCTCTCTTCACTTTCGCAGGATACCGTGTTGAGCCTGCTAGCGAGTCTCCTAAGACTACTAGCGTTGTTTTCTTCCCAGTAGAATCAGATGCATCTCGTTCAGAAAAAGATGTCTCTATTTACGAGAAAGTCGCTCTCGCGGCTATGGCACAGCGACATTGGTCTGACAACTCGGTATCAGTTACGGTATCATTTAATAAAGATACGGAAACTAAAGATGTTGGAACAGTCCTACACTTGTTTGACGGGCAACTCAAAACCGTTTCCTTTCTACCGATGGGAAACGAGACTTACCTGCAAATGCCGTACACGCAAATAACTGCTGATGAGTATGATGAATATAAATATAAACTGCTACCCATTGACTTTACTGATGTCTATGCAGGTATGGCAGCAGATGCTATCGGTGAAAAGTATTGCTCTACGGATTTCTGTGAAATACCGAAGTAACAATTAAATAAGAAAGCCCCCAGCCGATTGGCTGGGGGCTTTCTTTATATTAGAACTTGATAACTATTTCGTCACCAGTTTTATTATGTGGAAATACATCAAACATAACTACATTTTTTACGCAATCTACTTGTTCAACAGCGTTAATAATATCGTCTTCGTTCCAAGATATTAGACTGGTATCACTATCATAGCCGTCTTCAACTGTTAGCACCATCATTACTCTCTTCTTCACTGGTCTATCTCTCTCTCTTTTATATTATTATGTGAACGTAATTTCTTATTTGCCTTGCCAATGCTAACTAACTGGTTACACAATGGGCAGGGAGTTTTCATTGAATTAGTGCGTGGGTCTAACCATTGTAGGCTTTCATCTTCCGTAGCGTCCATACCAGAGCCAAAACAAGGGTTATTAACGTGTTTATTTGCCACAAGTCTTATTACCTTCTGCACTTGAATCCCAATTACCATCAAGAACCATTAATGCAATTAAAGCATAGTTAGCCAAATCTACGAAAGAATCCCGCAGCGACTCATTTTCAGGAGTAACTCCTGTATCTAATAAATTATTAATGCGTGAGACTTTATCAAATATACGAACCCGCAAACCATTTAACGGACCGCCTGGTGCGTTACTTATGTTTTTAGGACCGTAATCGTTCTGCTTCTTAATTAGCATATTGGTACACTCGTCCCCAACTTTCCACACAGCGTTAATAAACGGTCTCGGTACATTTGGCAACTCTATAAACGGTAGGTCTTGTAAACGGTTTTCTCTATTCATTTTCTCTCTCTCTCTCTTACAATCGGTTTTCATTTACTAATCTGACTACAACGTGGCAAGGGTCTCCGCCATCGTCCCAATCAGTTACTTCTTCTTCGTTATCGTATGGTGAGCCATCGTGTGTCACGCAGTACGGTAGAGTTACCCAACCGTTTTCTAACCCAACTGTCAGCCAATCGGCTATATCTTTCTCCATTATTTTTTACTCGCTTTCGGATTTAACCAACACAAACTATTACTCCTGTACTTCTGCCATTACAACAATGTAGGTTTCAATATCTACGTTGTTACCGTTCAACTCAAACGCATACTCTTCTGCCCTGCTCTCATCAAGAAACAAGGCTGGTACACCGTCCGTACCCTCTTCATCATTAACTACTGCCCAAATATACATATTAGTTCTCTCTCTCTTTAATAATAAAATTACCTTTATTAATACTATCTAAATAAACAGCAAGCACATCTTCTACTAAGCGCGAGCCTTCTTGGTCTGACCACCCATTAAACTCTAGGTAATCTGCTGGCTCATATGTATTACCATTATTGAACACCGCGCTCTGGGTATCAATATCTAATTCCCATAGGTCTGTATCTGTATCATATTTAACTACAAAGTGATGTTGCATTACTCTCTCCTATACCGTAGTTTCCCACGAATTACTTACAATCTCTGCATCTTCTAACTCGTCACGACCCCAGTCCCTAGTTAGTTCTAGGGCTTCGTTCTCGTCACTTGCTTCTACTTCTACTTCCCATACCGTAGTCTGGGCTAATCTTACTATGTGCTTAGGCATTATCTCTCTTTTCTAATAAAGCATAAAGAAGTTCTATTACGCCGTCAATGTATTCTGTTGGTAGTGCATCTAGTGTATTGTATTTATCTGGTAAGACAACATTACCTAAATCAATATCTGTTGCCAGTAGTGTTAAGAAGTCTGCTTGCTCACCTAACAGTTTGTAATCAATATTCATTATTTCAACCTTTGTTCTAATTCATCAAGTGTTCGGATATCAAACCAACCAGACTTTCGCATTACATTAATGATGGTTAATACTTCATCAATAGTAATTAATTCATTATATTCCATTATATTTCCTTTACTATCTCTCTCTCGTAATTATATATATTCCACTCTACTGCTCGCTCACCCTGACTTTCAGGCTCGTTGCCTGTGTACTCATCAACACAGCAAGGAAACTCACAGCACTCCACACAGTACGCTTCATTGTCCTGCATAGAGTTCTGGCAGGCATACTCGGCTAGGTTATTGTCGCACATACAGCAGGTAGTATCTAATAGTTCCTGCTCTGTGTAATCATTTAGGTGCTTATTCATCTGGGCAACTCCCTTGTTTGCAATCAATACATAAATAGGTATCAATGTCTTTTGTATCCTCAATGCAGTCGCAAAGACAACTACAAGTTACTATTATTTCCATTAGTTAATATCAATCTCTTCATCGAATAAAGTTATATCATCTTCTGACCACTCAACAACTTCTGTGCGTGGGTTATTATTCCACTTCTCTACTGCTTCTTCTCTTGTCTCTGCTTTAACTAAGTATCTAATCATCTGTGTTATCTCGTATTCCATTATTTAATCTCCTCTACTAAACAGGCTGATAGTAAATCTGTGTACATTAGGTCTTGCATTTCTTGGTAGACAACATCTTCTAAGTCAAACTCCTCGTATAGTGCTGGGTTAATATTTAATTCAAGTGTTACTTTATAGGTACTCATTACGACCACAACTCCGCGTTCTCTTCATCAAATACATTTCGTATCTCAAATAATCCCTTGTCCTCTAGGTCAGACAAGCGTTCCAATACTTTCTCTAACTGTTCTGGTTCTACATCTAAACTAATAATCCACATTATTTACTCCTTGTAGTAAGTATTTTAATATTCTTTTGCGCTAAAGACACTTTGCTCTCGCAATCATTTAAGTATATGTAATTGGTATTCCGATACCTCACACTACCCTTTTCATACTGCTCGTCTAGCCACTTGATTAGAGTAGGCAAATAACTAGCCACAACGAACACCTTAGGCTTGTTCACGTTCTCTACGTTCCACACGACATACCGCGCGTCACCGTCATAGAAGTCAGATACATTTCCTTTGTAATCTGTTCGCTTAAAGTGATGCTTACGTTCTGTTATTACATATCCTGTTTTATGTATAGCAACATCAATATCAATATCAGGTTTGGTTTTCATTAGGCGTAGCCCTCGCTTTCATCATCTGAATAATCATCAGTATCAACATATAATGGTATAATTTCTTCTTCGTTGTCAGAGACTTCATACGAGCCGTCCAACACAAACTTTTCATCGGAAGTAAATCCAATCTTCTTCTTAGTCAATCTCTTCACCTGTTTCATCTACTAGCAATACATACTTGTCTGGCAAGCCATTGATATCATCAACACACTTACTAGAAATATATTCCATAATTAATTCTTTGTCAATCTCGTCAGGCAAATAGCCCGCGTCAAATAAATCCTCTAGCACAATTCGTACATCATAAGTAACAGCCTTCATAGCCGTTACGCGTTCTGGTAATGTTTCCATTAACATATCTAACTCCAAACTAATTGCTTTCATTGTTCCCATAATAATATAATCCTTAATTGTATAGAGTGACGGTACGGATAGTCAGAAAGGAAGTAAAGACCTATCCGCACCGCCACGTTTGTTACCTATTGGATAGTGTACGCACCACGTCACGCGCTACGTTCACGATATCCTTAGGACGATTAACTAAAGTAATTGCGTGGCAGTTATGCTTCCACCGTTGCATTGACTTCTTTAATTCATCTTTATCTAATCTATTACTTTGATATCCATTAGTAATATAAACTAAGTTACTAATAGTACCTTTAATAGAATTGATACGAGTAATGGCTTTGTTACACTCGTCCTCACTAAACCACTCGCCGTCAGTTACAACGAATAACAGTTTAGTTTTGCGCCTTGTAGCATTGAATATATTTTCTGCTTCAATTAGTCCCACCATAGGGTTAGTAGAACCACCAGCACCAACGAACCTACAATTCTGCACGTTAGCCTTTTCATTGGCAGAGTACAGCAACTTAGTTTCATCATCGAATACATATACTGTTACTTTAGCATCAATGGCTTCTAGTGCTTTCTTGATAGTCCAAGCAGAGCGACAGGCTTCTGGCATCTGTCCGTCCATACTGCCAGAGTTATCCACAAGGATAACCGCTTCAATATCAAACGCTTCGTTACCAGTATCCCAACGGTCAAATAAAGTATTAAGGTTATTAATATCCATATTCATAGTCCGTTGAATATTTAACTTGCCACTAGGTAGTTCTCTATGCCAAGCAGGGTCATTGTCAATCTGTAACTTAACTAACTCATTACCAAACGCGCGAGCGTTAGCACGTTCATCGCCTGACAGACTTAGGTTCTTGTAAGAAGTCTTACCTACATTGTTATGTGTAGCATCTGACTGCTTGATAGCCTGACGGACTTGTCGCACATCTTGTCTAGCCTGTGCAGACTTCATCACATCGTCAATCGCTTCGTTAAGCCTATTGACTAAGTGTTCGTCTATTGGGTCAGCCTGTGTCTCGTTATCAGACTTGGTATTACCACCAGAGCCACTACTGCCAGCGTTATTAGTAGAGTTACTATCAGCCTTAGCATTACTGCTATCGCCTGACTGTTCTATTAATTGTTCTTGCTCACCGTCATTAGCCTGTGCGCTCTCGGAAGTTTTAGTCTGTGACTTAACACTCTCGGTGCGTCCGTTCTTCATAGGCTTACGATTACCACACGTGCCGTGCGGTACGTTCACATCATCAATGCCGTTTTCACTACCGTTACCATTGTTGTAACCGTTATCATCATCACTTTTAAGGTTAAGCAAGTCTGCAAACTGTTCTACCAGTTCAACAGCGCGTTTGCCGTCTGACTTACTGCTAAGGATAAGGAAGCGATACTCATTAATAATATCTGATATTTTATTAGCCAAAGAAGCACCAAACTTATTAATAAACTTGTCGGCAATTAACTGACGGATATCTAGTGGCAAATACTTACGACCAGTAATTAATGGAAACAGGGTAGGTAGTATTTCTTCTGTTGCATTACTAACAATATAAGTAAGAGACGATGATGTTAAAGATATTTTAGTACTAGGAAAGCGTTCGACCAATAGAGTTTCAATCCGTTGGTCCTCTAGAATATTCCAAGCACTAATTAACTTCTTATCAGACAACTGCTTAACTACCTCGCTACCTGCTCGTGGAGTCCACAGTAGGTGAGCGACTTCGTGGTAGTTAATACCGTTTAGACTAATAATAGTTTTATCATCAATATCCTTTAGCACCTTATCATTAAGATAGATATTAGTTCCGTCACTCCAAGCAGGGTTATTATTACCCTCTTGAAGCATACCGAACGTAGCGATGCGTACTGCCACCTTAGAATTAGTAAGGATACTATCAGCAGTTTGATACACATTGGCAATAGCATCAAACCGTTGCGCTCGCTTTTGTTTGTCTTGGGTTATGAAACGCGACAGTTCGTCACGCTCTTCCCACGACATATCACCGCGAAACTCTGGGTGCTGGTTCAGTTCCCAGTAGTTTGCAGACAAGTCCCTAAACGTATTGGGACGTACTCTAGATGTTCTACGAGCCATTGTAATTATCCTTTCACTAATTGTTCGATGTTAGCCTTGTAGGTATCTACTACTAACTGGATAGGTGCTTGTTCCAACATTGGGAACGTATTGATATATGAATAGATAGCATAATCAATACCTAGATTGGTAATGTTCTTTTGGAACGCTACCAATGAGCGAGTAGAGATAGGTGTAGTAATCTCGTCCTGCTCGAAACGGTCACGCAACTGCCCAGCCATATCTCTAACAGCCTTGTTAGGAATTAGTTCCTTTTCGATATCTGCATCGTATGGGAAATATAACTGGTGAGCGAAACGGTCACTAAACGCTTCGTTAAGTTCACGAGTACCACGATAAGCAGGGTTCATATCTGCGATGATTAGCAAGTCCTTATGAGCCTTGATAACTTCGCCGTCCTTGTCCATTAACTGTATCTCGCGCCTATCATCTAACAGGCTGAATATAACTGTGCTTACGCGCTCTGGCATAAAGTTCACCTCATTAAGAAGTAATACACCACCGTTGCGTACCAAGTCTGTTACTGCACCGTCCTGCCAAGCGAAGTGACCGTCAGAAGTCGGGTTATATTTACCGAATAACTGGCTTGGTTCTACTCCAATGTGATTAGATACGTTGTAGTAACGATGCCCACGAGCAGATGCGTATGCCATAACTGACATAGTTTTGCCTGAACCTGCGTGACCCTTGATTAGTACGTTCTGGTCATTGTTCATAGCAGTATCGTAGACATCGAAGTCTAGTAGTCCACCGACTTTTCGATGAATATACTCTTGTGACCACTTGATATCTGGAACACTTGCCAAGTTCATTACTGGTGCGGAACCTACTAACATAGGTTCTTTTACTGTAATAGTCTGATTAGTAGTTACTACTGGTGTAGGTTCTACGACTTCCTGCATAGAAGCGGAAATCGGGGTAAGGCTAATAGTCTTATTAATCATACGCTTATCTACAAGATAGATAGCAAGGTTAGTATCATCGCCACGTTCAAGAGCATCTACTAGACCGAATACAACGAGCGCGTGGTTAGTCTCGTCAGTATCAGAAACAGGGTTCATACTGTCATTGTGAGCAGTAATAGCCTTTATAGCAATAGGTGTAATCTTGCCGTATTGAATAGCGACTTCATCATTAGCAGTAAGACGAATAGCGACTGGCTTGAAAACTAATTCTGTACTAGGTAGTGCGAAACTGTCTGGTACGGACTTCCAAGCATCTGCACGACCACGACTACCTGTTGATAATCGGTGGTACACATCTACCTTATTAGCATTAATATTAGGAACGATTAGGGTTTGTTCTAGACCTAATGTATCCTTGTTTGGACTTTCTACGAATAGCGCAATAGTCATATGCGCCACTTCCTTTCGTTAATGGCTGTTGCTCCTTGCAACAACCTGATAAGTAAAATATAACACATTAAACTGACACATCTAGAAATTATGTGGCTTTAGTTAACCTAAGCAAAATAATAAGGCTTATATCATACTTCTAACGAATAGTCAATAGCGCGTGCATAGAAAAATAATCGGGGTTTTACTAATTCCACCATCAATCATATAAAAGAATAGATAAGAGTATAGTGTAGGACTCTCTCTCTACTGACCCTGCCTGTTATCATATATCTCTCTGCGACCAGCAGTCTCTCATCTGGTCACGCGAGCAGTCACAGGCTTTCTCTCTCCTTACAGTAGCCTAAACAGGCTTATTACTATCTCTCTCTCCACTGGCGTAGTCTACACTATGGCTCTCTCTTCATTGTGTATCGTGTGCGTTTAGTTAACCTTGTTTGTGTTGGCTATCTATTGCTTTTGCTGCGAACGCAGCATCATCAAGCCTTTTAGAAGCAATAGATAGCCAACACAAACAAAACAGCCCTGCTAGCAGATTGCTAGCAGGGCTGTTAAGGACTTGATTTACCAAGAGGCTTGGTAGATGAATTGCTCAGAACCACTATTTAAGGCTCTGTCTAGGATTTCAATGGTCTCTACTAGGCTTCCGTAGTAGTACTCATCATAATCCGTACCCCCGAAGAAGAAACCTGACTGTGTAGGTAGTAATTCGTCAGATTTTTCTGGGTGTTCTATGACATCTTTGCAGATATCACGCAGTTCTTGTAGTTTGGATAGTGATACATAAATAGGCTGGCACTCGTCTACACCATTTGCCAGTTCCTTCACGAACCAATTGTGGATATGATTGGCTTTGCGCCAGTATCCAACAGGTAGTTCAATGGTTAAACCCGACCAACCGTCAGGTGCAACCTTGTGATTAAAGTCAAGAACGTTGATAACATTAGAAAACTTCTGGTTTTCAATGGCTTGACCGTCTTTATAATCGTTACGACTTACATATTCTTTTGCACTTAGGTACATATCTAAACCCATTTTATTACTCCTTTTGTAGTGGGTTAATATTAATCTTATTAGTAGTGCAGGACACAGGAACAACGACAAACCTATGTCCTACACTACCCGAAAGGCGAGCAGGTGAGGTACAGCGAACCTCACCCACTCTCATTTGCTAGGAACAACTAAGTCCAAAACTCCTAGCAAGCCTGTTTTACTCTACTTCCGTAGCAGTAAAGGTTAATTCATCCACGATATCGAAAGAGTAACCTAAATCAACATCATCAACGTCTCCGCACCAGCCACTAATACCGCAAGTAATACTAACGCTTGCGCTATTTGTTTCTAGTTGGTCGCTAACCTGTTTAATAGCATCATCTTCGTCATCCGCTTCAATTTCAACGTTAAACAACGTATCCCAATTGTGAGAAACTTCGACGTCCCACATAGTGGGAAACAATGTATTCCAGTTAATACCAAGTTCATCACTAACTGCATCAAAAATACGGTTTGCTGTTTTCTTAGTCATTTCGTGTTCGCTAACTTCGGTTTCTAAAGCCTTAACTAGCGCATTACGAACGTTACTATGTACTTCTACCATAGTATTCCTACGCTGGTCGGCGCGGATTTGAGATAACTGACTAGCAATAATCTCTTGTACAGGGTCTTGCGGTATTTCTTGTGGGGTCTCGTTCTCCATAACGAGTACCTACCTTTCGTGTTGTATCAGGGTATCTCTTCCCTGACTTGGTTTCACCAGTATATAACAATCTCTTTCTCTCACCGAGCATTTATGTGGCTTTAGTTAACCTAAAAGTTTGTGTTGGCTGTTATCTGGCTGTGCGTGCGCGCACATTCAATTATATTTATAGCCAGATAACAGCCAACACAAACAAGAAAGCCCCCCTGTCTGGTGGGACAGAGGGGCTTTACTTATTTAGTTATTAACTTGCACCAACAAGGCACTCTTGAATAGAGCCTTGTTCTTCAACGCTTTCGCGCCAAACTCGTGACTGGATATCACCTAATGCTTGGGACATCTCAATTAGGCGAGATAGGTGTGTTTCCCCGCCAGTATTGTGTAAATCATCAATAATAGCGTTAGCACTAACAGCATCACCGTCATACAGAGCAAGACCTGCAATAATGGTGGATAGCATAGCAGTAGGTCGGTCAGTAACAATACCAGCGTGAATAAGGAATTGACCAAAATCCACACGTAATTCTGATGACATTTCTACTGAAACGCCAAAAGTATCAGTATCAATAATACATTTATCTGATAGTGCATAGATAAAGGCATCGCGGATACGTGTATCTTCTAACGCATCAAGGATATAATCGCACTCCATTTCAATCTCACCATTGTACATAGATACAACGCGGTTGAATACTTCCGTACGTTCTTCTAGACTTAACTTGGTATTGGACATACCAGTTACCTTACCTTTCGTGGTTGGTGTGAGTTTCTCTCACATCTCTTAATCTACCAAATCTCTGATTAATAACGCGCAATAATGTGGCTTTAGTTAACCTAATAGTTTGTGTCGGCTTGTATTAGGCTGTGTGCGTGCACACTAAAAAATCTGTTATAGCCTAATACAAGCCGACACAAACAAAAAGCCCGTAGCGTGGCGCTACGGGCTTCCTGAGGGGTGTGGGGGGCTTGCGCCCCCCACTTGTTAGGCAAAGGCTACTTCCTTGACTGCCGAGAGGATGCGGTTCTTCTCGGCATTGACAGCAGGGTCAAAGCCACTTGCGCTAGCGAGGATACCTGTATCGGTACCCTTACGACCTAGACGGTAGTAATCAATTCGTTCCGTTAGGGCATTGTAGGCGCCCCACGCGGTTCCCTTGATTGTCGTGTTGGTCTGACCTGTAAAGTACAGGTCATTGATAATGTCTAACTTATTATCATACTTGGTGATTGCAACCTTAGCGCCTGTTGGGTCTGGCTTAGGGTAAAGCGCTTCAACGATGTCGGCAAATTGCTTGTCGCTAATCGCTTGGGCGAATAGTGCCTGTGCTTCGACCTCGAAGGCATCTAGGTAGTGGAATGAGATACCGAGAGCCTTGCGTGCTTGGTCTACGCGACCCTGCGCGGTTGCTGTATGGCGAACCTTGTAGGACTGCTTAGCACCAGATAGCGCTTGGTTTAGAGTATTCTGGCAGACAACTCGGACTGGAGTAGTCATAGCCTGAATAGCGCTTGAACCGTCGTGCGAGGTTGTGACTAGCAGATAACTCTTAATAGTATCTGCACAACCTTGTGGGTCTAGCACAATCTCTTTAGGCAAGGTCATTGAACCGAATACGGTACGACCGTCCTTAATGGAGCCTGCGCTCTCCCACTCGCCACCACCATCGAGCAGGTTATCGCCAAAGGCAAACAACTGCTCATTTTGGTAGGTGTGGTAACGCTCACCGACTACGGCAAGAACATCGTTGCCATTGTCGAATGGGTTGGTGCGTACAACCATAAAACTATCCTTAGTAGTACGGTAACCTTCTGGTAGGAGTGACGGTTCTAACCGTACATCCCAGCCCGATAGAAATGCGCTGTCTAGCATTTCCGCGGTTGTAACGTGTGCATCCTCGTCAAAGATTGTATTAGCCAATCCGTGCCAAGCAGGTGCGCCACGTAGTGCGAATGCGACTTTGTCGCCTGACTGTTCTAGGTCGTGGGACATAGAACACCACCTTTCGTGTGCGAGCAGTGAGTATCTCTCACTTGCTTACAAGAACTAATCTATCACTATTGAAAACTAAACTAGCAAGAAATGTGGCTTTAGTTAACCTTGCAGATGTTTGTGTTGGCTGTCTGGCTGGTGGGAATTTCCCACCATCATCATCATTTCAGCCAGACAGCCAACACAAACAAAAAAGCCCGCCTGTCACGCTAACAGGCGGGCTTCTAGGTGGTGTGCCCAGCCCCGAGAGTAAGGAGCACGGGGCTGGGACACTCATCTGATACCGACTAAGGGGCAGTATCAGGGTCTAATTCAATGAGTAGTGCCTGCGCGTGGTCTTCCATCTTCTCGCAGAACTCTTCCCATTGTTGTTCGGTATAAATAAAGTTGTTATTATAAAGCATTTCGGCTTTCCAAGTTAGGTCACAAGAAAGCCAAGCCCATTTGTATTCGCGTTCATTCTGGGCTTCTGATGTTAAGTTGTTAGTGTCCATCGTTATCCTCTTCCGATGTAAAGGGCTATGCCGAATGCGATAACCCAAAGTTCTAATAAGCCAAGTACTAGATACACAGTTGTTCTCCTTAAATTTCGTGGATAGTTAGATTGCCATTAACAAGTTGGGGCGGTTCTTCTTTATCTAGGAACTTATGCAATTCCCAGTTAAGTAGTAGTTCGCCTAGACTGTATCGGGTATGAATAACATAAAGAAATTCGGTTACTAGTTCACCGTTATTTAGACGACCGATTACCTCGCGGGCAACCTCTACCCAATAATCGAACCTTACCTCGTCTGTTCTGTCAATGTATTGTGCCATGTGGTCTTCAAGTGTTTCAGGAATTGAAGTCCACGCTAATTCTGAGTCGTTCACTTTGTTCTCCTTAGTGGTTGAGTGGGGAGCAGGGCTTTCCTGCTCCCCAAGCCTTGATTAAAAGCAGGAACCTAGTCGGGACTCGTCTAGGTTCTGGTCGTCAATTTCAGACTGAATGTAGTCTGCCTGCTCCTGAAATGCCTTGTTGTCTAAGAAACAGGTTAGTTCCCATTGTAGTTTCTTAACCTGTTCTTCGGTTAAGTACCAAGTAACGTGTGATGATACGTAGTCGATACCAATTTGTTCGCCAACAGATACAGCAATTGAATTGCCTAGTTCGCGAGCCTCGAACCCAACGGTATCCTTAACCCCGTCGAGGTATGCGTGATAATCTACTTGAAACGGATTAGCCACTTTTGACTCCTTAGTGTCGTTGTGCTGGGCAGTATTTCTGTCCAACAAGTACTACAATACACGAATTGAAAACTAGACCGCGCGATAATGTGGCTTTAGTTAACCTTTCTCTCTTTTTGGTTTGGGGTACAGTTTGTTGCCTACACCCAAAAAGCCAAATGTTTGTGTCGACCCACCCTCCCCATTTGGGAATGAATGAAAAAAGCCAGCCAGCCCGAAGGCTGGCTGGCTAAGATTAAGCAATCACTGAACAATCGCTCCAGTGAGTTTCATCTTGGTAACTAGTTTGACCGCATTCCTCACAGTCTTCAGGTTCCACTAGCCCGATTTCGTTAGCGCGTTCTGGGTCCTCCCAGAGAATGTACTCGGCGATTTCATCGCAGAATTTCCACCATTTTTCGAGAGTGTAGGTGGTGCTGTCGGTGCGGTTGTGGTGCGCGAAGTCTGCCACTAGTACTGCCCAACTTATGTAGTCGCGGTCCTCTAACCATTTTTCTAATAGTTTGAATACCTTTTGCCCATTAGGGTTGTAATCGACCATTGTCGCTCCTTAGTAGGGAACTTTTCCCAACAAGAACAATACTAGCCTAGTTTGGAATTACAATTCCTAATTATGTGGGTTTAGTTAACTTTGCTGTGTGGCTTTAGTTAACCTAATCTCTCTTCCTTCCTTGATTCCTTATAAAGAACGGTGGGAGTGGTGGGCGTTCAACACAAACATCAGGCATTGGGTTTGGCATCCCCTAAATAAAAATAGCCAGCCAGCCCGAAGGCTGGCTGGCTATTTGGTTAGGAACTCTTAGCGATTACATCGTCAATCATTAGATTAACGCGCTCCTCACACTCCGCTTGAGTGTGTAGGTCCGCTTCTTCAGGAGTTAGGTCTGACAGTCCACAGTGAAGACACTGCATAAGAATACCTGCGCGTGTCATAACAATACTCATTTTTTTGTAGTACTCCATTACCACTCCTCTTTATCTAGGACGGATACCGCGCGCTCGATGGCTTCAACGGGGTTGTCAAAGGTACCGACTTCGCGCCAGTCGTACGATGCTTGGTCCTCATAAGTCTGCGCGGAGAATAGGTATTCTTCCTGCACGTTGTAGGTATTGTCAGAATAAAATACCATTGAACGATTACCCTTGCTATTGTCAAAGGTAAAGATACCGTCCTCATCGACTTGAGCGTCAAGGAATGCGACAGTATTATTTTCTGCCCAATTAAGTACCGCAAGGGTAAGTAACTTGGTCTTAATACTATCTACTAGCGTGTCGAGTGTGTCAGCCATAGCCAACTCCTTAGTTTCGGTGCGAGAGCCTTATCTCTCGCCAACAATTACAGTCTATACTAATCTATTATTAGAGTGTGAAGAAATGTGGCTTTAGTTAACCTTACGATACCCATAGCACAAAAAAAAATTATAATTCCTAATTGTGTGGCTTTAGTTAACCTTTCTCTTCAATAAAAACTCCCGAAGAATGAGGGAGAAGGCGCGTTGGGTGGGTGGGACAAGCCGACACAAACAAAGCCAGCCAGCCCGAAGGCTGGCTGGCTTGTGGCTTAACCAAAGAAGAAGATTACACCGATGTAAAAAGCGGTTATGCCTATCAGCATTGTTAGCATCTCCGCGACCATCTCACCCCGAGGGGTGAGACGCCACGGATTACGCTTAGACATTGAGCGCACGCTTAACTAGATTTTGCTGGCGCGTTGTTGTGCTTGAGTACCCGTCCAAGAAACTCAGCGTGACTTGCTTAGACGATAGCAACACTTTAGCAATTAAGGTTGAGTAAGAATAGATTAGGTATTCTTTACCGTTGTTGACACCCTTCATTGACTGACCGTGAGTAAATGAGCGGTAAGCGGGAATTAAATCTTGCTCGATTTGTTTATAGTTCATTGTTAGTCCCTCCTTAGGACTTAAGAAGAGGGGAGGACCGTCCTCCCCTCCTCAAGTTTAGATGCTTAGCGTACGCAATTCGTTTTCGCATACGTCCGCGCTACCCGTAACGTGTTTGTCAATGGCATCGCGGATAACAACCTCTAGGCGCAAAAGTTGTTCGTGCGTTAAGAATAATTGAACCTCGTCTATTACGTGGTTAATAGACGATAGGTATTTTCCCGCACCGATAGAGATAATACCGTCCGACAATTGATTCGAGTCAAAGCCAACCGTGTAATCGGTAGACCAAGCGTGATAAGAAAAAACGTGAGCCATAATGACCCCTCCTTAGTTAATCGCTCGCTGTGTTGCTTGCGATGCTTCGAGTATTGCACAAATAAAAATTAAATACTTAAAAAATGTGGCTTTAGTTAACCTTGACTCGCTCGAACAAATGTTCGAGGGGTACCCCTTAACGACACGCCGACAGGCTATCTGGGCAGGCTTTACGGGTAGGTGTGGGCTAAGGGGGCATACAGTAGCCTAATCAAATATTAGTTTGAAGGAATTCGGGGGGTTTTCTTACCTGTATTGAGAAAATATAATAGTTGGATTGTTATATTTGATTTGCATTTGTAATATTTTGTTGGTATTATGGGGTATGTTTTCGATATGGTTATTAGAGCAACAGGACAGGGAAGACTCCGTTGGTCAGTTTGCACGTCTTGCGTGGCAGGACTACAACTCGGGGTGTGCGGCTATGTACAAGGATGCTGTGGGTTGGAAAAAGCATTTCGATACCTGTCACGGGGCAAAGCTAGATAAACTCATGGAGCTGCTTGGTGACGCATACGTTGAATATGCTCAGCAGTTGACCACTCAAACACCTTCGATTTAGGGGATAATGGTTCTATGGAACCAACCAAGCAGTTTGATAACGTAGTCAGCCTAGATGCTCAAAGGGCAAAGAGGAACGCTGGCTTGGATGCTGCTGTTAGAAGACATCCTGCAAGTATCGCTAAGAAAAAGCGAGAAGAAGG
>Ga0209084_1001265_pt1 | contig 21653 bp, 34 predicted proteins | sample C_130820_MF_Meta_FD_187309 | JGI IMG/M metagenome (GOLD analysis project Ga0209084, IMG submission 187309) | Freshwater microbial communities from Lake Croche, Canada to study carbon cycling - C_130820_MF_MetaG (SPAdes) (version 2) | ecosystem: Environmental > Aquatic > Freshwater > Lake...
ATATCACCTTCTCCATCTTCTGTCTTTGCACCATTCTGTCCGCCCGCGCGGTGGACATCGTGCCGCCCGTTGTCGAAACCAAAACGCAAGCTCAATTCGTCTCTGAAAATCTGATCACCGGCGCAAACTCGGCGCTGAACGTTCGTATCGAAAACTTCAAGGTCATGTGGTCCATGCTTTGGGAAAACGACCGTGCAACTCCAGCGGACATCCTTGCCGCACTTGGAACCAAAGCAAAATCACTTTTCGTCGCCGCCGGTCTTGCCCGGCAAGACATGACATCCATTGCTACCGTCCTTGGCACCACGCCAGAGGCCATGCTTGGAGATGCCAAATATCTCACGCCAAAAGTGCCAGTAACGATTCATGACGACGGAACAGTAACATTGCAACAATAAATCAACCAGTCAACCCATCAACCCGTAAACCTACCAACATGAAACAGCACCTCCATCTCCTATCTTTCATCTGCTATCTCCTTGCGCTTTCAAGTGCGATCGCCGTCAATCCACCATCCCCGACAACTCCGAGTGCCCAAGAGAAAGCCGACGCCCTCCGAATCCAGATCAAGCAACAGGTGCAGATGGCCGCTGACGGCCCTGCCCGCGTCGCCCAGGCTCAGAAATACGCCGACCAAGCCAAAGCGGCCGCCCTCGCCAAACTCAACGATCCCAAAGTCGCCGAAGTATTCACCGTCGCCGAGTTGAACGCGCTCAACGCGCTGTTGCAGTAACCTTGTTGACACTATCGAGTATCTTGTATGTCTGAAGAAGAGCTTTCCAAAAAGGTCAAAGAGGCCCTTGAATCGCAGTCGGCTCAAATGCGGGCTGACAGTGATAAAAGTAAATTTTGGAAAACGGCGGCAATAATCGCCTATCGTATCGGTTTGGTTATCGCCATTCTTCAGGGCGGAAAATACGCGTGGAATGCAACCATCAAGATTGACGAGATCGCCAAACTGCCGGAGCAAATCGCTAAAGACCGGGCAATGTACGCGACGCATGACGAAGTGCTTCAACTCAAGGCCGATTCGAATGCTGTTATCGCCAATCACGAAATGAACCTCAAAAAGGTAGACACAAAAGTCACTGATGGTGTTCTTCGAGTGGTGGCTGTCGAGGATGCCGTCAACAAGTTAGACGGCAAAGTTAGCGTACTGATTGAAACCTTAAAAAATAAATCGTGAAAGCCGTCTCCGCCATCCTATTGCTCGCCGCCATCCTATTGTTTGCGTCCTGTCAGTCAACCAAGCCGAATGTTGACTTCACGATCACCGAAGGGAAAAGCGTGAAGCGTGTCGTAGGACGGATTCCAGAGCCGTCCAATCCACTTTCATTTGTCCTCAGTATTGGCGCGGACGCCTTGAAATGCATCTTCCCCGCACTATGAAAGCAAGAACCGTAATCACGATGGCCCTCGCCGCCGTTGCTGGTATTGTTTTTTATGTGGTGATTGTCCTGCTTGGAACGCATACGGACATGGCGAGTGATGATGACTGTCAACCCGAAAACCCCGACTGCGTCACACCTCCATGAGTAGCCTCGTTAGCAAAATGTGCGCCCCGATTGAGGGCATCAAGCCGCGCCAGATCGGCGTGAAGGAACTCGTTTCTCGCGCCAATCGCCAACCAGACGATCCGATTATGGAAAGCGCCTTCTCCGTCGTGGACGAATCTTTCATCGCCGCCAACGTCCCTGCCGACATGCTCGACTATTGGGCGGAACTGCGCCGTATGGGACGCCGCCCGCACGCCGAGGCTGTCGCGGGCCTGCTCCAGAATTTCGAGAATGACGGCAACCGCTATCACCTCGTTCAAGCAATAGAAATCCTACAACACCTCAAAGAACTGCCATGAATATCCTATCGTCTATCTCATCCGCCGTCACCAAAGTCGAACACGCCCTCGCCATTGGCGCTCAGTCCATCGTTAAGATCGGCCAGTGGTTTGTCAATGAGGCCAAGCCAGCCCTGCAAGCCGCCGGCGCCAGTGAAACTGTCATTGAGTCCGCGTCCGCCCTCGTTTGTCCACAGGCCGTTAGCATCGAGCGGGTCGGTTTTGCCCTGCTCGGCGCAGTGTGCAAAGCCATCGACCACGGTGCCGCTGCTGCCGCTGAAGGCGGACTCAATATTACGCTTGATGCGGCATTGGTCGCCGACCTTAAGAGTCTCATTCCAATTATCAAAGCGCAGGCGCCGGCCGTGACGCCAGTTCCCACAACCCCAACCGTCTGAATCATGCCCTCCAACCAAATCCCCGGTGTTCCGACAGGCGCCAGCGCGCCAACTACGGAGATCCCGCGTGCCATGCCCGCGGGTCCTGACAAACCGCAATTCCTCCAAGGCAAGATGACTTTTATCGGTCTTGGCCTTGCGACAGTCGGAACTATCGCAAAAATGTTCGGCTACACTCTGCCAACGGACGAAGCGAAAGACTTTCTTTCGTGGCTGTCGGCAAATTGGGATGTCATCGCAAGCGGTCTTGGCCTTCTTACAGCGGCCTACGGCCGCTTGAGGATGAATTGGAGGAAACCTTAACTCGACGCTTATGAAACGCCCGCGCTATGAGGATGGCCTTAACGTAGGATCGCTCGCTTTTTGGGTGATGACCCGCTTGGCCATTCCTCTTGCGCTAGCGACAGTACTGGTTTGCTCGTTACACGGAGCAAATCCAGTCAAGCACGTCGGTCCTACTGAATGCTATCCCGATCCCGCCAAGACTCCCGGCTGCGCTTTACCACAAGTTACTACCGAACAGGTTACGACGCCCGGTTACACTGAAACCGCCCGCCACGTTTCTAAGCTTCTTAAGTGGCAGGTGTTTGTTCTTTATGGGTTCGCGGCGCCAGGTGAACCGCTCGATTTGCAACGCCTTCATGATTTAGAGAATCAGTTTGAGATCGATCATTTTGTTTCGTTGGAACTCGGTGGAAGCAATGACATCAAGAACCTATGGCCCCAGCCCTACGCCGCGCCTGTCGTTGAGAATCAGACCCTCGGCGCACGACAGAAGGATGTCGTGGAAACCGCACTGCACCGCATGATCGCCCGCGGCCAGATTACCCTGAAACAAGCGCAGGACATCATTCTAACAGATTGGGTGAAAGCATATTTTGAGATCAAAACAAGCAAACCCGTTACCACATACACGCCATGAGTCGTACCGCATTCGACAGAGCCATCGCGTTTGTGCTGCCGCACGAAGAAGAGTTTGTTCGTGGCCATTGGGGTGACGAAAATTATGTCACTACGGAGAACGTATCAGGAGATTCTGGTGGCCTCACAAAATACGGGATTGATCAAGCGAGCCATCCGCATGTGGATATCGCCGCGCTTACCAAGGACGCGGCCATCATGATCTATTATGGGGAGTGGGAAAAGCACGAACTCGATTCGCTCCCAGATAAACTGGCGATTGCCGCTTTCGACGTGTGGGTCAATGGCGGCCACGCGAATCTTTGGCTGCAGTCTGCATATAATCGCGTTGAGAATAACAGAGCGCCCCTCGAAGAAGACGGCGTGTTGGGGCCTGTTTCTCTTGCGGCATTTAATTCATGCACGCCGGCCGAAATTAACTCGATGATCGATCAGTTCATTAAAGAGCGAGACGCCCGATTTGAGCAACTTGCGCAAACCCCATCAAGAGCAAAGTTCCTAGCTGGTTGGGAACAGCGTGACGCCGACTTGCGGGCATACATACAGTCCGTGTAAGCTTCACGAGTGATCCTCGGGTCTCCCTGGTTGACGCACCTCCCTAGTATGAGTAACCTATCACACCAACCGGCCCGAGTGACTCCTAGGGACCTTAACGATCATGCCTTTTAACACAACCGACCCAGAAACGCTGATTGAGTCCGTATTCGTGCATATCGCGACGAAAACGATTTCACCAACCGCCATGCCCGCGTTTGTAGCGTCACGGTTGGCGGATGCCCCGCAAGACCCTCGAATTGTCATGCGAGCCGAGTGTCAAGGCGAACGCCAAGAAGTGAAAATCTCTGGAGTGTATGCTAAAATGTACCGCGTTAGCGCGACGTTTGATGTTCCGAGTCCCGATGAGAACGACCCATCCAACCAAAGTGCGCTGTGCACGAAGGCCGCCCGCGAGTTCATGGCCGTTATGGACGACGAAGCGGCGCTAGCGGCAGCACTAGCTGACTGCGCGGCCATAGCCAAGTTTGACATGCTCGTTGTCGAAAAGGACGAGGAAGCGTCTCGCGCGGTTGACAACACTACGTTTCATGTAGAGCAATTCTTTTCCGTGACCGCTCACCTTATCTGATTATGGCTGTAACTCTTGTCAATGCTTCTGGATTCGCTTTCGGCGTCGCCGCCGATGAAACTGGTATGAACATGTCGACGCGCAACGTCACATACAAACCGGAGTTCAAAGAAAATTTGGTCAGCCGCCAAAATGAAAAAATCGGTTTTGCTATCGGTGAAACTGAAACAGAAATTTCCCTCAGTGGTGAAGTTCATGGTGCGCTTGTTGCCACGGCGTTCGCAACGGCCACGACGCTTGCGGAAACGCCGGCCTTGTTTAGTGCTTCGGGTGGCGTATACCTCAATGAAGCCACCCTTGATCAAGGCCGCTCTGCTTGGAAGACCGCGAGCCTTAAGTTCTCGATGAACCACGGAATCTCCTAACCTCAGCTAACTCGATCCTATGCCACAAGATACCATCCCTATTAAGAAGGCGCTCTTTCAGACGCCGAACACCAAGTTGGCCGCGGCTCTTGCGACGCTTGGTGTTTCGTTTTATAAGAGCGAACCGATTTCGAACATCCATACGGCCGACCGTCCGTATGATGGCGGTCGCACTCCGGGTCACGTCACGTATTACTTTGAGGATGTCTCGGCCATGGGCCGCCCTACGAAAGAGTTGCATGCCGCGTGGGAAGCCAACACGGCCGACAAGGAGTTTGACGCGTTGCTTGATCGCCTCGAAAAGGAGACTGATCCAGTTCGCCTTCGTGAAGGAATCAAGGAGATCAAAAAGACCTTGCCTGACGCCTTGATGTGCTACCTTCGCGGTGGTTTTGAAAATCGCGAACGCACGCTTGATTTTTGGAAAAAGGCGACCCCGCTTATTTTGATCCGCCGCGGCGGGTCCTCATTCATCTTGGTAGGTGCTCGTGCGTCTGCTGAAGTTAAACAACACCTCGGACTTCCACACAAATAACGATCCCATGCTTGACGAACGGCCAGACCCTGAGAACCTCACTAAACTCGATCGCGCGATGGTACGCAGCTCTTTAACGCGCTCGTTTTTGGGCCGCGAGTTGCGGCCCTTCGCCGGTCGTTCGCAACTCATGGCCCAGTCTCTTGGGTTGCGGCTGTTTTCACTCGCTGATTCGGAACGGGCGGCCATCAAAACCGGCGCGTTGTACGACGGCATGTTTCTTGACGCGGCAACGGTCGTTTGGTCGTGTTGGGCCACTCCAAATGAAGTCACCAAAGCGACGCTGAATCGCGAAACGGCAATGTCGATGGTGCTTGATTGGGCCGAACAAAACAACGTGTCCGTCGGTAACGCCGTTTGGACTGAAATGGTCGCGCTGTTCGGCGAGCTTTTGGAAGACGTTTTTGCTTCGTCTTCTAACGCCGAATCATCCGATGGAGGGTCTGGCTTGGGGGAGCCGAAGACCCCTGGTCCGCCTTCATAGAATACGTCGCTATGAATCACGCTGTCACAGGGGATTCCAGAGCGGTTATCGAGTGGGAACTTCCTTATGCATACGGGCGTCAGATTCAAGCGTACTATTTGAAACACCATCGTGGGCGCAACTCTACATCGCCGTTAACCGCGCCGTTTGATGAAAAAGAACTAGCCGCGCTAGGCAACCATGGCTAACAAACTCGTCGATACTACTGCTTATACGAAAATGTGCCGGGAGTTAGGTAAGCTTTCGGGCGTCGGTTTTGCGCAAGCGCTCAGAGCTGAAACGGGCAAGGTTCTTCAAAAGACGATGCAGTTGACGCCGGTAGCTAAAGCGGCGCTGATTCGCAAACGGTACGCCAACCGCAAATTTATCACGCTTAACGGCAAATTGTATTGTCTTGCCAACGCGTTTCCAGACGAACTGTGGGAAGCTATAACCACCATTAAAAAAGAGGGCTTGACAAAGGCGTTAAAAGCGCGTGGTCTTTCACGCCAATCTTGGTGGCTGCTCGGTCAAGCGATGGAGTCAGGCTCGTTCGACGCACCTGACTTCGTTAAAGCGGCGATCGCGTCAACCGGCTACACATACACAGGAAACGTTGAACTCCGCGAAGAAGGTTCAGGGAAGCGACTTGTGCTGACCTTCGTTAACTCGCAGCCAACCGTATACGCAACGGGCGGCGAGCATAAGTTGCAGGCGGCCATTTCAGGGCGCGTTAAGTTTTTCGAAAAAAACATTTCGACGCATGTGTTCGAACGCGCGGCTAACGCGGCTAAAAAATATCCAGGAATTTACGTTAAACGATGAGCGCATCTTCAACAAACAGTATTGTCGGACGGATGGGGTTAGACTTAGCCCCGCTGTCTGAAGCAGCGCACAATGCGATTAAAATCGTGGATGCCATGGCCGACAAAATGTCGGATCATTTGAAGCATACCGCGCTTAAACTCGGAACGCTGATGGGCATCGGCCTCGGCATCGAGCATTTTATTGAAGCAACGCACCGCGTTGTGGAATTTGGGGCGCATCTTGAAGAACTCGAAGCGCAAACGGGCGTTTCCGTAAAGGCGCTTGTCGAGCTTCAAGAAGCATTCACTGATGGCGGACTGTCTATCGAGGTCATGGGCCGGTCAGTCATGATGCTGTCGCGCCGGCTTAACAGCCAAAAAGGACTTGAGACTTTTCAAAAACTCGGCGCGGATATTGACACGCTTAAGCGGATGCGCCCTGAGGATATGTTTGTGGCCATTGGCCGGCGTATCAACAGTATCGCCGACCCGATGGAGCGGCTTCAAACGGCCGTCGCGCTTTTTGGCGGTCAAGGCCGTCGCTTATTATCCGTCTTTAAGGAGGAGAGTTTTGGAAAACCAAGTGCCGGCATCAAGCATCAAGCAGAAATCATCGCGAAGAACGCGCATGTTTTCAAAGAAGTTACCGACAAGCTCAATCACCTGTTGAACGTTGGGCGCGGCTTTTTCTTGGGTGTGGCCGAAGCTGTCATTCCCGCGATCAATCACATGGGCGCGGTCTTAGAAAAAATCGACTTGGTCTCGGCGGGCCAGGTGTTTGGCCGCTTTCTCCGAGATGCAGGCTCGGTTGTGCTGGCAGCGATGCACTCCGTTTATGAGATCGCCATGGGCGTTCGCGAGATTTTTGCTATCGTTGGTGAATCGCTGATGGCGACATTCCGCGTGATCACGGGACAATCCTCGTTAACTCTGTCTAATGTGTCTAAGACTACTCAAGCACACCTCAAAAGTGTCCTAGGGGTCATTAAAGAAGCCAGCAAGACCCTCTTGATGCTTCCTGAATTGTTCGGCGATTTGTTGAAGCTGGCGCTATTTGAAAGCCTCGACCTTCTTAGCACCGGTTTCGCTAATATCGTCACGGCCTTTGGGGCAGGGTTAGCCACGAATTTTGCGGGCGTTTCTAGCGATTGGCACGACCTCATTGAATGGGTGTCCGACACACTTGCTGAAGCGTGGTACCAAATCTCTGACGGCCAGTCTGAATTGTGGACGTGGATTGTTGATACAGTTGCGGGAATCGGCAAAGCCTTGTATGACTCGGTCGTTGCCGTTGGGTCTGCTCTCATCGACATCGCTGGCATGTGGACGCACTATCTGTTCGGCGGCATTCAAACATTTTTGGATTATTTTAGGACGGGCATCTTGTCGATCGCCGCCATGTTCGGCGCAGCCATCTCTCATGCATTTGCTAAAGTTTTGTCGATTTATCCCGATCGATTCCTCAAGTTTATGGGGATCAATCCAAAAGAACTCAACAAGACGTATGCTGAGCGAGTAGCAGACGCCGGAAGCGCCTTGGGCCTCGATAAAGGGCGCTCTGATTTGGGCGATTCAGCTAAGGCGCACATGGCGGCGGGAGATGCGTTATTCAATAAGATTGGCGATCGCGGCCTCGGCATGACCGACGCCGTCATGAATGTCGCGCATAAAATACCCGCGTTCCTTTCAAAAGCGAGCGCCTCGATTCAGAAAGCGGGCAGTCACGCGTGGGACGCCATCACAGGAGCGGTTGACCACGTTGCCGATGCCTTAGCCGATCAGTTCGCAGGGAAATCATGGCTGACTGGTCCTATTGAGGAAACGAAAGCGCGCATCAAAGAAACGCTGACCGAACTTTTGAAAAAAGGACATGAGGCGTTCGAGCATCTTTTTCACCCAGTTGAAGAAGCCACGAAAAAAGCCGGCGGCGGCCGCCGCGTTTTGTCGAATTACGAATACATGCAAAGCTGGCGGACGCTGGGAGGATACGATCGTCACGCGGCCCATCATGCGCCCGTGTCCTTCATGCGCAAGTATGGTGAAACGCCGCAGCAATTCGAGGCGCGTAAAGCAAAAGCTCGCGGGCAGGACGCCAAGAAGCACGGCGTTCAAGAAGAAATGCGCGATTGTCTTAAAAACATTCAGGAGTCAACCCAAGAAACCGCCGACGCTTGGTCGGATCACTCATAATGGTTACATACGTTGGAGAACAAAATTTTGTCCAGGTTACAAACCCCATACTCGATCGAGATGAGTGGGGTTTGGACCGCACTTCGATTAAATTCAAAGGACCGGCGCCTAAGTTGCCGGCCTTTTTAGCGACGTTGGCTCAAGGTCAACCATGCCCTGAAGTCCCCGGCCTTTCGTTAACGTCGTGGTCAAATGATGAGAACGGCGTTTACCCAACCGTCACTTGCGTCTATAAAGGTTTGCGCGATTCTGACATGCGGTATTCATCGACGCTCGACCAATCGATTCAATCAGTTACGCGTTCGGTTGAGGGCATCTCTGGCGAATATTACAAGGCCACGCGAATCACGACATTTTTGGCGCCTACCAGAACGCACACGTATTATTCAGGCGCTGAGACGATAAATGCTGTTTATACCACCGTTGGAAGTTTCTTGCTCGGCGATCTGATTATCTACTCTGACGTGATTAAAGCAACGCACGATGTTGATGGTAGTCCAACGGAGGTTACTTTTTACGGGAGCGCCCCGGCGGCGGTTGCCTCCGCTATGGCATACACGGCGCTCCAAGCGTCCGCTCAATCGCACAAAAGCACGCCCGTAACGCCGTTGAGTTTGAGCTTGTGGCACAACGAGGACGTCGTAATTGCCAAGCCTTTCCCTAATACATGAGCCGCATTTTACCAGAAGCCGGGAGCATCAAGTCGTGCACGCGCGGTCCGGTCTGGTTTCGGACCATGATCAATGACATTTACGAAGCCCTCGGGACCCTCCGAGTCATCTCGAACCCGAGCGTGAGTGTCATATCACGAACCCCGCAAGGGACTCTCCTGGATGTTCCTAATGTGACTGCGGGGTCAACCGCGGCCAACCCGTGGAACGCGACGCTCACAATGATCGCTGGGGTCCCCAATATCACGATTCGACCTGGATATATCGCCGAACACTCGCCCACGATTGGTGGAGTCGCGATCAATACGAACCCGGCTCCGACGTTGGTCATTTCTCTTACGGGCACACAAGTTATTTATCTCAAACTTGACGTCACGTTCAGTACAGCCAATGGCTACGTTTATCAAGGCGACTTCGTCTCTGCCATCATCGACGTCGACGCTTCTTTACCTCCTGATGACACCGCCGCAGGAACTTACTACATTTGTCTTGCCACTTATGAAGACGGCGTGAAGCAATCTCCGCAACCCGTGCTTGTTAACCTCACATGGGTCTTGTTCGATAAACTCCTAGGCACTTCCGAAGCGACGGTCAACTTCTTCGGCGTATGACCCTTCCATACTTGGTCTCTGACTTAGACGTATTCGTGCCCGTTCTCGGCGGTCCTTTGACGCTGGACTTGTTTAACATCATTCAAGCGTATCCTAGCGGAGTCATCAGAACGTGGAAAATCGAAGATGGCGACTATACGAGCATCGGTTGCAATGATTGTTCGGCGGCGTCCGGATCTATGTTGATGCCGCGTCCTGCTTATGGCGGTTCAGGCGTCGTTGGAAATGATTTTTATTACACGCGAGATTCTTCCAACGGCGTTGGGCGCGGTTATGGTATTCCTGCAAGATTCACGGTCGAGCTCTATGATACGGACCACATGATTCCTTCAACAACTCTCGTTAGTACCACAGAATTGACGATGGGACCCACTGACATAGACAGCACGCGCGTTTACGTACCAGCTGACTATACTGACGGTAGCGGCCATCTTCATACCGCCTCGCTTAGTCTCGTCCGCATCGAGTTCCCTTGGATCTTGCCATGAGCGCCGCGTTTCGAGTTTTAGGAATCGATCCTGGTCGTGGTGGCGCCTTTGCTGTGGTTGATTCCGACGGCCACCTCATCCGCCAAGACAAGATGCCGCGTGAAGAGGACCTTGCCGCGGCGTTGATGGCCCGCCTTGTGAACGAGGCCGAAGTGTCTTATATAGCTATTGAACGCGTGACGGGCTGGATCCCACAAAAGAATATATTCAACGCGTCACGTATGTTCGTGATGGGGTGGTGGACCGGTGGTCCTTTATTCGCGGCCTATTTGCTAGTCGGCGCAAAGAGGGTGAAAAAGGTGATGGCGCATAAGTGGCAACGCGATCTTGAAATCTCGGCGAAAGGCGATAAGAAGATCTTGGTTCAAGCTGCTCGGAACAAGTTCCCCGATGCGCGGTTCCCGCAACAAGTCGCCGACGCGATACTGATTGCATTGTGGGCCGTGAGCCATTTTCAGAAAATACATGAAAATAATTGTTTACGAAACGCATCCGCTGATTTAGGATCGACACGCAACGGACAACCGTTCAAAGAAACACCAAACAAAAACGATACTATGGCTACAAAGAAAACAGCAAAGAAAGCGGCTGCCAAAGCACCCGCCTCCGGCAAAGAGGGTTTTGCCATCGACTGCAACTACATCCTGAAGCGTTTCGCGAAGAAGCTCGCCGGCCTTGTCGGTGCGGACGACCGCGCGAAAGTCAAGGAACTCCGCGAGAAGCTCTTCGGCAAGAACTCCTACGCGAAGGTGATCGAAGCCTCCGGTGCTGACGAAGCGACTCTCGCTCGTGCGCACAACGAGTTCTTCGCGCAGTTCGAAAAGTCTAAGTAACTCAGCCCTCTGGGAACTCGGCCGCGCAGGCCGAGTTCTTGGAAATCGCCGCCGCACCGTGACATAAAGGGTGGAGCGGATTCTTGAAATACTCGTGGATGGGTGGTCAAGACGCGGCGGCGATTTCCAAGAACAAGTTTTCGAGATCTGATTTGCCGCAGTGCCTAGACCTGCCTCGTATTTGTAGAGGAGTTCGCTGACCAGCTGAAGCAACGCCGCAAATCAGATCTCGATGACTACTGGATTGTTTATCTTTGAAGGTCCTGACGCGGCAGGAAAAACGACACTCGCAAAAGAGCTCATGAAGCTCGGCAAAGACCCGCTGTATCTTCACTTGAAACTGCACAAAAATTTACCGTACCGACAGCTGATGGCCTTGCACATCGCGCAACGCGAATACAAACGACGCATGGTGATCATAGACCGCCATTGGCTGAGTGAGCAAGTTTACGGCACGGTGTATCGCGGCGAAGTGGCAACCGATAATATCGCGTGGGACCTACTTGAATGGTCGATCGCCATGAACACGGTCAACATCCTTTGCTGCCCGCCGCCAGACGAATCAGTTGAGCAGTTTACTCAAGCGCGGGAAGTTCGTAAGGAGCACTACCAGCTCGACGGCCGCATCTTGAAATGCGCTCGCCTGTATCACATGGCGACGCATGGAAAAGCTGACGGTTGCATTTGGGAGGAGTTCAAGCCGGGTTGCTTGGCTCAGGCAATCGTCAACAATGGCGGAATGCTAACTTTACACGAGGCGTTTAACGGCTTGGTGCGGGCGCTCGGCTACAATCGCGCCGGCCACAACCCACGGGAGTTTGCCGAGTGGATCGCTGAATACACCGACTATACTCCGGCGCCTGCGGGGAGTCGCAAGCGAGTGCTCACGCTCGAGCTGAAGCGGTGCCTAGGACGAGATTGACCTGACCGTAGTGTGATGTGCCTATCACATCACCCGGCCCGGGTGACCGCGCGGTCACTTAAGCTAGGCCGCCTGCGCCGTCGTAAACTATTTCTAAAGAATTTTCACTAATTCAGCAGATATTTGTTTACAGAGTTCGCAATTTATTGTAGATTGACCTCGTTAAATCAATCCACCCTAAACCAAATCGATCCTATGAATACTCCAGAATATAAAATTGTAAAAAACGAATCCGGCGAGCGCGCCGTTAAAATCATCCGCAGCGGCCAATTGATTCCAGCCGATATTGCCGGTCTTTGCGTCGGCAAAGACTTCTGGCTCTCGCAAATCAAGTGTAAGTGCCGCGACTGCAAGCAGGAGTTTACGCTGCGCGAACTCCAGGGCGGCGGTCAATGGTGCGAAGAGTGCCAAACCGCCGGAATCGAAAGCTAAATTCTACAGGGGCCGCGCATCTTACACGCGGAAAACTTTAACCAAATCGATCCTATGAACGACAATAATATCATTGAAAAAATCCGCAAGCTCCTCCGTTTGGCAGACCCCACACGCGGAGCGTCCGAAGCTGAAGCCGAACTCGCCATGCAGCGAGCTCAAGAGCTGATGACGCAGCACAACATTTCTCTTGCCGCAGTCGGCAATGAGGATGGCGAAGTCCCAGCCGCCTTTGTGGTTGGCAAAGACGTTTACCAAACCGGCCGCCGCAAAATGGACATCGACCAGTATACTTCATGGGTGCTCAAAGAGGTGCTCGAGATCAAGGTGGCGTGGATGAAGTATGTCGACAAAGACGCTAAAGGCAAGTGGTGCCAACGGCACGCCTACATCCTCATCGGTGGCGAGAACGAGCGCGAATACGCCAAACTGCTGATCGAGATGCTCTGCTCCGCCATGACGGTTGGCCTTTCGAAATACCTGAAAGACCGCGGCACGAAGTGGACCTCGCCAGTCGCCAACAGCTACTACCGCGGCGTTCACGACGGCTTCATTCGCGCCGCTAAAGAGGGCCGCAACAAGGCGGTCGACGCCGCGCCCGAAGCCGCTCGCAACTCCTATGCGTTGGCCGTCATCGACAAGAAAAAAGCCATCGCACTCTGGACCGACGAAAATATGAATCTTCGCAAAGGGCGCGCGTTCAACCGCGAAGAAGCTGACTATGGCGCCTACCTCGATGGTCGTGCCCGTGGCGCTTCATTGGATATCGGCAACAAGAAGGTCACCTCAGGATCTCACAAGCTTTCCTAATATGCAAACATTCCTTCCCTATCCCGATTTCCGAGAGTCTGCCAGGGTGCTTGACAACAAGCGCCTTGGCAAACAACGGGTCGAAGCAAAACAGATTTATCTTGCGTTGACCGAACCGACGTATGGCTGGAAAAACCATCCGGCTGTCAAGATGTGGCAAGACTTTGAGTTCCAAGTTGCGCGTTACGGCTTCTGGATGTGTGCTGAGTGGCGCGACCGCGGTTTTAAGGACACGCTGGAATCGTGGTTTTATTTGCGGGCAACAAATTGGGGCATGCCATCATGGATCAGCGATCCCGCGTTCCACGCCTCTCATCGCTCGAACCTCTTGCGTAAAGATCCTAAATGGTATTCTCAATTCGGCTGGAGTGAATCACCTGACTTGCCCTACGTGTGGCCGGTGTGACTCGCAAAATTCAGTGAAAATAATTGTTTACAACCTTTGCGAATTGAGTTAAGATCGCCTTGTTAGTTAATCCACCCTAAACCCAAATACGATCCTATGAACTACATCGTCGAAGTCCCCTCTGCCATCAGCCACCGCATGTGCCTCCTCGGCCACGGTCCCACGAAAGCCGCCGCTCTCGAAGACGCGTATGGCCCCAAAGATTCTTGGGGCCCAAGCACACAGCGCTCCGTCAAGAACGCGCAAATCCGTCAGGTCAGCGACGACGAGCTCGCCGACCTCCAAACCGAATCCGCCAACGCCTAACCCAACACTATGAAAACCAAAACCAAAATCCACGACTTCACCGGCGCCAATGGCTACTTTATCAGCCATGCGCTACAGAATCAAAAATCGTGCAGCGCGCGCAAAAAGCACCGCGAACTGCTTCAACTAAACCTCAACCGCCCCGCCCGCCATCCGCTGGTCGAGTGGTTCGCCAACCTCTTCAACTAATACTATCCTATGAAAACGCTAATATTCGATACCTACGCAGACTTCAGTAATCGCGCGGATCAGGTCGTCAACGGCAAATCAAACTCGCAACCAACTAAAAAAAATGAAATACGACGAACAATACAAAATGTGGGTTCATGATGGCCAACGCGGCTTGACTGACCGTTTCCTCATCAACGAAGTCAAGTCCGCTTACCGCGAGCTCTATGCGTTCGCTGAGGGCAAGGTGGTGCTTGACATCGGGGCCAACATCGGCGCTACGTCAGTCCGCCTCGCTCAAGTCGCCGAACGCGTTATCGCGTTTGAACCTGAACCTCAATGTTTTGCGATAGCGAAAAAGAACCTCGCTAAGTTCAAGAATGTTGAGATTCATAATGTAGCCGTTAGCGACGGCAATGGGGTCATTCAATTTTTCGTTAACCGCCGCAACAACTCTGGCCTCCATTCTATGCTGAAGGTTCGCGGCCGCGATTGCATCAACGTTCCGACAACTAGTTTTATGGGGTTGCTTAAAAAATACCGCCCCGACGCCGTCAAGTTCGACGCTGAAGGCGCTGAGCAATACGTCGCTGACGAACTTGCCGCATTGCCCAAGCATGTGAAACACATCAGCATCGAATACGACATGCGGCCAGGCGTGATGGAGCGCAATGGCTTCGATCCGCTTTGCTCGATCCAGTTGTTCAAGCGTGTTGCCAAGCAGTTCAAGCAACTGCGCGCCGCCGTGCCGGATCCGGTTGGCGATATTCACGCCGCTCGTCACAACGGCTTCTATGTTGGTGAGCGCAAGTGACCGCCTTGCCCACCAAGCCGGGTAGTATGATAGACCCATCACACTACCCGGCTACGATCCTAATGCGCTCGAAATTCAGTTGAAAAAATAAGTTTACATCGGCCACGCGCTGATTATAATCACATTACTCGATCGCCATAAGGCTTTCTGAGATTCTCCTTATACCATGAAATTAAAACTCAGCGATTTAATCGCGGGTGGCAGCCAGCCGCCTGCGACCGCAAATACCACGGAGCTTCGCGCTCCACAACGCATCGACGAGATCAACCCAACCGGGCTTCTCGATTACCAAGTCCCGTCCGTCTTCACCTTGTCTCGCGCCATTGCTCGTTTTCGGGCAGCGGCAGACACTAGTGATACGGGCACCGGAAAAACCTACACCAGCCTCGCGGTTGCCCGCCAACTCGGGCTTCGCTCGCTGATCGTCTGCCCAAAGTCGGTCATTACAGCTTGGCGCCGAGTCGCTAAATTCCTCAACGTTGAAGTCCACGACATCATCAACTATGAGAGGCTTAAGGGTGGCAAGTACGGTCATGTCAAGTGGGTCAGCAAGACGACGATGGCCGCTGACGGCGACTTCGAGTGGAAGGTCCCCGGTGACGTGCTGCTCATCTTTGATGAAGCCCATCGCTGCAAGGCTCAGTTCTCGCAAAACGCGAAGCTGCTGATCTCGGCCCGACGCCAAGGCATTCCGCTTCTTATGGCGAGCGCCACGTTGGCCACAAATCCTCTTGAAATGCGCGGTGTTGGTTACGCCCTCGGCCTCCACTTCCTCACCAACTTCTTCCAGTGGTGCCGCCGCCATGGCTGCGAGACCCACGACTTTGGCGGACTCGGTTTCGACAAGAAGGATGAGAAGAACAAGAAGATCTTGCTGGGAATCCACAACCAAATCTTCCCCGAACGCGGAGTGCGGATCTCGATCAGCGAACTGGGAGACGCGTTCCCCGAATCCCAGCTCAGTGCCGAAGCCTACGATATGAATGGCAATACGGCCAAGATCAACAAGGTCTACGAGCACATGCAAGACGAACTTGCCGCACTTGCGAAACGCACTGAAAACTACAGCGCGCAAATCTTCGCGGTCATGATGAGAGCTCGCATGCAGGCTGAGTTGCTCAAAGTCCCAGCGCTGATTGAACAAGCAACGGACGCCATTGACGAAGGCATGAGCGTTTGCATCTTCGTCAATTTCCAAGCGACGATCGACGCTCTTCGAGCACGCCTTAAAGACAGCGCGGTGGTTCAAGGCGGTCAATCACAAGAAGACCGTGACGCCAACATCGACGCTTTCCAAGCTGACGAGAAGCACATCATCATCTGCAACATTGCGGCTGGTGGGGTCGGAATCAGCCTTCACGACGTCCGAGGTGAACGGCCCCGCCTGTCATTGATAAGTCCTAACTACAGCGCCATCCAACTCGTGCAAGCCATTGGACGAGCATGGAGGCAGGGCGGCAAAAGCGCGACGATCCAACGCGTCGTCTTCGCCGCTGGAACGATTGAAGAAACCGCGTGCGATGCCGTTCGCACGAAGCTCGAAAACCTCGCCCTCCTCAACGATGGCGACCTAACCGCCGGAATCCAATTCTAACTGCCATGACTGCCATGACTGCGCTAGCCCTCATAAAGCACGTAACAGTTGTGTCGAAGGAAGACGCCGAACGCCTGCGTTGTATATGCAAACACCACTTGATCATAAAAGAAGGCGATCGCGCTCTTCATTATGTTTATAGCCCCGAAACCGGATACGCAATCATCGTTGGTTGCGTCACCTTTCCAACCAAACAAGACCATGCCCAAACCGAAACACCCTCGAGCTAAAAACACCGCTCCTAAAACCAAGCCCGCCAAACCATCGAAGATCTCGGAAAAAGATCGCAAGACGGTGTTGGACAAGCTGACACGCGCCGTCAAAGCTGTGCCGCATCCCGACGACCAATGCAAGTTCAACCCATCGGCGATCAAGTCACTGCGGCTTTGCCCCAGCTTTTATCCCGTCTTTGAAGAAGAGGAGACCAAGGTCGCTGCCAACGAAGGCACACTCCTTCACGAAGCGACACACAACGCCAAAACCTACAAGTCCCTATCAACCGACCAAAAGGCTATGGTCGACAAGTGCCTCGCTTACGCTAAACACGCGGTTCCTGAAAAAGCGCGCCTCTCATCCACACACGAAATCAAGGTGTCGGTCATGGGCATCAGCAACGGCTACATTGACCTGACTATCGAGACCAACGACGGCAAAGGAACGTTGCATGTGTTCGACTGGAAATTCGGCAAGATGCCTGTGGACGACGCCAAGATTAACGATCAAGGCAAAGCTTACGCCTTGGCGCTCTATGAAATGTATTTCAGGCGCAACCAACAGATTAACGAACTGGTGGTGCACTTCGTTTCACCACGCATCGATGAAATTTCATGCCACACGTTCAACATTGAGGATATCAAAGCGATCAAAGAAGATTTAACCGCGTTGTTCCTCGAAACACGGAAGCCCGCCAACAAACGCCTGCACAATGTTACGCCAGCAGCGTGCGTTAACTGCGGCCGCCTGCCAATTTGTCCTGCAGTCCGCGACGCCACGCTTCGGATCACTCGAGAAGCCACATCCAAATTGAGTGATGAGACTATTGATGCCCTGACTTCGAATGACCCAGAGAGCATCTCTGATCCGGTCATGATTGGCGCGCTGTTCACGCTGACTCGCCCATTCGCGGAACTCGGCAAGCGGATCGCCGACCACGCAACTCAACTGCTGATGTCCGGCCATGCGATGGAGGGAATCAAGCTTGTTGAGCGTGCTGGAAATTCGCGGCTCTCGGGAAGCGTCGCGGAAATCGCCGGACTCATTGAGACGACCATCAATGAAGGCCGGACAAAACAACAAAAGAGAATCCCCGTCCCGCCAATTGAGCTTGCCGATCCTGTTGGCATTACCGAATTGGAAATGCGAGTCAAAGCGATTGCCGAAAACTACGGGCTCGATTCTAAAGAAGCGGTCGGGCTTTGCGCTCGAATCCGCGAAACACTTTCTAAGGAGGGTTATATCTCCTCAGGATTGCCAAGCTTCTATCCGAAGCTGGCGTAACACAAACAAAATACACAAACTAAAATACCATGGCTAAAAGTTCATTCAAAAAGGGCGCCGTTAAACCGGACGCAAAACCTGTTCCGCAAACCGCGGCACTCGTCCCGGCTACCCCAGCCCACATTGCGAATCCGCATGACAGCGGCGTTCAAGGTGAGGTCGACAACTCTGACTTCGTCATACCCAGTTTCAAGCTCGTCCAGTCCATTGGACCGATGAGCGAGAACTTCGAACCCGGAGCGTGGGTCGTCAATGGCGAGGTGCCGGTCACCGAACCCGACGACAAAGCAAAGGTCGCTGAAACGCCGCTTGTCCTTGGCTTCATCAAGGCCAAGAAAATGTATCGCGAAAACGTGGATTATGAAGGTGAAGAGCGCGCCCGCTATCTCGATACGATGGAGCAAGTCCGCGCTGTCGGAGGCCACCTCGACTGGATCGACAACCAGCGTCCGCCGTTCAGCCCATGCGCCCAATGCTTGGTCGTGGTCAAAGCTCCTGAGGGTTTGCCAGATGAAGCGCTCGTCGCCTTCCCATTCATCTTCGAAAGCAAAGACAAAGCGGATAAGCCATTCGTCGGCAACTGGGCCCTGTGCCTCTACGAAGCGAAATCGACGCAATACACCCGAGTCGGAAAGCCGCTTTTCACAGCTTGCGAACTGGGCGACCTTCGCCGTAAAGGACTCAACGCAGGCTGTTGGGCTCTTGGATCCAAGCGCGAAAAGCTTGGCAAGAACCTCGTCTGGGTGCCGGTCTTCAAGCGCCACACCACGCCTGACTTCACTCCTGGGTTCATCGAGTGGATGAAGTCCTTGGCCTAATATAACAACATGTCCCAGGAGACGCGGGTCTCCTGGGGCCCACCAAAATCACGCCATGGACACACCCGAGTCAGATCCTAAAGTCCCTAAAATTACCGTCTATAAAGGCCGCGAAGGCGGACATTACGCTCGCGACAAGCATGGTTGCATGCGCCGCGTTCGAGTTTTTACTGAAGACACGCCCATCGTTAATCCTGACGGGACAATCCGCGAAATCGCACAAAAAGGCGAAGTTCGACTTCTCAATACCCGCGCCATCAAAGAACAACGCAAACTGAACAAGAAGGCCCGACGCCTTGCATTTAAGCAATCCAACCCACGCTGATCCTATGAAGCAAAAAGCCATCAACCAGAAAAAACCGCCGGTCGTAGTCATTGACTTCGAAACGTATTATGACAAAGAGTGTTCAGTCAAGGATTTAGGCGCCGCGGCATACGTTGCCCATCCAAAGTTCGACGCCTATCTCGTCTCCATCGTCAGCAAAGACCTTGGAATTGAGTGGGTCGGCCATCCGAAGAAAGCGCCGTGGAAAAAGCTCACGGGAGCCCAACCGGTCGCGCATAACGCTCAGTTTGACTGGACCGTCTATAACTGGTGCGTGAAGCACAAATACGCACCTGATTGCAAATTTCTTCCATGGCGCGATACTGCCGGCATGGCCGCATGGGCCGGACTTCCTCGCAACTTGGCTGGCGCCGTCAAGCAGCAATTCAACGTTGACTTGGACAAAGGGATGCGGACGTGGATGATGGGTCGAACTTGGGCTGATGCCGTAGCCGCCGGCAAAGAAGAACAACTTAAGCAATACGCGTTAGACGACTCGATTTATGCGCTCCGTCTTTACGAGGAGTTTGCCACGCAAATCATGATTGAGGAGTTCGATATCATGGAGTTTACCGTGGACTCAGGCATGATGGGCCTCGCAATCGACGTCCCATACGTCAAGAAACAACTCATTGAGATTGGAAAATATCGGCGCAGTCTTGAGGCTCAAATACCATGGATCGAGGATGGCGGTGCTCCGACCTCAATCAAACAGATCGCGCAAGCGTGTCGTGATTTGAACATCCCGCCTCCGAAAACCACGGCTGAAGACTCCCCAATCTTTGAAGACTGGCTCGCTGAATATTCAGAGCGCGCTCCATTCGTCAAAGCGGTTCAACGCTTCCGCAAAATCAACCGCGTCGAAAAGCTTTTCATAACGCTGCTTCGACGTCAAGTCGATGGCATTTTCGGATTCTCGAAAAAGTATTACGGCGCTCATACGGGCCGGTTCTCTGGTGACGGCGGGTTCAACATGGAGAACCTTCCACGCGAGCCGTTCGAAACATTCGACCTTAAACGCGCGTTCGTTCCACGCCCGAAACACAAATTCTTCGTGGCTGACTATGCGCAAATTGAAGCTCGAATCTTACTGTGGTTCGCCGGCGACACAAAGCAGCTTGACATCATCCGCACTGGAGTCAGCGTTTATGAAGCGCATGCAAAAGCGACAATGGGGTACAAAGGCGACAATCTTAAGAAGGAAAACAACTTGATGTATCGGTTGGCGAAAGCTCGAGTGCTCGGACTTGGCTATGGATGCGGTGACAAGAAATTTGTTCAAGCGGCCAAATCTATGGCGGGCGTCGACCTATCAATGGCTGAATCAAGCAAGACGGTCAATGCTTACCGCGCCGCCAACAAAGGAATCGTTTCACTATGGGCGCGACTTGATGCAGAAGCGAGAGCCGCTTCAAATACACGAGCCAACGCTGCCGGATATTATTCCATCGAGCTTCCAAGCGGTCGTGAGGTGCGGTACTTCAACCTTCAGCGTCGTGGCGGACAAACGTTCGCGCAGCACGTCAAAGGTGAACCACACAAGATGATCTATGGCGGCTTGCTGACCGAGAACCTCGTTCAAGCGACCGCGCGAGACGTCTTATGCGCCGCGGTTCTCCGATTGCGAGCCGCGGGCTACGTTCCCTTGCTCACAGTCCACGATGAAATTGTCGTTGAAATGAAAGCAACAGACGATCCTGAAAAAATCGCCGCCATAATCAGGGAGTGCCCCGACTGGCTTGAAGGCTGCCCATTTGATATCGACTACGGAGTCGCCAACCACTACCAAAAACCAGACTGATCATGAGCACGGTTATACCAACACACGATAATGGCGTGGCCCATTGCGGCTGCGCGAAACCTCGAATTGGCGGCGCTACGATGACGCACTTGAATACGGACACGCGCAAATTTCAGTTGACCGTCGATCCTCGCCAACACGACAATCAGACATTTTGCCGCGTCGTGCTTGAATTCATGGTTCACGGTGAGCGCATCCCGCCTGCCTGGCTCGCCAGCGATCGGAAACGCTTCCCTCGCATGTATTCATCCTCGGTTAAGTGACCGCCTTGCCCACCAAACCAACCATCCTTATATACCTATCACACCAATGAGTCAAGAAGCAAGAGACCGGCTCCTTACAGAGCCAAATAGAACAATTCTGCAGGCGATTGAGATTATCAAGAACCTGCCATCACGAATTGTGGCTCCTGAAACGAGTCACACGTTACGGATACCCGAAGGCGCCCTTATCTGCAATGAACCGCGGCAAGCGGACCCACTTGGTACGGCCGGCCAACGCCTTGAATGGTGGGCCAAC
>Ga0209084_1001268_pt1 | contig 21637 bp, 15 predicted proteins | sample C_130820_MF_Meta_FD_187309 | JGI IMG/M metagenome (GOLD analysis project Ga0209084, IMG submission 187309) | Freshwater microbial communities from Lake Croche, Canada to study carbon cycling - C_130820_MF_MetaG (SPAdes) (version 2) | ecosystem: Environmental > Aquatic > Freshwater > Lake...
AAAAAATTAATGTAAAAAATAATATACAGATAATATGTGTTAAAATAAAATAAGTAATTGAATAATTAATAACTATATGCATTAAAAATAATTAGAAAATATATTATCTCATTAAGTAATATGTATTTAATTATCATAATTATTATTATTATATTAATATTTATTATATATAATAGTTGTGAAGAATTATTTATAAATGATACTGTTATATTTTTAAATAAAACACAACTAACTAATATATTAATAGATAATAATGATAATTATTATGAAAGGTTTAATAATAATGATTTATTAGTAAGAAATGTAAATTCAATTGATGAATATAAACAAGTATTAGTAAATGCGCCAGTTACACTAAATAATCATGAAAAATCAATAATTAGTCAAAATATAATACGTATTAATAAGATATTTAACAATTATAATATAGTAGGTTTTTCAGGTCAGAAAGCTAGTACTATTAATTGGCATATTGGGATCATAGATGGAACTTTATATGAATTTGGATTACCACATACCCGAAGTAATATAATAATAATTCCCCGTAGTATTATATTTAATAATAATTTAATAAATATATTGGTTCATGAAAAGATACATATTTATCAAAAAAAATATTTAGATGATATAACAAATTATTTAAATTATAATAATTTTAATAAAACAGCAACTAAAAATTATTATAGAGCTAATCCAGATATAGATGAATATTTATATACTGATAAAAATAATAATTTAATGTATTGTAAATATAATAATGAACCAAAATCAATTTTAGATGTTACATATTATCCAATTAATGAATCTAAATACGAGCACCCTTATGAATTTATGGCATATAATATTGAAAATGATATTATAAACATATCTAAAAGTATTTAAAAAAAAAATATTATTAAATTAATATATAATGGAAAATGAAACCGAAACTTATGCTTTCTCAGCCGATATTAATCAACTTTTATCATTGCTTATCAATGCAGTTTATACTAATAAAGAAGTATTTATTAGGGAATTAATATCTAATGCATCAGATGCATTAAATAAAATAAGATATGGAAGTTTAACTGATACATCTTGTTTAGATAGTGATCCTAATATGGAAATTAAATTATCTTTTGATAAAGCCAATAAAATTTTAACTATTAGGGATACTGGTGTTGGTATGACTAAGGATGAATTAATTAATAACTTAGGAACTATTGCTAATTCTGGAACTAAAAAATTTTTAGAATCTTTAACAACGACCAAGGATTTACAATTAATAGGTCAATTTGGGGTAGGATTTTATAGTTCTTATTTAGTAGCCAATAGAGTTGTTGTTGTTTCAAAAAATAATAATGATACTCAATATTCATGGATATCTTTAGGCGATGGTACTTTTACTATTCAACCTGATGAAACTAATTATGAATTAAAAAGAGGAACTATTATTATGCTTCATTTAAAAGACGATATGTATGAATATTTGGAAGAAGACCGTGTTTTAAATTTAATAAAAAAACATAATCAATTTATTGAATTTCCTATTTATTTAGAAATGCAAAAAACAAGAGAAGTAGATGATCCTAATGATGATCCTAATGATGATATTACTGATGATATTACTAATGATACAACAGATAATGTAGCAGTAGATGTAGATGAAAATGAAAATAAACCAAGAGAAACTAAAAAAATAGTTGAATCATATACAGAATTTGATTTAGTAAATAAGGATAAGCCATTATGGAACCGTAGTTCCAAGGAAGTTTCAGAAGAGGAATATACGGAATTTTATAAATCATTAACTGGTGATTATGATTCTTATTTAGATGTAGTCCATTTTAATGTTGAAGGTCAAGTTGAATTTAAGGGTTTATTATATATTCCTAAACGTTCCCCAATTGATTTATTTGATGGTCAAACAAAACGTAAAGGTATGATTAAATTATATTCTAGAAAGGTATTTATTACTGACGATTGTGAAGATTTATTACCAGAATATATGAAATTTATGAGAGGTGTTATTGAAACAGAAGATATCCCATTAAATATTAGTCGTGAAACTTTACAACAAAATAAGATTCTTAAAGTAATTGGTAAGAATATTATAAAAAAAGCATTAGAAATGTTTAATAGAATTAGTAATGATGCAGATAAGTTTAGAGTTTTTTATGAACAATATAATAAATCAATAAAATTAGGTATTCATGAAGATGCAACTTATAGAAATAAATTAACACCATTATTAAGATATGAAACTTCTAATTCAAATGGCGATCAAATTTCATTAGATGATTATGTTGAAAATATGAAAGAAGACCAAACCGCAATTTATTATATAACAGCCGAATCAGTTAAAGCAATTAATAATAGTCCATTTTTAGAAAAATTAAAAAGTAAAAACTATGAAGTAATTTATATGTGTGATCCATTAGATGAATATGTTACTCAACAAGTTAAGGAGTATAGAGATAAAAAATTAGTTTGTATTACCAAAGAAAATATTGAATTATCATTAAATGATTCTGAAAAAGAAAAATTTGAAAGTTCAAAAGTTGAATTTAAAAGCGTCTGTGATTTTTTTAAATCCACTCTGTCTGATGAAGTTGAAAAGGTTATTGTATCAAATAAATTAGCTGATTCACCGTGTGTATTATCAACTAGTGATTTTGGATGGACGGCAAATATGCAACGAATATTAAAGGCACAAACATTTAATAGACCGGATATGAATTATATGATGGGACGAAAAGTTCTTGAAATTAATCCAGATAATAGTATTATTAAAAAAATAAAATATAGATTAGACAACGAACAACTTGATACTAAATTAACAGATATTGTATCATTATTATATGATATTACATTACAAACATCTGGATTTACAGTAGAAAATTCAGCGTTATTTTCAAATAAAGTATTAAAATTAATTGATTTTGGTTTATTAAATGAAGACGAAGCAGTTAAACTTAATTTATAATTGATTTTACCTCATTAAATTTATATAATATTCAAAACAAAGTTTATCATTTTGTTGGTTAGTAAATGAATTATTAATATTGTTAATATCCAAATCATCCCAGTCTTTTAAAATAATAATTGGTAAATTATATATTTTAAGGTCATCATTTTCAATAATTATAGGTATTACATTTAAATATAAACATTCCCAAAGACGATGAGTATCTAAACCATTGCCACGAGGACAAATAGCATATTTATGACTAGCTAATTCTTTATAATAACTTTCACGATTAAGATTTTTATTCCATAATAATTTATCTTTTAATTTATTATAACATATTTTACGACTTGGATGGGTATTTAAATTAAAAAAGAAATATATATGTTTTGTTTTTTTAATTTTTAATTTTTTAATTTTATAAAATATATTATGATCGAACCATTGGTGATTTTCTATTCCTATTGGTAATGATATTAATTTTGGTGTTTGTATTAAACAATTTTGAGCTAAATGTAATTTAACATTTTTAATATATGTTATTTGATGATCTGAATTATGACTTAATATTATTTTATCTTGTATTTGATTTTCAAATTTTAAATAAAAATCTTCTAAATCATGAGTAAAAACAAATATTATATTATAATCTATTAAATTATTTAATTCTTGTATAGTTTTTAATTGTTTTGAATAATATGAATTATTTGGATTAAAAATTAATGAATTAAAATTACCTATAACAATATCTGCAATTGATTGTATTTTTTCACCATAAATTACAGAACTATTATTTATTAAACTATTAGATGATATATAATTATATATATTTTTTGATTTAATTTTAATAGCTATTATTTTTTTGTTATTTAAATATGGAATTCTATAGTTATATTCATCAAATCTAAATTCTAAATCCATATAATTTATAGCAACACAATTTAATAATAGACTAGGATCACTAATTTTATCATAAACCATTATACGATTAACAGTTATATAATCAATTAATAAATTATCATTATTAAATAATTTATATTGTTGTATTATTATATTCATTATTATTAGAAATATATTTATTTTTATATATATTTATTTTAAATTATAGTTATTATTATCTGCAGATAATAATAGCTAATAATAGCATTTTTACTCAATTTATTTAAAATAAATAGGTAACTTAAAGTTTAAATATAAATAAGTTGGTAGTAATAACACATTAAGTGTATTATTATGGTTATTGTAATTGTTAATATTATTAATTTATAATTTTTATAAATTTACATATACCTATGTTTTTTAACTCAATCTATAATTAGTTATAATTATAAACAGGTCACTAAATAATAATAAAGGGTGGTGTTCCCAATATACAATAGATAATTTATTTTTAAATATTTATTTTATTGTTTATAAAAAATTGAAATAAATTTTAATTATATAATTTTAAATATAAAGAGTAACTTAAAAAATAAAGATTAACTTATATAAAAAAATGGGAAAACAAGAACAATCTACACAACAACTTGCAGAACATGACCCTAATAAGCTTTATGCATATGAAAATATTCTAAATGACAACCAAAAATCAATAATTATATCTCTTTATTCATACAATTCTGTTATATTACAATTCATTAGAAAAATGAAACTAATTTATAGTTTACAACAGGAAACAATGGATGATGATGATTTTCTAATGAATTGGAACAATATTATAAATATTATTTATGAAATTCAATATAAGCTTCAACAATACTATATTGATGATGAATGGAGATATGTATATCATAAAAATATTAATAAAGAACTTAAAGACCTTTTAATTATTGAAACATTGTATGAGTTTTTAATGAATCGTCTAGATAGTATTAAATTAGAGATTATATCATGCACACTATTTACAACAGAACATATAAATTATATTATATATGATATTGGTGATATTACTAGTGTTATAGGTATTCCTCTTATTATTGCTAATCACAAATTAGATATTAAAATTATTTGTGGTGAATTAACTGATAATAGTGGTGAATTAACTGATAATAGTGGTGAATTAACTGATAATAGTGGTGAATTAACTGATAATAGTGGTAATTTTACAGAATGTTGTATTTGTTATAATGAAAAAAAATATATAGAATTCTGTACAACTAATTGCGGTCATTCATTGTGTGTTGATTGTATGTGTTCTATTATTAAAACTAAAAAATATAATCAGTGTGATTGTCATATATGTCGCACAATTATTAATTCATTAATATGTTATAACCAATTTGAAACTGATAAAATTATTAATTCTCTATAATTTAATATCTTATTTTATTTATTTAATTATTATTATCTGCAGATAATAATAGCTAATAATAGCAATTTACTCCATTTATTAAAAATAAATTTGGTAACTTAGTAATAAGTAATTATATAACTTAATATATCTTTAAATCTATTTTACAATTATTTATAATATATTAAAAGATTATTTATTATATATTTTCATATGAAATATAACAATGGATTAAATAATTTTGATACTATATATTATATTAATTTAGTACATCGTAAGGATCGTTATATAAATATTACTAATCAATTAAAAAAAACTAATATTGAACCAAATAAAATTAATAGGATCAATGGGTTATATATTAAGGATTTTGGAATATTAGGTTGTGCTAAATCTCATTGTATGGCATTAGAAACATTTATAAAATCAAAAAAAGAAAATTGTATAATATTTGAAGATGATTTTGAATTTACAAAAGAACAAGATTTTATAAATACATTAATAGATAGAGTATTTAATGAACTTAAAACATTTGATGTATTAATGTTATCGGCTAATATTTTAAATAGTAATACAACTAATTTAAATTTTATTACTAAAATATTAGACGCCCAAACATTATCTGGTTATGCAGTCAGTAAAAGTTTTGCTCCAATATTATTAAATAATTATAGGGAAAGTATAGCTTTACTAGAAAAAATAGGTAGTAAAGTTCATTCATATTGTTTTGATATTTATATGAAAAAATTACAACCCCATTCTAAATGGTATTGTTTATATCCAACTATTGGTAAACAAATAGAATCATATTCGGATATTGAAAATATGGTTGTTAAGTATGATTGTTAAATTAAATTAGTATACCATTTTCAGGTATAATATCTTCAATTTTATATTTATAACCTGCCGGACCAAACCAAATTTTAGGTGCAACTAATTTAGCATTTTCATTAGAACGTAATAAATATGCAACTAGTGATAGTGTAGAATTAGCTATTATAAAATTTTCACAAAAAGACATAAAAATTAAAATTTCTTCTGGATCAGTTAAATCCATTATTTCGTGGTCTATATTTTTTATTACCGACCAATTTTTTATAAAATTAATATCATCACTAAAAACAAAATATTTACAATTAGGAATTATATTTAATGCTTTTATATAATAGTCATCTTTTAAAGTTGGATGAACGTTAGAATACATTAAATAATCACCTCTCCTAACGTGAATTAAACATGATGGTTTATTATTTTTCAAATTAAAATATTTCTTTTCCATATTAAAATATGTTACAGTATCATTAAAAAATAATTCATTACGTATATCTTTAATATATTTATTTGAATATTTATATGATTGATAATAACCTGTTATTTTATAATTTTTTTCTTCTAATTCAATCGGATTATAAAAAAAATCTTTTTCATTAAATTCAATAAAATCAGTAGTATCTACTGTATCTAAATTAATAAAATCCAAATGTTGTAATATTTTATATTTATTAATATCACCTCGCCAATAATTATAATTTATTTGATAATAAACATTACAATTATATTTTTTTTTTAAGGAATAACCAATAAAATATTGAAATAATATATTGCCTAATCCACCACCAGGATAGATAATTAAAGTTCTATTAGTAAATTTTTTATTAGTTTCTATTAATGTATTATAATAATTATACATATCATCTTTTGACATATTATAACAAGATATTAATTCAAATTTATTAATACTATTTACATGACATGGATGACCGTTATAATTACAATAATAAAAATTATTATTAATTACATTTTTAATATTAAATATAGTTGCATAATAACCAATTGCTACCCCAGATATATTTTTTAAACTGTTATCATATAAATCATTATAATTATTCATTAATTCTAAATCTAATAATAAATTAGTAGCTTGTTTATTTAATATTATTCCCGGTGTATATGAATGAAACCAAAATTTAATATTATTAATTGTTCTATAATCACCATGACCACCAATATATAATGGTTCATCAATAGTAATTGTATTAATATATTTATTTAATTTTTGTAAATTAATAAATGAATTAACATAAGTTATTAATAAATAATTATAATCTATTAATTTAAAATATTGTATAACATTAAAATGTGAATCACTATCTAAATTATCCATATAAATAAATGTATCATCAACACCTAATGAATATTTTGAATCAATAATAAAATATATATTAATATTATCTTCTATTAACTTTAACCATGTATTTTGAATATCATTTATTTTATCAATATTATTTTCATTTATAATAATACAAATAATTACTTTCATTAAGATATAATTATTATAATTATTTAAATATATTTTTATTTTATTTAGGAAACCATTTTATTAATATAGTATTATTAAATTCTTCAATATCAAAATTATTTTCTTTTAATTGTCTTATAATATTTTTTTTACATTCAGTATGATTAAATAAAGGACATCCTATAAGAAATTCAGGTATTTCATACCATACATAATAAAAATTAGTTGCAGAAGCTAATACTATTTTCTTTTCAATAATTTTATATATTTTTGCAAAAGTTATATATTTAATTTTTTCTCTTTCTTTTTGTGATTTAATTAGTTCATTAGCATTTACCATTATTATTTTATGATAATATAAAATTTTATAAATATTAATTTAAATGTACGTTTTAAATTAATATTAATGACAATTGATACATTATGTTTAGGTTCAGGTGGTATTCAGGGATTAAGTTTTTTATCAAGCTTACAATATCTTATTAATAATAATTATATTGATTTGAATACAATTAATACTTTTGTTGGTACTTCTATTGGTGCAGTTTTATGTTTTTTATTAATTATTGGATATACACCAGATGATTTAATAATTTATTTATTAGATTATGATTTTAGTGAATTAGAACCAGATATAAATTTATTTTTATTAGAAGAAAAATTTGGATTAGATAATGGAGATGCAATAATTAAATTATTAAAAATATTATATGAAAAAAAATTTGGAACTGTTGAAATAACATTTAATGAATTATTTATTTTAACAAAAAAAAAATTTATATTAAATGCTACTAATTTTACTAAAGGGACTGAAGCTATTTTAAGTTATGAAACAACACCAAATTTATCAGTTTATACAGCAATTAGAATGTCAACTGGAATACCAATTATATATACTCCAGTATTATATGAAAATGAATATTATATGGATGGTGCCCTAATAAATAGTATATTATTATCACATTGTAATGCTAAAACAACACTAGCTCTTAAATTTAATGTTAATAAAATTAATGAATTAAATACCATTCCTAGTCTAATTATTGGATGTTTATTAATTATTACAACTAATACTTTTGATGAAACACAATATAATATTCTTAATATTAGTACTTGTGATGCAATAACTATAACTGAAACTATTACTAAAGAATATATTCAAAATGTTTTTAATATTGGTACTGAATATGCTAAATATTTTTATATAACTAAAATAAAAGAAAAAATTAATAATATTAAAAATAAAAAATTAAATAAATTTTGTATTGAAAATATAAATGAATTAACAGATAAAATAAATAAAATTAATAAAACTAAATTTAATATTATTACAAATGTTATTAATGATACAAATAATATAAAAGATAAAATAAATAAAATAAATAAAACTAAATATAATATCATTAAAATTGTTATTGATGATATAAAATATATAAAAAATAAAATTAAAAATATAATTAATTATATTTAAATAATATTAATTATAATATAGTAATGACAATTGATACATTATGTATGAGTTCTGGTGGTATTCAAGGCTTATCTTTTATAGCTAGTTTACAATATCTTATTAATAATAATTATATTAATTTAAGTAAAATTAATACTTTTGTTGGCACTTCTATGGGTGCTCTTATATGTTTTTTATTAATTATCGGTTATACACCAGATGAATTAATAAATTTTTTATCAACTTATGATTTTACCAAATTAGAACTTGCAGCAGATTTATTTTTATTAGAAGAAAAATTTGGATTAGATAATGGAGATGCAATAATTAAATTATTAACAACATTATGTGATAGAAAATTAATATGTACTGAAATAACATTTAATGAATTATTTATTTTAACAAAAAAAAAATTTATATTAAATGCTACTAATTTTACTAAAGGGACTGAAGCTATTTTTAGTTATGAGACAACCCCTAATTTATCAGTTATAACAGCCATTAGAATGACAACATGCGTACCATTTATATATACTCCAGTATTATATGAAAATGAATATTACCTGGATGGTGCATTAATAAATAATATATTATTATCTCATTGTAATGCAGACACAACATTAGCTCTTAAATTCAGTGTTGAAAAAAATAATGAACTAAATTCTATTTATGATCTAATTACAGGATGTTTAATAATTATGGCAACTAATAACTATGATGAAACAAAATATAATATTCTTAATATTATTACTACTGATACAACAACAAGATTAACTACATGCATTACTAAAGAATATATTTTTAATCTTTTTATTATTGGTATAGAAAAGGCACAACAATTTTATATTACAAAATTAAAAGAACAAATTGCTAATATTAAAAATAATATTAAAAATAATGATAATAAATTAATTGATAATAAATTAATAGAAAATAAATTAATAAAAAATAATATAATAGATGATAATAATAATGATAATAAATTAATTGATAATAATAATAATATAAAAGATAAAATAAATAAAATTAATAAAACTAAATATAATATTATTAATAATTTTATTTATAGTAAATAGATGATATATTTTTTGGTATTTTATTACTACCATCAAAATCTAATTTAATATATATAGTTTTATTTCTATATTCTTCTTTTATAAAATTATTAATATTTTCTTCATTAACTTTTACATCACCATGTAAATATAAATTAATTACTACATAATAATTATTATATACAACTATTCTATAATCTGTTAATAAACTTAATACTAATAATTCTAATTTACAATCAGTATTATTAGATTGTTTCCTAAATTTATTTAATGTTATATCAAAAAAATGTTTATCATTATTAAAGTATTTTTCTAGATATTTATTATATTTATCATTGTTATCATTTTTAGCATTTTGAATAAAATCAATAATTTTAGCTTTGAACATATTAGTTAATAATGTTTGCATTACTGAAAAATAACCTAAATTACGGGATTCAATATCATATAATGAATTATTAATCCAATAATAACAATTTACAAAAGCTCTAATAATTGAATCTTTATTAGATACAATAGGTTGATATAGTTGTTTACCTAATTCTACTAACTCGGGATAATCTTCTATAATATTATCAGTTAATTTTTTATTTACTTGTTTTCGTCCAATCATAGGAGTATTATTTTTTCCAAATAAACTAGCCATTATTTTATTTAAATTAAAATTAGCCGTATTAATTATTTGTTGATTAGGTCTATATGAATATTGGTTATCATCAACAATATCTGATACATAATAATTATTTTCTTGTATTAATTCCTTAAATTGAATATTATTTTGGACCATTTCTTCAATAACTTTATTAACAAAATCAATTGCTAAATTTTCTGTTAATCTTAATTTACATACATTATCAGTTGCAGACCAAACACAATGAGATTTAGAATTTTCATTACAAGTATTTTTTGTTTTATTAATTTTACAATAGTCTCTTAAATTATTAACTGTATAATCTTCTAAATTAGGTAAATCATTTTCTAATTCTACAAAGGTATCTATTTTAGTAATTGCACCTAATTGTGATGCTAATTTATTATTAATTATATTAAATAATATTTTTCTTAATTCATTTTTTTTATCAGTAATACTATTATTAACATCATTTACAATATTAATAATATTTTTTTTTACTTTTTCATTATCTTCCAAATATAAACTTAATTCTAATCGGTAAATATTATAAGCTTCATTTTTAAATAAATGTTGTTTAACTCTGGTATGTCTAGGATCTATAATTTTTATTGGATTTTTATTATATTTTTCAATTGATGCATCTATTTCTTCATTTAATGTTTGGAATCTTGAGGGAATACCCATATTTGTTAATTCTTTTTCAGTTACAAATTCAGATTTAATTGGCATAATTAATTCATTTTCTAAAAATATTGATATTATTCTTATTTTATCCTTTTCTTTTTTATCATAAAAAATTATTTTTGGAATATAATCCATATTTAATACTTTATTAATTTTTGTTAATTCATTTATGGCATCATTATATGATATAAGTTTTGTAATATTATTAACATTATCATAATTTAAAGTATATGATATACCAGATGGAAATGTTGGTAATAATAAATTATTATCCAATAATAAATATTTTACTTTATTACGATTATCAATATATTGTTTTTTTATTTTAATGTTATCTTTTAAACTATTAATAATATTTTTAGAAAATAATAAATAATTTCCAATTACTTTACTAATTAAATTTGTACTACAACTTTTATTACTATAACTTTTAATTTCTTCTATTTGTTTATTTGTGGTAAATACTTTTTCTAAATTTATTTTTTTATCTTTCAATTGATCCCTTTGAACTCTATAAATAGGATGGTAATATTTATCATCTTTTATTAATATTATAAAATCTCTATCTTCATTCATCATAAAATTATTTTCATAATTTAAACAATTTAAATAATATTTTTCAATAATATTATCTTTTTCTAATAGTTTTTTTATAATTACATTATTTTTTTCCATTATAAAAAAATATAAGCCTTTTTTGGATAACACACCAGGAATTGATAATAATTCACCAACCATATCATATTCTAAATATTGGGATGTTTTAATATATTCAATAAATTTATCTTTGGTATTAAAAGTTTCTCTTATATCCCCATTATTTAAATATGTAAAATATATATCATCTTTATCATTTTCTAAAAATTTTATTATTAAATTAATAATTTCGGTAATTTCAATTTCAAAAATATTTGATAAAGCAATTAAAAAATTATAGTTATCATTTTTAACGGTATATTTAAAATAGTAACCTGATTTAGATTCATATAAATAATGATTTTTAATTTTATGATCATTATTCCATACTTGATTAAATAATATATCTAAATATTTAGGTAAATAAATAAAACGTCCATCTTGAACTTTATTTGTTTCTTGTAATATATATATTTTATCACCTAAATTTGATGTTGATACTAATTGGGTATCAGTTGATTTTTCACCAATACATTTTAAATAATAATTTTTTTTATTTTTATTAGTTGCTGTAATTTGGTCTTTTTTAAAACAACAAGGCATACATAAATCACTTGGATTATTACCCCTAGATAAAAAACCAATATAAAAATGTTCTTTATTTTCATCTGGATTACAAGTATAATAATTATATGTATTATTTTCACCAGTTAATTTAATTGCACGTATTGTTACTAATTTTTTTTTCTTTTTAATTGTAATTTCCACTTGTTTTTCATAAAATCCAGTTTTATCATTTAATTTATAACCACTTTTAATTATATTTTCTATATTTTCACCATTAGTTATATCAGGTCTTCTTTTTTTATCATTACCACTATTCTGACAACTTCTAGTCCATTGATTTTGTCCTTTTTCTGGTTTATAACCTAATCTTTTTTTATCTAATGAGGTCATTGTTTTTACTGTATTAACATCTCTTTCATAATCAACAATTTCAACAACTTTATTACGTCTCATTGCTACATTACTTAATAATTTTAAAGTTTCTTTTAATTTTTGGTATTTTGGTTTTTTTAATAAATATGTTTCACAATATAAAAAAATTAATACTTTCATAAATTCTACAATTTCTTCTAATTGTTCCCTATTTCTAGCCCCTGTTATTCTTATTTTATATTTATCGCGGTCTCGTCCCTGAATATCTATTCCAATACCTGGAGGTTTAGATTTAGGTAATATTTTTAATTTTTTTAATGATCTACTGGTTTTCTTAATTGCTTTACTATAACGTACTTTTACAAAATCTATTTCTTTTATAGCATAATCTTTTGTTATATTAAATTGTTTTGATATTTCATCAATTATTTCTCTTTCATTTATTTCATAATTTTTTATAAAATAAATTATTCGTAAATGCATTCTTGATAAATTATCAAATTTACTAATACGTTTATACCGTAAATAAGTACCATATTTTGATACTTTTTCAACAACTTCATTTTTCTTTGATACTCTTTTTTTTGGTTCAATTACTAAAGATATATATGGAAAAAATAATCTACAAAAATCAGACAAATCATTATGGTTAATTTTAAAGGATTCAGGGATTGTAAATTTTTGAATAGTATTTATAAAAGCATATTTAAATTTATCATCAGTTGGCATAATAAATTTAATTTTTTTATTTTCTGAATTTATTTTTTTTAATAAGTTTCTTATATATTCATATGTTTTTATTATATTATCTATTATAGCATTATCATCTTCTTTCCAAGTAATTTTATATTCAATACGTCCACTTTCATATAAATTTATTGCTATATATTTATTATTTTCTATTAAAATTTTAAAAGAAATACCATAAGGTGAATTTTCAAACCATTTTGATATTACTTCTGAATTATCTAATTTTTCTGTTTTTGTATAAAATTTATAGGTAACATGACTATCCATTGTTTGATATTGAATAAATGGGTATTCATCATTTACTATAAAGTTATCAAATATTCTATAAAGATTATATTTAGTCGCAGATACTGTTCCAGTTATATTTTGGATATTATTTATATTAATATGTATATTAGATTGAATTATATGATTTACATTAAAATATTTATTAAAAGTATCTAATTCATCTTTTGTTTTTTCTACTATTGTATATACTTCTTTTTCTAATTTAATATCATTTTTTATTGAATTATAAATATTTTTGATATATTGTAATTCTTTATCTGGATTACTAGTTTTTAATAAATCAATTATATTTTCAAATCTATCATATGAAATAAATGGAAAATAAATAGATACATATACATCATATACATTTTTCTTAGATTGTGGGTCAGGATTATATTTTAATCCCAAATCATTATATATATCTATCATAAAAAATTCATTCATTATTATATAATCTTCATAAAATCTTATTATATTATTTTCATCATCCTCTCTTTTAATTTTAAAACCAAATGCATCTTTTAAATATGATAAATTATTTTTTAATTTTTCATAGATTGTAATATTTTCATTTGGTATTATATCTATTTTTAATAATTCATTTTTACGGATCCATTTTTGACCTATCATAATTTCATCTTTTCCTGTTTGATTATAATATTCAGACCATAAATATTGAGTTTCAGGTAATATTTTTATACCGGAACTAAAACTTTCAGAAATAGGAATATTAATAGTTATTTTTTGACGCATTGTTTTTATTGTATCGTCTTTAAAAATATATTCATTAAATATATAATGTTTAATAAATATATCTTCTAATTTAGTATCATACGCAATATTATCTAATTTATCATCATATTCAATTATGGATTCATCCTCTTTTTTTTCCCATTTTTTATCATTAATAGCATCACTTATTAATTTTGTTGTTTCATTAACTGTTTTATTATTTTTATTATTTTGTTCTTCATATAATTTAGATATTTCATTAATATTAAATGAATTATCTATAATTTCATCTAATTCTTCTTCATCTAATTCCGGTTCTATTTCTTCATCGTCTTTATTAATAACCGTTTTATTAGTATCTTCATTTTCTTTAATAACTTCTTCAATATTTATTTCATTTTCTTTAATAACTTCATTATTTTTTTGTTTGACTTCCATATAATTATTAACTATAGCCCTACCACCTGATAAATTATTATTATCATCTGTTAAATTATTATTATCATCTATTAAATTATTATTATCATCTGTTAAATTATTATTATCATCTATTAAATTATTATTATCATCTGTTAAATTATTATTATATTGTTCTATAATTTGTTTTGTTATTTTTATTGTATTTAGATCAAAGTTATTAAAATTATGGGTTTTAAAATTTAATTCTTTTTTTTTAGTTTCCAAATCAAATTTTTTTTTTTCATTTAAATTATCATAATAATTACTTTCATAGGCATATGTTATTTTAAACAATTTTTCTTTATTTATATGTTCGGAATACCATTCTTTACCATATTTATTTATTAATTCGTTTTTTTTTATTATAGTGTCTTCAATCTGTTTAATTTGAAATTTTATATGATAACTAATATAAAATTTTTCATACCATCTATTTCCATAATATTCTTTTAATAAATTATATTGTTTTAATGTTATTGTAGTTAATGAACTATAAAAATCTTTATTTTTAATTAATTCTAAAATTTTTATAATTTCTTCTGGAACTAAAGAACCAACGAAAATATAAACTTTATATTGTATTCTTCTATTATTATTTTTAAATTTATGAATAATTTTAATAGGATCTCTCATAATATATTCAATTAGAGATTTTTATTATTATATAATTAAAATAATAAAAATTAATTTATGGTTTTACTAATTTATTAAATTAGAGTTTTGAATTTATCAACTGCTAATTTTTGGTATTCTTCTGGTATACTATCAAAATTTATTAATTTTGTATTTTCATTATATTTAATTTCTATTTCTTTATTAGTTTTAATAAAAATATTAAATGCGTCAATTGATTCAACTAATGATTTTTTTATTTTACTTGAAAATTTAGGTGGAAAAATAGTTTTAATACAATCTGATTTATCTCCTAATAATATTTTTTTATGTAATGCTAATTGAGCTTCATTTAAACTAATTTCTTTATATTTTTTATTTTTGAAATTAATAAAAAATAAATTAGGTCGTCCTAATTGTAAGAAATCTTCGTCCCCTGAAACTATTATTATTTTTATATCTGGTTTATTTTCTAAATATTTACATATTATAGCAATAACATCATCTGCTTCTAATTTAGGAATTTTTAATTTAAACATATTATTATTATTTTTTAAAATATTAGGAATAATAGTATTATAAGTATATTTAAATGTTGGAATAAAATTAGTTTTTTTTGACATATCAAAACGATCGCCTTTATAATCACATTTAATTTCTGTTGTTCTCCATACTTGATCTTTGGGTGTATCCATACAAAAAATTAATATTGATTTTTTAAAAATTCTTTTTCCAACTAGTTTAGATATACCCTCTAAAAATATTTTTTCATATTTTTCAATAAATATTGTATTTTCCTGCCAGTTATATTCACTGTCATTAATATGTTCTTTATATAATTCTGAATGTGCCATTGATAACCATCGTAATGTTGCAAAATATCTATGAAATAAAGTATATGATGTATCTACTAATATTAAATGGGTTTTATTATCAGTATTATTAATTAAATTAGTAATTAAATTATTCATGTTATTAATTAAGTTTAATTCAACTTTAAATTAAAATTATTATAATTAGTTTAATTATAATAATTTTTATCTTATTTTTTATAATGAGTAAAAATAAACATACCGAAAATCAGGAAGCATTAAATTATAGCCCATTTGATTTTAAAGAAGCTGATATACAAACATTTACATTAAAAATTAATTCAAAAGATAGAAATTATGTCAGAGAACCTAACCCTTTTAATTTTGAAATTATTTTTAATCAAGAACAACAAATTAATAATCAAAAAGCCGTTATACCTAGTAAATTTGAAAAAATTAAAAGAATATCATTAAGTCAAATTTGTATTCCTAGATATATACCAAGAGATTATATGGGCGAACCTGTTACTGGTATAACACCAGTTTATAATGATGCTACATCTATTAGTTTATCTTATTATCCGGGTATAAATATAAATAATAATGTTATTTCAGTTATAAATAATAATAGTGGTAATGAAATGAAAATAGAAGTATTAGAATTAGTTGATCTGGCAAATAAAAAAATGTATTTGGTTGCATTGGAATATAATAATCCTTTTTATTTAACAAAATATATTAATGTTAAAGCTGAATTATTTAGTTATTTAAATATTGATAATAATATATATCCTATTTTAAGTATTACTGGTAATATAATAACATTAGGCGATGGTGCTAATCCAATAATATTTCCATTACCCATTAATACAAATAATAGATTAATATTAGGTGATTATTATAAAAATTCATTAATGGTTGATACTAATGCATCTAGAATTGGTATAGATTTTTATACTATAATTGTTCTGAGTGCTAATGTATTAAATTTCCAATATCTATTTATTAATCAATATTTAGAATATCAAGTTAATACTGTAAATTCTAATGTAATTCTAGATAGAAAATTATTTAAAATTACATCAATAAAAGTAGAATTAATTGATCCTACAATGCCAACAGATCATACTGTAGATAATACCCAAATAAAAATAAAGGGTATCTGGGTTTATGGTACACCAAATAATTATTCTATGAGTGGTATATATTATGATAATGTTAATACTGTACGTTTGAACCAATTTAATTTTGGGGTCCGCGATTTATTTGATGAAAAAATATTTTATTTAAATTTAAGTCCTTTTGTTCCTTCAAAAGATGTATCCACTGACCCATCAATAAATAAAAGTTTTGGTATATTATATCCATCTACCCCAAATTCAACTAAAGATTTTTTATATTTAAGAGGCGATGCAACTGAAAATTATACTAATGTTAATTTACAAACAACAGCTAATAAAATTAATTTTTCATTAATGGATTCTAATAATCAATTAATTGGTACTATTTATAATAAATATTTTAATTTATATCAACCTAATAGTTATAACTATTATTATAATTCTAAAGATAATGATACAAGTGTAGCATTAACTTCTTATTTACCATTTCTACCAGATGTTAATATAATATTGAAAATTGAAGAATTAGGAAAGAAATTTAATAACTTAGGTTAGGATTTATTAAATACATATTTTTATAAAATAATTCAAAATCAATTGTACTAGTATCAATAATATTTATTATACCTGATTCAACATTATAAAGAATAATTTTATTTATTTTTATTTCTTTTTTTGATAATAAATATCCATATGTAAATACCTGACATAAATATTGTATACAACATATTTCATTAGAAGTTACTTTAACTTCAATTAATACATCATCAAATAATAAATCAATCTCTCCTTTTAATAAATCAAAACTAATATTATAATGATTTAAAATTGTTTTGGGTTTAAATTGTTCTACTAATTTAATTATACCTATTTCTAATTCTTTATAAAATAAATTATTAGTTAATAAAAATTCATTATATAATTCAATACTGGATATTTCTGAATTATATGTTGATATATAAAATATATCTTCTAATAAATTAGACCAATGATTATTTTCATCAATATATTCATGATAAATCTTTTTAGGAAATTTATCTTCTTTATGAATTATACCTAGATCAAATTTCTTTGTTTTATCAGGAAAATTATTTTGAATTATTTTTGGAATTAAATAATCAATAAATTTACCAATAACAAATTTATTTTTTAATTTTGATATATATTTTGGAATTTCAAATTCACAATGAATACTTTTTTCTTTAATTTTTAAATTATCAAATAATTTTATAATATTTACATGTCCTATATTTTTTATAATTGTTGTTACATCTCTAGGAATATTATTTTCTAGTATTAAATCATTTTTAATTACATTATTTGAAAAATATAATTCGGGATTTAATTCTCTAATAAATGGTGACATTGCTACTTTAGCATCGGTATGATATGTAATAGTTAAATATTTTTTAGCCCGGGAACAAGCTACATAAAATAATCGTCTTTCTTCTTCCATATTTTCTAATTCATCAGTATAATATGCATTTTGAACATTTGGAAATTCATAATTATTTACATCAATTAAATAAACATATTCCCATTCTAAACCCTTGGCACTGTGAATAGTAGATAAAAATAATACGTTATCATATGTTGTTTCTATTTCCTGATTTAAATGTAAATTATTAATAAACTCAATCAAACTAGAATTTCTTAAATAATATAATAATGATAAAATATCACTCCTATATTCATTAATAATTTTATTTTTATAAAGCCATAACTTTTCTAAATATGATAATATTATTTTTGCTTTATCAATATCCCTATTAATATTATTAATAATATTAATAACAGTAACTAAATTATTTAATTGTTCGTTTCCTGATGATAGACCAAGGATTTTATCATAAATATTTAAACAATTTTCAACAATAGCATTGGCTTTTATTGGTCCTATTCCTTTATGCAAACTAATAATACGTTTCCAATGGATTGAACTTTTAGGATTATTAATAATAATAATAAATGCTAAAAAATCTTTTACGTGATATTTATCTAATAATGCAGTTCCAATTTGTTTAATAATTGGAACTTGATTAGCAATCAATTCTAATTCTATATTTGCTAGCGACCTATTGGTACGTGATAATATTACCATATTAGAAAATGATACCCCATTTTTATTTTTATTTATAATATCTTGAACGATCCATTTATATTGTTCTTCTTTACTAGTAATTTTTATAGAACTATCACAGCATTTACTTGCAAATGCATGAATAGAAGGCTTAAAACCAAATTCAGATTGAACGGATATTACTTTTTTATCATATTGATTTATATTTTTATCAATTATATTTTGACAAAAATTTACAATTGCAGGTGATGATCTATAATTATCTATTAAAAAATATTTACCGTTAGGTATAAAATCATCTGAAAAATTACAAATATATTTAATTGATGAACCCCTAAAAGAATAAATTGATTGGGCGTCATCACCAACAACCATTATTTTACTTTTATTTTTGAAAATACTTAATATATAATTTTGAATAGGATTTATATCTTGATATTCATCAAAAAATATATAATTAATTGCAGATTTAAATTCAGTTGATTTAGTTGATTTTAAAAAATCACAAAATTGGATCATTAAATCATTAAAATCAATTGAATTTTCTTGTTTTTTCTTTTTTGAAAAAGCTTTATAAATTTGATTTACTAAATTATAATGTTTTGTTAAATTATATTTTTTTAATATAACTTTAAAGTTTATTGGATATGTTGTGGATGCTTGTTCTATAATATTACATATTTTGGATTTAATTAAATTTATTATATCTTCATCTAATGTTATATTATCCATAATTAAATTTGTTTCTTGTTTTAATAATTCTTTTGTTTCTTTTTCATCTAATATGGTATAATTAATATTGTTATATTTTTGTAAAATTCTATAACTAAGACCGTGTAATGAACCAACATAAAATGGTAATTTATTTGGAACAATATCTTCTAACCGATGCAACATTTCTTGACCGGCTTTCTTAGTAAAGGTTATTAATAATATTGATTCTGGTTTAATATTATTTTTTAAAATTAAATTAACATAACGAGATATAAGGGTATGGGTTTTACCAGCTCCAGGACACGCAATTACTAAAATATTATCATCAACCGCATCAACAATAACTTTCTGTTGAACACTTAAAGTTAAGGAATTAACTAATTGTTCTTCACTAAATTTTGACATTTCTTGTTCATATTTAATTAATTCATTTTCAATTAAAAAAAGTTTCTTTTCATATTTATTTTTTAAAAATTTTAATTCTTCTTTTTGTTTTAAAAGTTGTTCCATTAATAATATAAGATAAGACGCCTTTAATTATATAATAATTAACTATTTTAGGCATTATTAATTTTAAATACATAAAAATAATATATCAGATATATTAAGTATGAAATTAAATATATTTAATATATTTGATATATTTAATAAAGAAAAAAAATATACTGATTATATGTTTATTAAAGTATTAAATAATTTAATAACTGAAATAGATAATTATAAAATAAAAATTGATATATCAGAAAATAGGATTAATAATTTAATAACTGAAATAGATAATTATAAAATAAAAATTGATATATCAGAAAATAAAATTAACATATTAGAAAATAGGATTAATATATCAGAAAATATTATAAACGTTGACAACAAGGTTCACCATTAGCTATTGTTCTATAACACCTAAACCAATTATTATAAATATTTTTATATTGAATATCTAAACTATATGTTCTTTTGAATGTAAATTTAATTATAAATAAATTTAGTTCTGTATTATTATGCATCCAATAAGGTATCATTGGATGAACGGCTAGAATTATATTAAGAGGATAACACATACACGGTATTTTATAATAAAATGTTGGTTTAATAGATTTTAGAAATTGTAACATTGTATCTTTCCATGTTGCTAACCAATAAAATATATTAT